>ENA-OQES01000385-OQES01000385.1-human-gut-metagenome-genome-assembly--contig:-NODE-385-length-18905-cov-3.411226_pt1 | contig 18905 bp, 24 predicted proteins | sample MGYA00242798_ERZ504641 | MGnify/ENA primary metagenome ERZ504641 (study PRJEB26092, sample SAMD00036327) | human gut metagenome | host: Homo sapiens | study: EMG produced TPA metagenomics assembly of... | reverse complement strand
TGTTCGCCCATTAAAGCGGTACGCGAGCTGGGTTCAGAACGTCGTGAGACAGTTCGGTCCCTATCCGGCGTGGGCGTAGGATATCTGAGAGGAGCTGTCCTTAGTACGAGAGGACCGGGATGGACGGACCGCTGGTGTACCTGTTGCAGTGCCAGCTGCATGGCAGGGTAGCCAAGTCCGGAAGGGATAAACGCTGAAGGCATCTAAGCGTGAAGCCCCCCTCAAGATGAGATATCCCATTCGAAAGAAGTAAGACCCCTTGAAGACGACGAGGTAGATAGGGCAGAGGTGGAAGTGCAGTAATGTATGGAGCTGACTGTTACTAATCGGTCGAGGGTTTGACCTGTAGACTTGATGAAGACGAGACGAAGTCGAAGGCTGAATCTTAGTCGGAAGGTCGTTCACTGAACGAAGTGAGGTGAACTTCCAAAGACAGAGATGAGAGGCAGAGACAGAAGTCTGACGGACAGGCGAGACGGAAGTCGAGCCGGTACTGATCTTGATCAGGAGAGTGGTTAATCGCAAAGCAGTAGGAAGAAGGATGTTACGTGTGTGCAGTTTTGAAGGTACATGGAGAGAAAAGAGAGAAAGAGAATGATCCTCCATAGCTCAGTCGGTAGAGCATGCGGCTGTTAACCGCAGTGTCGTTGGTTCGAGTCCAACTGGGGGAGCTTTTTTTATGCCAGGAAAGGCAGGGAAAGCTCTGGGAGGAATGAGATAGAATAGACCTGTAAGATACAAGAGAATGTATCTTGCAGGTTTTTTTTAGTTATACAGATATTTGTCAGGTCAGATTTTACAGATATATTGTGGTTCAGGATAATTTTATATATGTTTTGAAATTTTGTAACCTTTACCTGCTGTTATTTGTATTATTAGTGAAAGGCCTTTGAAAACAAATAATCAACGCCGGTAAGCTGGCGCAAGGGTTATTGATACAGGAGAGACTCATGAGACAAACGATACAGGAATTGGTGGAACGATATCAGAACAGTCTGTACGCAGTGGCATTTAACGTATGCAAAAATCAGCAAGATGCGGAAGATGCTGTTCAGGATACGTTTCTCCAGTATTATAACAGCAAAAAATGAATTTGAAAGTGAGCAGCATATACGGGCATGGCTGATCCGGGTGGCGATCAATAAAGCGAAGAATATGAATCTTTCATTTTCGGAGGAAGAATAAACTTCCCTGGAAGATTATATGGAGACACTCGTTTTTGGAGACACCGGAGTCGGAGCATCTGTTTGAAACCGTGATGGGACTCCCTGAAAAGTACAGAATTGTGATTCATCTGTTTTACTACGAGGATTACAGTGTCAGGGAAATCGGGGAGATCCTGAAGATTTCGGAGAGTAATGTCAAAGTAAGATTATCCCGTGGAAGAATGTTGCTTCGCGAGACTTTGAAGGAGGAATGGGACGATGACAAATAAAGAACGTTACAAACAGGCATTTTCGGTGTTGCATACCTCCGATCAGTTTTCTGTGGAGGTAGAGAATATGAGCAGATTAAACAAAAAACATAACATGAAAGTAGCCGCAGCTGCACTGGCAGGATGTATTCTTCTGGCGGGCGGAACAGGAAGCGCTTATGCCGCAAATGTTGGCGGTATTCAGAGAACGGTTCAGGTATGGTTACACGGAGACCAGACGACTGCAAACATGACAGTTTCAGACGATGGCACATATACCATAGAGTATCCGGATGAAAACGGAGAAACGAGAGAAATAAGCGGTGGTGGAATCGCTTATGAAGCGGATGGCACAGAACGTCCATTGACAGGTGAGGAACTTCTGGAGGAAGCGAACAGCCCGGATGTGGAATATAACGACGACGGAACGGTATGGCTGTATTATAAGAATCAGAAGATCGAGATCACGGACAAGTTCAAAGACGATGTATGCTATGTGAAAGTGCAGGACGGAGACGTGACACTGTATGTGACTGTGAAATATCAGAATGGTCTTGCCTATTCGAATGAGAAGTATGTGGAAGAGGATGAATTTAACTGATCGGATGGAAACGGGGAGATTGAGTATTTATTATACAAATCAATGAGTAAAGACAGGAATAGCCGGTTTGAATGATTTTTTGTGGTTCGAACCGGCTGTTCCTATCTAAGAACGGTCGACAGAACAGATTATTGATTCAAGCCATGCATCTGCTCGTGTTCTTTTTTGATCTCGATAAACATTCCTCCGGTGTCCAGTGCTGATTGGTGGAGGTCAGAATAGCTTTGTAAGGGATACGAATCTGTTGAGCCCGTAAGCCTGCCAGAACGCGATTCAGGGTCATTTCAGATAAACCTGCAAAGATCATCATAGGATCGGAAAAGGATGGGGTTACGGCGCTCTCAGATGGCAGATCAGCAGGTTCTTCCAGGCCACACAGCGCAGCCAGTGTCTGTCCATACTGAGACACCGGGATCTGCCGGATCCGGAGCTTCAGTGGCAAGAGAATGCGTTCTAATTTCAGTTTGGTGTTACGTTCGGTTATATTGAAAAGTAAGATAGTTTCCTTCATCTTTATATTTTCCTCCTGAAAATTATATTGAATGGATCTTTGCAATCAGCTTTTTCCTTACGTATCATTAAGTAGATTGCGAAGAGCAATAAGCAGTTGTTCGGTTATGAGCAAGCAGCGAAGCGAATTGCGAATATCCGCCTGGCTCGGTTACAGCACAATTATGTCTTAGAATGATAGCATAATTCGCTGTATGATCCATACATTTGTTATTGTACAGGAATTTCTGAAAAAAATGATACAATTTTTTTTCAAAAAAATGTGCTTGCATTCATTCTGAAACCTATGATAGAATAACATTCGTCACTGAGATACGACACAAACAAAAAAAGCTAAGGCTCCAGTGGTCAATGCGGATTAAGACATCGCCCTTTCACGGCGGTAACACGGGTTCGATTCCCAGTCGGAGTCACTGAAAAATCTGAGAAAGATTTTTCTACAATTTCATAATGGCGCAGTAGCCAAGTGGTAAGGCAATGGTCTGCAACACCAGTATCCACCGGTTCAAATCCGGTCTGCGCCTCTTCAAAAGCTTTAGTTACAGATAACTAAAGCTTTTCTTTTTGCATTGCATGATAAAGACGAATCCTATACGCATTTCCATTTATGAAATATATCCTGATAAAAATTTGAAACTTTTTTGAGAAATACTCCGTCTAATCAACAGAAAGACGAAAAGAGGAGGTGACGCTGTGACAGAGCATTTGGAATTGGTAAAAAGAGCGAAGAGCGGGGACGAGGAGGCATTTATTCGGTTGATGGAGTCGCAGTCGGACTGTATGTATAAGATGGCGAAAACCATTTTGAAAAATGAGGAAGATGTGGCTGATGCAATGGCGGAGACGGTTCTGGTCTGTTTGGGGAAAAGCTTTCTACGTTGAAGGAGAACCGATATGTGAAGACATGGATGATGCGGATATTGATGAATAAATGCTATGATCTGCTGAGAAAAAAAGAACTTTTGCTGACGGAAGATACTGTGTTGGAAGCAGATGCACGGGAAGATGGATATGGAATGGCAGAGTGGGAACAGGTGTTACAAGGTCTTGATGAAAAGTATCGCCTAGTGATGCTTCTCTATTATGTGGATGGGTTTAAGATACGCGAGGTCAGTGAAATATTGGATATTCCGGCGGCAACGGTAAAGACCCGACTGGTACGTGGGAGAAAACAGCTGGCGGATGAGATGAAGATGGAAAGGGGGAGGACTTTATGACGGAACGGGAAAAATAGAAATTTTACAGAAGAAAGCAGAAATACCGGAAGTTGTACGGAAGAAGATGCAGCTGGCATACGGTCAGATCCGCCAGGAGAAACGGATGCATGAAGAGATAGAAGGGCAGAAAAATGAACGCGGAAAAACTGTAGTTTCGAAAAAGAAAGTGGCTATCATTCTGGCAGTTGCTACCCTTTCTCTGGCAACGGTATCTGTGGCAGCCGGGGTATATATCCGGTGGTCGGATGGATTAAAAGAAAAACTACAGCTGACAAAGGCACAGGAAGAAGAACTGGAAGAAACAGGAGCGGCAGAATCGACAGGAGTATCCTGCACCAGCCAGGGAATCACGGTTACTGCATTGCAGAGTATTACCGATCAGAATTTCAGTCAACTGGCGTTTTCGGTAAAAGGATACTCAGTAGAAATGAAAGAACAGCCAGAATTTGAGCAGATTATTGTGAAGACAGATGGAAAAGAAGTAAATGTTTCCGGAAGTTTCCGGAATTTCGGTGAAGAGGATGAGCCGGTCTATCAGAAAGCAGATGGAACGATGGAATATCTCATGCAGATTGATACGAATGCAAAAAAACGGGCTGGCAGGTAAGAAGATCCAGGTAATCTTAGAAAATTTAGGTACGGTAAATAAACAGGCAGAATTTGTTCCGGATGTAAAAGGAAGCTGGAAGCTGGACTGGGAACTTGCAGGCACGGAAAAAGAGGAAGGATTGTCGGTCAATCAGACGATCGGAGATACGGATACGGTAGTAAAATCCATAGAGATTACGCCGCTGTCTCTGACGATCCATTATGATATGCCAAGAAAGAAGATTACAAACAATCATATGGCGATGATGGGTGACTACATGGGAAACATATGAAGAACCGTGGTTTTTATATGGATTTCGCATGAAAGACGGAACTGTCCGGCAAATGGTTTTCCAGTCTCAGGAGCAGGGATATGATGATGAGACAACGGAAGCCTATACAGTGAAATATGCAACGGATCAGATTGTGGAAGCGGAGCAGATCAACGGTCTGTTGTATGTGAAAACGGGCGGAAATCTACAAGAACCGGGGGAAGAAGATCTTGTTGAGGTAAAATTACCGAAATAATTTACGCAAGTAACGAGCCAAAGTTCATGCCTACATGAGAAATTGGTGACTGCTGCGATAACGTGTAAAATTCGCGAAGCATATGTATGTTATTTGATGAATATGAAAACAGGGATTACTGGTCAATGGTAGTATTCTGCGAAGCGTGTTATCAGCACGAAATGGACAGCAAAAAAGGTGGCAGATTCAGTCGGAAAAGATTGAATCTGCTACCTCTTTCTTGTACACTATAGAATAGAATGACAAAGTATATGGGGTATGATGTCAGGAAGTGACTGAAAAGCTATGGGGCAGTCAGGGCTAAACAATATTAGAAAATAAGTATGCGAACGGAGAAGAGAAATTGGGAAAAGAGACAGAGCAGAAACAGGAAATCGCGAATCAAGGGGGTTCATACATATAGTCAGGAAGAAGCGTATGTGTGGCCGGAGGAACCGGTTTTACGGGAGCAGCTGGAGTGGTTTCAGGATCAGAAGCTGGCGTTGATGGTGCACTGGGGAGTGTACAATCAGCTTGGCATGGTGGCGAGCTGGGCACTTAGCGATGAGGATGCGGAGTGGTCCAGAAAGACGGTAGACTGGACGGATGACGGGGAGCTTTTAAGAGGCAGTATCGGGCATTAAACCGTGCGTTTGATCCGGTGGCTTTTCAGCCGGAAGAATGGGCGAAGATGGCAAAGAAATGTGGGTTCCGGTATCTGATTCTGACCACAAAACATCACGACGGTTTCTGTCTGTGGGACACAGCATATACAGAATACAAGACGACGGCAGAGGACTGTCCGTTTCATACACATAAGTATGCGGATATCGTCCGTGCCATGTTTGACGCGTTTCGAAAGGAGGGACTTGGGATCGGTGTGTATTATTCCAAGGCGGACTGGCACTGTCCGGATTACTGGGAAAAACGAGAAAGTATTTACCGGAAAAAGCGACAAGGAATCCCACCTATGATCCAAAAGAAAATCCGGAAGCCTGGGAGCGTTTCCGTGCATTTACCCGCGATCAGATCCTGGAACTTGGAAAGCAGTATGGAAGGCTGGATATTCTCTGGTTTGATGCCGGATGGGTGGCAGCAACAAACGGACAGGATATCCGGCTGGGAGAGATTGTGGAGGAAGTGCGGAAAAACGCAGCCCTGGGTGCTGGCAGTAGACCGGACGGTGGGAGGTGCTTATGAGAATTATGTCACACCGGAGATGTGTGTGCCGGACAAACCGCTGCGTGTGCCCTGGGAGAGCTGCCTGACGCTGGGAGCTGATTTTAATTATGCGTACGGAGATCATTATAAATCACTGAGAGAACTGGTAAATCTTCTGGTCAATATTGTGGCGAAGGGCGGAAATATGGCGTTAAATGTAAGTCCGCAGCCGGATGGCAGGATCCCGGTGGAAGCGTGGGAGAGCCTGCCGGGGGACTGGGTGCATGGATGCAGACATATGGGGAAGCCATCTATGGAACGAGAATCTGTGCGCCGTATCAGAGCGGAAATCTGGCATTTACGCAAAAAGGCGATACCGTCTATGCGATCCGGCTGTATCCGGAGGAAAGGGAAGCAGTAGAAGAGAAACTTTTGATTCCCTATCAGGGGAAAATCCGCGGGATTTCCATGGTAGATACGAAGAAAGAGGCTGAATGGAAGATGACGGAGGAAGGAATACAGGTGGTGATTCCCCAAGAGTATCGTGAGGGAGAGACGCCGATTGCGATTGTATGGAAGATAGAACAGTAATAATTATTCAGTAGGCAGTATTTCACGAGGCGTATTGGCTTGCAACTGCGAAGAGATTGAACAATTACGAACGATAATGAAAAGTATCCGCTGAGACAATGTGAAATCAGATAAAAACGGGATATGAAGAAGTAGCAGGTAACAGGAAAAATAAGAAGTTGGAAAAACGGGGAACAGAGTATGAAAATGATATTTGAGACGCCGGCAACTGTCTGGCAGGAGGCATTTCCGCTGGGAAACGGGCGGATAGGAGCGCTGATGTTCGGGGACGAGGAGGCAGAGACACTTTGCCTGAATGAAGATACCCTCTGGTCGGGCTATCCGGGGGATTCGCGCACCGGTATGGGATATGAGGATATTAAAAAAGCAGAAGTGTATGCAAAAGAAGGGAGTTACCTTCAGGCTACACAGGTGTTGAATCAGTCACAGGAGACGGCGGAAGATGTAGAGATGTATGAGCCTTTCGGCACGGTACGGATCCGGTTTGAGGGAGAACGGGAAATTGCGGACTATCACAGAGAACTGGATCTCGAGACAGCAACTGCCCGGGTGACATATCGAAATCACGGGCAATCTTATGAACATCGTTGCTTTTGCAGTGCACCGTCACAGGTTCTGGTGTATCAGATCCGGGCAGAGGAAGCATTTACCATAGTGGTCACGGCAGACGACGGGTTTCTTACGGGAAACAGCTGGGACGGAAAAATATGGAAAATGCAGGGGCAGATGCCGGGAAAAAAGTAAGATTCCTGTGGGAGCGAAAGAAGGGGACGGCAGCGAGTTTATTTTTTCGGAAAATCCGCAGGAAAAAGGAATGCCGTACGAAGGCTGGTGCATGTTTGAGACGGAAAACGGGGAGATTGTTCCGACAGAGATGGGAGTTCGCTGCGTCAATGTGCATGAGATTACCATGCGGATTCTAATCCGTTCCGGGTTTGCAGGAGTTTCCAGACATCCGTACACAGACGGGAAGGATCCGGCAAAGCTGTTACTTCAGGATCAGGAGAGAGCCGGGATGCCGGTGGAAGAGTTGTGGAAAGAACATATCCGGGAGTATCAGCAGTATTTTCAGAGAGTGAAACTGACGCTTGGAGATGGCAGCAGAGACGGGATGGATCTTTCGAAACGGCTGGAACAGTATAAAAAAGACGGCGAGGATCCGGGGCTGGAGCAGCTGTTGTTTGATTATGGACGGTATCTGCTGATTTCCTGTTCCCGACCGGGCACGCAGGCGGCAAACTTGCAGGGTATCTGGAACTGCGACCGGATCCCGGCCTGGAAGAGCGATTATACGGTAAATATCAATACCGAGATGAACTACTGGATGACCGGTCCGTGTAATCTTCATGAACTGGCAGAGCCGCTGGTGCGGATGAACCGGGAACTGCTGGAAAATGCGAGGGAGACAGCGCAGAAGTATTTTCACTGTGAGGGTGCGGCGTGCTTTCATAACGTGGATCTGTGGAGAAAGACATCACCGGCTGCTGGACTGGCAAACTGGGCATTCTGGCCGTTTGGCGGAGCATGGATGTGCCGGAATCTCTATGAGGAGTATCTGTTTACGCTGGACAGAGAGTATTTGCAGGAGACTTTTTCCGGTGCTGGAGGAACATGCCAGATTTTGCAGCAACATGTTACAAAAGACGGATAAAGGACTGGCAGTGGTTCCGGCGACATCACCGGAAAATTGTTTCCTGGATCAGGGAGAAGCAGTGCCGGTGGCACTGTATACAGAAAATACTCTGGCAATTATTCGAAATCTGTTCCGGGATTATCTGGAAGCATGTGAAGTATTAAAAAAAGAGGGTACTCTTTCAGGAACGATCCGTGAACAGCTGCCTGCGATCGTACCGGCACAGCTGGGGAGTGACGGAAGGATTCTGGAGTGGAATGAGGAATTCACAGAGGTGGAAGTAGAACACAGACATCTATCTCATCTGTATGAATTCCATCCGGGACGGGGCATTACGAAAGAGACACCGGAACTTCTGGAAGGGGTGGAAAAAAAGTCTGCTTGTCCGTGGCGACGAAGGAACCGGCTGGAGTCTTGCGTGGAAGATTCTGATGTGGGCAAGGATGGAGGACGGTGCGCATGCCGCAAAACAGGTGGCACAGATGTTGCAGGTTCGAGATCCGTTTGCAGAGATGTCTGTCCAGGGTGGTGGTGTATACCCGAACCTGTTTTGTGCACATCCACCGTTTCAGATTGACGGAAATCTTGGATTTACTGCGGGAATCGCAGAGATGCTGCTGCAAAGCCACGGAGGAGAACTCGTGATCCTTCCGGCGGTATCGCCGAAGTGGAAACGAGGCTCTGTACAGGGGCTGATCGCCCGGGGTGCGATTACGGTGGATATCGCGTGGGAAGGAGAGTGTGTGAACTGTTGGCTGACGAGCAAAACAGACCAGGAAGTCCGGGTGCGTGTGAAAATGCAGGAGAGCAGAACGGTAATTTTTGAAAGCCGGAAATAGAGTAAAAATTTGAATAATTGCTTACATGCAAAGATATCATGCGGATAGAAAACAGAGATTTGTTTTAGCAATTAAGGGATTTCTGGTAGTTTGCGAGAAGAAAATATAACGAACCAAAATAAGGAATGCAGTTTATGAAAAACAGCAGCCGGTGTATGCTTCGAATTTTTAGGGAAACATATACCGGCTGTTGATTTATTCAAGGGAAACGAATCAAAGTCTGTATTTGTACAAGACAATTCCTGTGATACTAGAGCGTGTCTGAAAAATCATTCCCGCAATCTGTACGCCCCACTTTGCGGTATATTTTACCCTCATTCGGTTGCCGTAGCCCGCTACGCCGCCCTCATTCGGATAAAATCTCCCACAAACTGGGACTCGCAGCTCACGAAAAGCCTTTTTCAAACACGCTCTAGGATTTTGTAACTGTTCAGTGAATAGTTACAAAAGATTACAGAAAAGCCATGTCCCGGCACACTTTACCGGAACATGACACTTTTCCATTACATAACAATCAAGGATTCGATAGATCCATTTTCATGATGCGAATAAACAACAGTTTATAAAGTTTCCGCGATTCTTCTTGCCACATACACGCCGCTGGCAGATGCATGGGACAGGGAGTGGGTAACGCCGCTTCCGTCGCCGATGATATAAAGACCTTTGTAGGGGCTTTCCAGATGTTCATCGATATCCACTTCCATATTATAGAACTTCACTTCGACACCGTACAGCAGAGTATCGTCATTTGCCGTGCCCGGTGCGATCTTATCCAGGGCATAGATCATCTCGATGATACCATCCAGGATACGTTTTGGCAGAACCAGACTCAGATCTCCGGGAGTGGCGGACAGAGTCGGGCGGACCAGACCTTCTTCGATACGGCTGACCGTACTGCGTCGGCCGCGGACCAGATCACCGAAACGCTGTACGATCACACCGCCGCCCAGCATGTTGGAGAGACGGGCGATACTCTCGCCGTATCCGTTGCTGTCCTTGAATGGCTCGGAGAAGTGTTTGGATACCAGCAGGGCAAAGTTGGTATTTTCCGTGTATTTTGCCGGATCTTCGTAGCTGTGACCGTTTGCGGTTATGATACCGTTTGTATTTTCATTTACCACGATGCCGTTCGGGTTCATACAGAAGGTACGGACATTATCCTCGAACTTCTCGGTACGGTATACGATCTTGCTCTCATACAGCTCATCGGTCAGATGGGAGAAGACAACAGCCGGAAGTTCCACACGAACGCCCAGGTCGACACGGTTGGACTTCGTAGGGATCTGCAGATCTTTACAGACAGTTTCCATCCATTTGCTGCCGCTTCGTCCGACGGAGATGATACACTGTTTACAGGTGGCAGTCTCATCCTTGCCGTAGTGCAGGGTGTACATGGAATCGTTATATTCGATAGAAGTTATCGGAGTCAGGAAGAAGAAATCCACCTGCTCTTTCAGTTCGTTGTACAGATTTTCCAGAACGACATAGTTGATATCCGTTCCCAGATGACGGACGGAAGCATCCAGCAGCTTCAGTTTGTTCTGGATGCACAGCTTTTTGAATTTGGTTCCGGCTGTGGAGAACATGCGGGTATTCTCGCCACCGTGGGAGACATTGATCTCATCCACGTATTTCATCAGATCCAGGGCGGTCTTTTTTCCGATATGCTCGTAAAGAGTTCCGCCGAAGTCGTTGGTGATATTGTATTTTCCATCGGAAAATGCACCGGCACCGCCGAAACCGCTCATGATCGCGCAGGTTTTGCAGCCGATACAGGTTTTTACTTTTTCACCGTCGATGGGGCAGTGGCGTTTGCTTAACGGATTACCCGCCTCAAATACAGCAATTTTCAACCCCGGTTTTTTCTGAACCAGTTCATAGGCAGAAAAGATTCCTCCAGGACCGGCTCCGACAATAATTACATCATACATCATAATTGTCACCTCTGTTTTCGTAAGACTGAACGCATAAAAAAAGGCCCGTATCCATGGAAAGAATACGAGTCTGTACTCACGCAGGGGTATCCCGCGGGGCGTTTTCATGCGAAAGCCATGTGTTCGTTTGAGTTCTCTGTTTCATTATATCGAAAGGACGAAGTACTTGTCAAGGAATAGGGAGAAAAAGAAAATGAGGAAAAAAATGTAAAAACCTATTGACGTGGTGGGGATATGGTGGTAATATATGCTCATAAACATACTAGAGAGGTAGGGAATAGGGAAATGAAAGAGAGATTACCCTTATTAGTCCGCCACAATTACAGATTTGGACGAATGTGAAGCACAAAAGTGTGACCGTCAGAGATTCCGCAGCGGATCCGGCGAACGGCAGTCCGAAGAGCGGAAGAAAAAGTTAAAAAGTGAAACTAATGACCCAAGAGAGATTCGATATTACAGAAAGAATAAGAGGAGAAAAGACTATGAGCAAGAATTATAAATTTGAAACTTTACAGGTACATGCAGGACAGGAACATCCGGACCCGGCTACCGATGCGAGAGCAGTGCCGATCTACGCAACAACATCTTATGTATTCAAAGATTCCGCGCAGGCAGCAGGACGTTTCGGACTGACAGAAGGCGGTAACATCTATTCCCGTCTGATGAACCCGACAAGCTCTGTTTTCGAAGAGAGAGTAGCAGCACTGGAAGGCGGCGCAGCAGCTCTGGCTACAGCAACCGGTTCCGCAGCTATCACATACGCAGTACAGAACATTGCGACAGCAGGTGATCATATTGTATCTTCTGCACACGTTTATGGTGGAACATACAACCTGTTTTGCCAATACTTTTAAAAGAGCAGGGAATCTCCGTAACCTTCGTAGATCCTTCTGATCCGGAGAACTTCCGTAAAGCCATCCAGCCAAACACCAAACTTCTGTATGGTGAGACACTGGGTAACCCGAACTCTGATGTTCTGGATCTGGAAGCAGTATCTGCAGTAGCTCATGAAAACGGTATTCCGCTGATCGTAGACAGCACATTTGCAACACCGTTCCTGCTTCGGCCGCTGGAACACGGTGCAGATATCGTGGTACATTCTGCAACCAAGTTCATGGGTGGACACGGTAGCGTAATGGGTGGTGTGATCGTTGACGGTGGAAAGTTCGACTGGACTCAGAACGACAAGTTCCCCGGGAATCACAAAAACCAAAACCCCATCTTACCATGGTGTTGTATTCAGCGAAGCATGCGGAAACATCGCTTATGTAATGAAGATCCGTACTACTCTGATGAGAGATCAGGGAGCTACTATTTCTCCATTTAACTCTTTCCTGCTTCTGCAGGGACTGGAGACACTGTCTCTTCGTGTAGAACGTCATGTGGAAAACGCTCTGAAGGTTGTTGAATTCCTGAAGAATCATCCGCAGGTAGAAAAAGTAAATCATCCATCTCTGGCAGAAGGCCATCAGCTGGATCTGTATAACAAATATTTCCCGAACGGTGCAGCTTCCATCTTTACTTTCGAAGTAAAAGGCGGGCAGGAGAAAGCACAGAAATTCACAGAATCTCTGGAACTGTTCTCGCTGCTGGCTAACGTAGCAGATGTAAAATCTCTGGTTATCCATCCTGCATCCACCACTCATTCTCAGATGAATGAAGAGGAACTGCGCGAAGGCGGTATCACACCAAGCACCGTACGTCTGTCCATCGGTACAGAAAACATCGATGATATCATCGCTGATCTGGAGCATGGTTTCGAAATAATTAAATAATATAAAATATTGAATTATTCTGATTGACATATCAAGTGATCCTTTGATATTCTAATAGAAGATAACAGGGAGTAGTTCACACCAGTCAGGTGTTGGATGCCTCGTCATCACGTCGAAAGACCGGGGAATCCACTGAAAGAAGAACGAGACTTTTATCGCATTATTTGTGTGCGGTGGAAGTCTCGTTCATTTTTTATTTTACAGAAAATGGGATTTCCTGTCAAGCAAAAATGCTCCGCGAGGATGGGCACTGCGATGTACAAAGCAGATGTTGCACTGACATGGAACCGGACATTTCCAGGGCACACGGAAAGCAGGAGGGAAAGAGAATGGAAATGATTTTACAGATGGTGTTGCTGGCGTTGGGCTTTCTGATGCTGGTGAAAGGGGCTGACTGGTTTGTAGACGGAGCGTCCGGGATCGCAGAGCGGTTCGGGATCCCGCAGCTGGTGGTCGGACTGACGATTGTGGCGATGGGAACGAGTATGCCGGAGGCGGCGGTAAGTATCAACTCGGCGTTAAAAGGGGAACGCGGGAATTACGATCGGAAACATTGTGGGAAGTAATATTTTGGAATATCCTGATCATTCTTGGTATTACTGCGGTGATCACAACGGTAGCGGTACAGAAATCTACGATATGGATCGAGATTCCTTATATGCTGGTAATTACAGTTCTGTTACTGGTACTGGGAAAAAGCGGAAATCAGATTACATTCAGCGAAGGTGTTATCCTCTGGGTGGTATTCTTGTTTTATTTGGGATATCTGTTTTATTGTGCAAAAAATGAATAAAGAAGAAGTGATCGCGGAGGAAGCAAAACCGATGTGGAAATTGCTCCTTGCAACGGTACTGGGACTGCTGCTGGTGGTCTGGGGAAGTGACGTTACTGTAGATGCCGCAACGGCAATAGCAAGGGTACTGGGAATCAGTGAGCGTGTAATCGGTCTTACGGTGGTGGCACTTGGAACATCCCTTCCGGAGCTGTTTACCTCGGTGTCTGCAGCACGGAAGGGAAAAGCAGATATTGCGATCGGAAATATCGTCGGAAGCAATATTTTCAATATTTTGTTCGTGGTAGGTACGTCAGCGCTGATTGTTCCGGTGGAGTTTCTCCCGGGATTTGGTATCGATACGGTGATAGCGCTGGGAGCCGGGCTTCTGTTATGGGTCTGTACCTGGAGAAAACGGGCACTGACCAGGCCGGCGGGTATTGTGATGCTGACAGCTTATCTGGCTTATTTTATATATCTGATGTAGTTTTTTCGAAAATTTCGGAATAAAAGAAAAAGTATACAAGATTCTACATTGCACTTTCCGGAAGGCACTACTATACTAAATGGCATGGAATGAAAAAGTATGGCAGAAACTATGGGAGGGAAAAAACTATGGAGAACAAAAAGAAAAAATTGTCGGCGTATTATAAACCGTATAAGGGGCTGTTCCTGGCAGATATGGTGTTTGCGATGATCGGAGCGGCCATTACCCTTGTGATTCCGTTGATGGTGAGGTATATTACGGGAACTGTTGTGCTGCTTCCCATTGAGGAAGCATCCTCGACCATCATCCGGCTGGGGATTTTCATGGTGTTGCTGGTGGTCGTAGAAGGATACTGTAACTATTTTATCGGATATTATGGTCATGTGATGGGTGCGAAGATCGAGCACGATATGCGAAATGAGATCTTCGGACATTATCAGAAACTGTCATTTGCATTTTTCGATAACCAGAAAGTGGGACATCTGCTCTCAAGAATCACCAGTGACCTGTTTGATATCACGGAACTGTTACACCACGGACCGGAAGATGTGGTGATTTCTGCAATCAAACTGCTGGGTGCATTTATTATTCTTCTGATGATCAATGCGAAACTGGCTTTCGTTGCAATCGGCTTTGTTGTGATTATGCTTCTGTATGCCGTGGCAATGAATGGCCGGATGCGCGGAGCGTTCAGGGAAAACCGGGCGAGAATCGCGGATATCAACAGTCAGATCGAGGACAGTCTTTCCGGCATCCGTGTGGTCAAATCTTTCAGCAACGAAGAGACAGAGATGGACAAGTTCGAGGAGGGAAACAGCCGGTTTGTGGATTCCAAGAAAAAGTCTTATCGATATATGGGAACGTATAACTCCGGGATGGGCGTATTTTCCACGCTGATCACGGTGGGATCTCTTCTGATGGGCGCATGGCTGATGATGAAAGGAGAACTTTCCACAGCGGATCTGGTGACATTTCTTCTGTATATTAATAACTTCACCGAACCGGTGAAAAAGCTGGTAAACTTCACGGAACAGTTCCAGAACGGTTACAGCGGTTACGAACGTTTTCTGGAGATTATGAGTATCGCACCGGATATCAAAGACAAAGAGGATGCACAGTCTCTGGATCGGGTGAAGGGAGAGATTCAGTTTGAGGATGTATCGTTCCATTACAGTGAAAATAAAGAAAATGTACTGTCTCATGTGAATCTGGATGTGAAGCCGGGAGAATATGTAGCGTTAGTCGGAAGCAGCGGTGCAGGAAAAACAACTCTATGTTCCCTGATTCCCCGATTCTATGATGTAACCGGAGGTGCTGTTTTGCTGGATGGTATCGATATCCGGGATGTGAAATTAAAAGACCTGCGAAGACAGATCGGTATCGTGCAGCAGGATGTCTATCTGTTTGCCGGAACGATCCTGGAAAATATCCGTTACGGAAAACCGGAAGCTACTGATGAAGAGGTGGTTAATGCAGCCATGGCGGCAAATGCCCATGAATTCATCATGAGCCTGCCGGAGGGGTATCATACGGATATCGGACAGAGGGGTGTAAAGCTTTCCGGCGGTCAGAAGCAACGACTTTCCATCGCCCGGGTATTCTTAAAGAATCCACCGGTTCTAATTTTTGACGAAGCGACTTCAGCACTGGATAACGAGAGTGAAAAGATCGTGCAGCATTCTCTGGAAATGCTTGCCAAAGACAGAACCACGTTTGTGATCGCCCATCGGTTATCGACGATTCGAAACGCACAGAGAATCCTGGTATTGACAGAAGACGGTATTGCAGAAGAAGGAACCCATAAGAGTCTGCTGGCTCAGGGTGGTATCTATGCCGGCCTGTACAATATGCAGTTCTGATATATTATGACCGGTATGCGAAGAGCTGCCGGTCATTTTTAGTATATATCTTCCGTTGACTTAAGTGTCGAATATATTTATAATACACAGTAGTGCGTGAAAATGTGCAGAGGACGCGAAGCAGGCAGTCTGACACAGATGCAGGAAAGAATGAGGAGATACCGATGAAAACATGGGAAGAGAATGTCCGGAAAGTAGTTCCCTACGTACCGGGCGAACAGCCAAAAGTACAAAATCTGATCAAACTGAACACCAATGAGAACCCATATCCGCCGTCACCGAAAGTGGCAGAGGCACTGAAAGCGATCGATGTGGACTGTATGCGTCTGTATCCGGATCCGGCAGCTTCCGTACTGGTGAAAGGCATCGCTGATTTTTATCAGCTGCAGGAAGACCAGGTGTTTGTGGGCGTAGGTTCTGACGATGTGCTGGCGATGATTTTTATGACAGTTTTTTAATTCCCAAAAGCCGATTTTATTCCCGGATATCACCTATTCTTTTTACGATGTGTGGGCAGATATGCTGCGGATCCCGTATGAGACGGTTCCGCTGACCGATGATTTTACGATTCGGAAAGAAGACTATTTCCGGGAAAACGGAGGAATTATTTTCCCTAATCCAAACGCACCGACCGGTGTGGAGCTTGGCATGCAGGATGTGGAAGCAATCATCAAAGCCAATCCGGATGTGATCGTAGTTGTGGATGAAGCTTATGTGGACTTTGGTGCGGCATCTGCGCTGCCACTGATTGAAAAGTACGATAACCTTCTGGTGGTTCAGACCTTTTCCAAATCCAGAGGAATGGCAGGTATGCGTATCGGCTATGCCATGGGTAATCCGGTACTGATCAAATATCTGAACGATGTGAAATATTCTTTCAATTCCTATACCATGGACCAGACCACTCTGGCGCTCGGGGCAGCTGCGATCGCTGACAGGGCATATTTTGAGGAAACCGTGCATAAAGTGGTGGAAACCAGAGAATGGACCAAGAAGGAACTGGAAAAACCTGGGATTTGTCTTCGGAGATTCGAAAGCCAACTTTATTTTCGCTTCTCATCCGGAGATTCCGGCAGCAGAACTGTTTGCAGCACTCCGGGAAGCCAACATTATCGTGCGTTACTTTAAGAAGCCGAGAATTGACAATTATCTGCGTATCACGATCGGAACACAGGAAGATATGGAGAAATTAATTAAATTTCTAAAAGAATATAAAAAATAGGAGAAATATATGGAATCACTTGTTACATGGTTTGCCACAACTTTAGGACCTTATATATCGGAGAAAGCAGTCGTTTTTCTGATTTCGATGATGCCGCTTCTGGAACTTCGAGGGGGACTGCTTGCCAGTTCGCTTCTGAAAGTATCCGCTGTGCAGGCAATCCCGATCTGTATTATCGGAAATATTTTACCCATTCCGTTTATCCTGCTGTTTATCAAGAAGATCTTCCAGTGGATGAAAAAATGTAAAATGCTTCCGGGGACTGATCGTAAAACTGGAAAACCGGGCGATGGGAAGAAGTGAAAAGATCCAGCAATATGAATTCTGGGGGCTGGTGTTATTTGTGGGGATCCCCCTTCCGGGAACCGGCGCATGGACGGGTGCGCTGATTGCGTCCCTGCTTGGCATCGATATTAAAAAGGTCCTCACTGGCTATTCTTTGCGGAATTGCCATGGCAACGGTGATCATGTACATTGTATCTTATGTACTGGTGGGAAATATCGTGAGTTAGTACATCGTTTCGTAAATAACTGTATTATTCACGCAGGATACGGATCCGAGTGTGCAGTTCAAAAAATCGTAGGCGTAGCGGGCTACGCTGAGGCTTTTTGAACTGTGCAATCGGATTCGTAGACAAGTGAATGATACAGTTATTTCGAAAACGATGTACTAGTAACTATTCAGTAGCAACTGTGAAGGTACTGAACAGTTACGTGAATGAAATAAAAAATCGGATAACAGGCTGTCACGGATGAATGTCCGGAGACAGCTTTTTTAAATTTCAGTGGATACCGAATGATATGCTGTGCTTATATGAGTCCCTGACGACTGCTGCGATAATCAGGATTGCTTCACCGGATCAATGAATGACGTGAATAACGGAGTCATACAACGCCTCCTGTGTCCATATAGTAAAGAGAGAATGCCGGGAAATGGGAGAGAAATATGAAAAAAGGGAATGTGGGGTGTGGGGGATCCTGGCACTTGTGCTGATCACCGGGCTGTCTGTCTTTTACTGGGTACAAGTGGGGAAAAAGGTTGTCACGGCAAGTACCGGTGTGAACGGACAGGAGCTGCCGATCTGTTCTGTGCAAACCGGGAAAAAGGCAGATAGCTTACACCTTTGAACTGAGTGGAATGCAAACAGGGGAGGGGCAGCTGGAACAGATGTTACAGATTCTCCAGCAGCAGGAAATCCCGGCCACATTTTTTCGCCACTCCGTCCTGGATCGAGAACAACAGGAATCTGGCAATACAGATCTGTCAGCAGGGACATGAGATACAGGGATTGAGTGAACAGGCGGTATGCGTGGAGCAGATGACGGCGAAAGCGTGCAGAAAGGAACTTCGGAAGATCAGGGAGACGATTGGAACAGTTACAGAGGAGCCATGTATATTTTTGCCGTATTCCCGGTGGGGAATATAATAATGAAGTACTCCGGACGATATATGCCTGCGGAAGCTATCCGGTGGCATGGAGTGTCGACAGTATGGACTGGAAAGGTTATGAAGCCGGTGCACTTGTCAGGCAGTTGCTGCAGTCCTGTACGATCCGGGACGGTGAGATCCTCCGCTTCCATGGGGAAGGAGAAAATACCGGAGAAATGGTGAAGCTGCTGCATCCACGGCTGAAAGAGGAGGGATATGAGGCGGTAACAGTGTCACAGATGGTTTACAAGGATCGTTATCGGATGACAGCGGATGGCAGACAGATTCCGGAAAAGTCAAAATAAAGTAACTTTCGGTAAAATAAGGCATTTTTTTTCCATGAATATCCTGTATACTAAAGAAAAA
>ENA-OQES01000384-OQES01000384.1-human-gut-metagenome-genome-assembly--contig:-NODE-384-length-18943-cov-5.275351_pt1 | contig 18943 bp, 16 predicted proteins | sample MGYA00242798_ERZ504641 | MGnify/ENA primary metagenome ERZ504641 (study PRJEB26092, sample SAMD00036327) | human gut metagenome | host: Homo sapiens | study: EMG produced TPA metagenomics assembly of... | reverse complement strand
CGTTCGACATTCGAGTTCATGCCAACCGCTAGACTGGCAATCATGGCTGACGATACGAATTACGGTTCTCTGGGCGCGTTGGCGCCGAATTGGAGCGATGGCGAGCGCAACATCGACACGGACGAAATCTACGAGCGATTTTTCGAGTGGGTGGCGGACATCAAAGGTGTTGAGCCGTGGCCCCCATCAGGAAGAGGCCATCATGGACCTGCTCGCGGGCGATCATGTCATTTTGAACACGCCCACCGGCTCCGGCAAATCACTGGTGGCGTTGGGTATGCATTTCGCTGCGTTGTGCACGGGCCGTCGCTCGTATTACACGGCTCCGATCAAGGCGTTGGTGTCTGAGAAATTCTTTGATTTGGTGGAGGTGTTCGGTCGTGAGAACGTCGGCATGATCACCGGAGACACGCACATCAACGCCGATGCGCCGATCATCTGCTGCACTGCGGAGATTCTTGCGAACCAGGCATTGCGTGAGGGCCGTCATGCCGATGTCGGCTGTGTGGCGATGGACGAATTCCATTATTATGGCGATTCGGAGCGTGGTTGGGCTTGGCAGGTTCCGCTGCTGACATTGCCGAACACGCAGATTTTTGCTGATGAGCGCCACATTGGGCAACGTCGATGCGATTGCCGACAAATTGGAGGACATGACGGACACGGACGTCGACATCATCGCCGATGCGCCGCGTCCGGTACCGTTGACGTACGAGTACACGCTTGACCCGTTGGAGAAAACCGTCGAACTGGCCTTCGGCAGACGGGGAAACGCCGATCTATGTGGTGCATTTCTCTCAGGATGCCGCATTGGAGACGGCGAACGCTCTGGCGAGCACGGGAGTGTCCAGCAAGGAGCAACGTGCGGCCATTGCGGAGGCGATCAAGGGCACGAAGTTCACCACGGCGTTCGGTAAGATTCTGCAGCGTCTGCTGCGTACCGGCGTGGGTATCCACCATGCGGGCATGCTTCCCCGCTATCGCCGTCTGGTCGAGCAACTCGCCCAGCAGGGTCTTCTTCCGGTGATCTGCGGCACTGACACGTTGGGTGTCGGCATCAACGTGCCCATTCATTCCGTGGTGTTGACCGCATTGACCAAGTTCGATGGCACGAAGATGCGCAAGCTGCGTGCCCGCGAATTCCATCAGATCGCGGGGCGTGCGGGACGTATGGGCTTCGACACGGAGGGCTTGGTCATCGCCGAGGGTCCGGAATTCGAAATCGAGAACGCCAAGGCCCTCGCCAAAGCGGGCAACGACCCGAAAAAGCTCAAGAAAGTCAAGCGCAAGAAGGCGCCTGAGGGCTTCGTCACGTGGAATGAGAACACGTTCGATAAGCTGATCGACGCGGACCCTGAAACTTTGGTGCCGCATATGAAGGTCACGCATTCCATGGTGTTGAACGAAGTGGCGCAGGGCGGCGACGCACGCTACCGCATCGATCGCCTGATCGATGATTCAGCGCAGACTCCGGAACAGAAGGAGCGTCTTCATGATCGTGCCGACGAGATCTTCCAGACCTTGTTCGACACGAATGTGATCGAAACGGAAGACCGCGATGATGGTGGCAAGGACTATTTCATGACCGTCGACATGCCGGATGATTTCGCGCTTGACCAGCCGTTGAGCCCGTTCCTGCTGGCTGCGTTGGAACTGCTTGATCCGGAATCGGAAAGTTACGCGCTTGACGTGATTTCCATGGTGGAAGCCACGTTGGAGGATCCGAAGCAGGTGTTGCGCGCGCAGGAACGTCAAGCCCGCGACGCGGCGATGATCCGCATGAAGGAAGACGGTCTTGACTATGACGAACGTATGGACCGCTTGCAGGAGATCACGTATCCGAAACCATTGGAAGACATGCTTCAGGCTGCGTTCGACGAATACCGTCACGATGTGCCTTGGGCCAATGATTATTGGTTGAGCCCGAAATCGGTGATCCGGGACATGGTCGAAACGGCCTCCGATTTCACCGGTTACATCGCGCGCTACAATATCGCCCGCTCCGAAGGCACGCTGCTGCGCTATCTGTCTGACGCATATCGCGCGCTGGCGCGTACCGTTCCTTTGGAGAAGCGCAACGAACAGTTACGGGACATCATCTCCTGGCTGCGCGTTGTGGTTCGTTCCATCGACTCCTCGCTGGTCGACGAATGGGAGAACGCGGGAGCCGGCACCGACGCTTCCGAAGCCGCCGCGAACCTGGCCGCACCCGGCGCGAAGCAGGCCGTGGTGGAGGATCGTCGAGGCCTCACCGTGCTCGTGCGCAACGCCATGTTCCGCCGCGTGCAGCTCATGGATCTCGACAAACCCGACGAGCTCGGCGCGCTTGACAAAGACTGGGGTTATGGCGTGCACGAATGGGAGGATGCGCTCGACGACTTCTACGATGAGCACGAATACGTCAACACGGATGCGAAGGCCCGTAGCAGCGAACTGTTCATCCTCGACGATTCCAAGGAGAACAGCGAGCACAGTTGGAAGGTGCGTCAGATCATCGACGATTCCGATGGCGACCATGATTGGGCCATCACCGGAACCGTCGATTTGGACACCACACAGTCGAGCGGCGAAGTCGTGTTCTTCGACTACAGCGTTTCCAACTGACGTCGCATCTCGTCGGCGTCGACTTCCAGAGGCGGCCAGATCATGTTCATGTTCTTCAATACGTTACGGAGCAGTTCAGACACAACCGCCCTTGAATACCAACGATTGTCGGCAGGCACCAGGTACCAGGGCGCCTGCTCGGTGCTCGTACGCGCGAACACGTCCTGCCATGCGGCCATGTAGTCGTTCCAACGGGCACGCGCTTCAAGGTCGCTGGGGTCGAACTTCCAATATTTGGTCGGATCCTCCAGTCTGCCGAGGAAATGCTCCTTCTGCTCCTCTTTGCTCACCACAAGGAATATTTTGATGATGGAGCATCCGTCCGCGACCAATTGCGATTCGAATCGGTTGATTTCGTCATATCGCGCCTGCCATACCTCTTCCGGATAGGTTTTGTAAATGCGCGGCATGACGATATCTTCATAGTGCGATCTATCGAAAATGGAGATCCAACCATTCTGCGGCAGTTCCCGTTTGATGCGCCACAAATAATCGTGGTCCTTTTCCTCGCCTTTGGGAGCACCGAAACCGTGATAATGCATGCCCATCGGATCGCCCTGGCTGAATACGTGACGCACGATGCCGCCTTTGCCGGAAGCATCCATGCCCTGCAGAATAATCAACAGACGACGGCGGGAACCTTTCACTCCATTGGCGTACATAAGCCGCTGATATCGTGCGATTTCAGAAGAACTGATCGCAATGAATCGTTCCGCATCATCTTTGTTGCCGTCGAAACCCGGCGTGGAATCGCCATCGATTGCAGCGACCCTCGTATCATGATGGAATCGCAATAACTGACTGGGCGGAAGTGTCCACACGGAACTGAGCAACTCGCTGGCCTTGGCAACATTCGCAAGCCCTTCGGCAACGGAACTGCAGTTCTACCCCCTTCTCAAGCCTGTCCTCAACCTTGTTCAACGTCTTCGCAATGGACGACGTCTTCGCATCCTTGTCTTTGTCTGACATGTCAAGCCTCCTCGCTTGTCCCCTATGATAGACGATGCGGCGATTGAACCGTGGCATCGCCGCACCTAATCGCCGCATCCCGCTTTTCTGACGTTTTGTCTGACTTCTTTCACGCAATAGGGCGCTGATTCCTCGCTCTTTGCAAGAAACCAGCGCCCTATCGGTCTTCTCAGATCAAATGACGTCACTGCTTGGGCTTATCACCCTTTGATTTGTCTGACTTCGGCTTGTCGAATCTCAGCTTGTCCTGCTTGGACGTATCTTTGATCGGCCTGCCGTTCTTATCGAACTCGACTTGGCTTTCCGGATGCGTCTCATCGAATCCCTGAACATAGCGGGTCTGACGCCAATGGCGAATCGACGCGTTGGAACCACGATGGTGCACATGGTACAGGCGCTGGGCACCGCCAAGCGGCACACCTTCCCTAGCCACGGCGATCTGGTTCACGTTCGACGGATCCATAATGGCGATCGGAGCGACCGGTTCCGGTTCGGCAGGTGCCGCAGTGTGCTTCTGCATGCGTTCCGGCAGCCATTCCGCAAGACGGCTCAGCAGCCAGCATGCGATGAAGTAGATGACGGCAGCCACAACCAATGTCTGCAGAATATTGAAGTACATCGAACCAAGTCGACGCGATTCCTGCAGCAAATCGGTGTACATGATGATCGAGCCGAGAGCGGTATCCTTCAGTACCACCACCAACTGCGTCACGGCGGCAGGAAGCATGGCGTAGATGGCCTGTGGCACTTCGATTTCCATCAGCGACTGCGTGCGGGTCAAGCCCAAGGCGAGCGACGCCTCACGCTGGCCGTTCGGCAGGTTGCCGACACCGGAACGAACCAGCTCGGCCACCACGGAACCGTTGTAGATCACCAATGCGAGCGCCACAGCCCAGTATGCGGGGCTTGACATGCCTGCGAAAGCGAACCAACGCCAGAAGAAGATCATCAGCAGCAGCACAGGGACCGCACGTGCGAACTCAACGATGGCGCCGGAAATCGCACGAATCACGATATTCGGCAGCAGACGGCCGATACCGAAAATCAGACCGAACAGCACTGCGCCGATCACTGCCAACACGGAAGCTCGAATCGTGGCCCACAATCCGGGCAGATAGAAATCGGTCCATGCTTCAGCGTCAAGCGCCGGCTTCCACAACTCCCAGCTCAGCTGGTTCTCGCCATCCGGCGGATTGTGAAGCCTCATGAGAATGAGCACAACTACGATTGCGAAGACAATGCCGGCAATCCAGTTGACGATACGAATGGTTTTACGGCTCTTAGGACCGGGCTGGTCGAACAGCACCGCGCTTTCATCGCTTGCCATGGTGCGTCACCTCCTCACCGCGAGCTTGTTGGACAGATACGTGGTCAGCATGCCGATCGGAATGATCAGAATCACATAACCGAATGCGAAGATCAGGAAGATCGGAACAATCACGTCGGAACGGTATTCGATCATTTCGCTCATCAACGACGAGGTTTCGGTGGCGACGGAAGCCGCGGCCGCAACCGTGGAATTCTTCAGCAATGCGATCAACGTGTTGCCCAGCGGTGCCACGGAGCCACGGAACGCCTGAGGCAGAATGATCTGGGTGGCGGACTGCATGAAGTTCAATCCCAGCGCACGGCAGGCTTCAGCCTGGCCAAGCGGCACGGTGTTGATGCCGGATCGCAGCGATTCGCACACGAAGGCCGCCGTATACAGGCTCAAACCGGTGACGGCAAGCCAGAAGAAGTTGGTGGCGAACGTGTCGGAGAAGCTGAGCTTCAGCTGCGCGTAGGCACCCAGCACCATGAACACCATGATGATGGTCAACGGCAGGTTCTTGAACAGCTCGACGTAAGCACCCGAGACCATACGCAGCGACGCGACCGGCGAGATGCGCATCATCACGAGGATGACGCCAAGAATCGTGGAGAACAACGCCGACCACAGGGTCAGTTCAATGTTCACCAAGAACGCAGCCGGCACATTGTACTGGCTGAACAATGAGATGAACGCTTCCATTATCTCTCCCCCCTCAGTCGGCTCCGGCGGATTGTACTTCGCGTTCGGCGTGTATGCGGTGCCCTTCGTGTTGTCGGAAATGGCACGCTGCCAAGAACCATCCTGGATCATATCGGCGATGGCGTTGTTGATCTGGGTGGCCAGCTTCGTATCGCCCTTCTTGATGCCGACGCCGTAATACTCCTGGGTGAACGGCTTGCCGACCACGCGCAGACGGCCGCGGGACGCGGAGGCAAGACCAGCCAAAATAATGTCGTCGGTGGTCACCGCATCAACAATGCCAGAGAACAGTGCGGTAGCGCACTCCGCGTAACCAGGCTGCTCCATGAGCTGCACTTCGTTGGCGAACTTCTCCTTGACGGTGACCGCGGAAGTGGAACCGGTCACGGAGCACAAACGCTTGCCGTTCAGATCCTCAGGTCCCTTGATGGAGGTTTCGTCTTTACGAACGAGCAGATCCTGACCCGCCACGAAATACGGTCCGGCGAAGGAGACGACCTTCTTGCGTTCGTCGGTGATGGAGTACGTGGCGACGATGTAATCGACGTCACCGTTCTGCAGCATGGCTTCACGCTGCTTCGACGGTGCTTCCTTCCACACGATCTGGTCTTCGGAATAGCCGAGTTTCTTGGCGATGTACTTGGCTACGTCAACGTCGAAGCCGACATACGTGCCGGACTTTTTGAAGCCCAGACCAGGCTGGTCGAATTTGATACCGACGCGAATCTTGCCATCGGCGTCGTCCGCGCCACAGGCGGACACTGCGAACACGCATGCGCATGCGCAGAAAGTCGCTATAACCCTGCGTAGCATACGCTTCGCCCTCATAGAAAGTTTCATATCGAAAATCCTTCTTCTGTCTTATTCCCGTCAGTCATTTCAGTGGGTGAGAATCTTCGACAGGAAGTCCTTGGCACGATCGGTCTTCGGATTTTCAAAGAAGTCCTCCGGCGTGCTCTGCTCAAGAATCTGGCCGTCGGACATGAACACGACCTTGTCGGCCACCTTGCGTGCGAAGCCCATTTCGTGGGTCACGCACAGCATGGTCATGCCTTCGTGAGCCAGCTCCACCATGACGTCAAGCACTTCGTTGACCATTTCCGGATCAAGTGCGGACGTCGGTTCGTCGAACAGCATGACCTTCGGCTGCATGGCGAGCGCTCGGGCGATGGCGACACGCTGCTGCTGACCGCCGGAAAGCTGTGACGGCATCTTGGAGGCTTGGGAAGCCACGCCCACGCGGGCAAGCAAATCCATGGCGAGATCCTCGGCCGCCTTCTTATCCATATGGCGCACCTTGATCGGAGCAAGCGTCACGTTTTCAAGAATGGTCTTGTTGGCGAACAGGTTGAACGACTGGAACACCATGCCAACCTCGGCGCGCAGGCTGGCGAGCTCCTTGCCTTCCTGAGGCAACGGCTTGCCGTCGATGCGAATGTCGCCGGAATCGATGGTTTCCAAACGGTTGATGGTGCGGCACATGGTGGATTTGCCGGAACCGGATGGACCGACGATGACCAGCACCTCGCCCTTCTTGACGGTGAGGTTGATGTCCTTGAGCACATGCAAGTCACCGTAGTGCTTTTCAACGTGGGTCAATTCGACCAGCGGGCGGTCGCTGTCTTCCGTACCCGGCATGATCGGGCGCGTCTCTTGCGTTTCTTTGATATCTGTCATACGGATAGTATATGAAAGCCATGTTTCCGCGGCCGTCACCACCCCCTGACGTGCTCGAAATATGAGACAACGTTGTCCCAAAATGCATCATAGCGCGTTATCGACCGCAATACCGATATCTTGAGCGCCGTACGTGGCAGCTACCACCATCGTGGCAATTCGATAGCCAGCACCGCTATTACGAACAATACAACCACCGCACCGAACACCACTCGTTCGGGCACCTTGGATTTGAAACCATCCCACAACGCGACGCCACGTATCACCAATGCTCATGCATACCAACGTAGGAACGCCAAGCAACGAGAAAGAGCCGAACAGGCGAACGCAAGATGAATTTCATCCTACATTCGCCTGTCTTTTACATGCAGATTCGTATGACCATCCGTCACACGATCGCAGCATTTCATCCGCGATCAGCGATTAAGCAATCGCCGGGGCCAAGAGAGCACTCAGAGCACTTTGGAAAGGAACGTCTTCAATCGTTCGCTCTTTGGATGGTTGAAGATCTCGTCCGGAGTGCCTTCCTCCTCGATCACGCCGGCGTCGGTGAAGATCACGCGGGTGGCCACTTCGCGGGCGAAACCCATCTCGTGGGTCACCAGCACCATGGTCATGCCGTCTTCGGCCAGCTCACGAATGACTTCGAGCACATCACCGACCATCTCCGGGTCAAGCGCCGACGTGGCCTCGTCGAACAGCATGACCTTCGGACGCATGGCCAAGGATCGTGCGATGGCAACACGCTGCTTTTGACCGCCAGACAACGAGCGAGGCATGACATCGGCCTTTTCGGCCAATCCCACGGTTTTCAGCAATGCCATCGCATGTTCACGCGCCTGCTCGTCGGTTTCCTTGTGCACCAGTTTCGGCGCAAGCGTGATGTTGTCAATCACGCTCATGTTGTTGAACAGGTTGAAATGCTGGAACACCATGCCAACCTGCTCTCGAACCTGGTCGATGTTCACATGCGGATCACCCAGATCATGACCGTTGACCACGATCTGGCCGCTGGATGCCTGTTCAAGTCCGTTCAGGCAACGCAACATGGTGGATTTGCCGGCACCAGACGGTCCGATGATACAGATCACCTCGCCCTTGCGTACCGTAAGATCGACGCCTTTGATGACTTCCATATGACCATAGTTTTTATGCAGATTCTTGACGTCGATGATCACTTCGCCATCATTGTTGCCGTGATTGCAGTTCTCGCTCATCGATTCACCTTCCTGTCAACGATATTGGCCAGCCATGTGAGGATGGTGATGGCCACGAAGTACATCACACCGACGATCAGCAACGTTTCGGTGACGCGGAAGTTCGCCGCATACAATTGCTGCGCCTGATACAGCAATTCACCAAAGCCGATGGCCAGCAGCAGCGAGGAATCTTTGATCATAATGACCAGCTGGTTGATGATCGACGGCATGGCGATTGCAGTGGCCTGAGGCATGATCACGCGCGCCATGGCCTGATGATGGTTGAGGCCAAGCGAGCGTGCTCCCTCCATCTGACCAGAGTCAACGGACTGCACGGCGCCACGCACGATCTCCGCCAGATATGCGCCGGAATTGAGCGACAACGTCAACGCACCTGCAACCCAAATGTTCACACTGTGTCCGATAAGCTGCGGCACACCGAAATAGAAGAAGAACGCCCACACCAGAATCGGAGTGCCGCGGAACACTGCGATATAAACCTTGGACACGCCTCTCAGAATCTTGTTCTCCGATACTTTCATCAAGCCGAAAGCAACACCCAACGCCAGTGCGATCACAAACGACAGCAACGTGATCAACAGCGTGTTCTTCAGACCAGTCAGCAAAGCCGGCATCGACTGTTTGACCAGACCAAAGAAACCGACCTTCTTCTGCGCCTCACCGTCGGCACCGTTGTCGGTGACCTTGCCGGAAATCGCCTCGACCTGTTCCTTCGCGCCATCGGCACCCAAATACTGTGCGACAATCGTCTCATACTCGCCCGAAGCGATGAGCTTGTTCAGACCATCGTCGATGGCGGCCAGCAGATCGGCGTTCTTGCCTTTGTTCACGGCCATGCCGTATTCACCATGCGGCACCTTCGGAGTCACGATCTTCAAACCGTTGTTTTGGGAAACACCGTAGGCAAGCACCGGATAGTCGTCGAACACGGCATCCGCATTGCCGGATTTGACCATCTCGTACATGGTTGATGACTGGTCCACGGAAGTCACGGTATAGCCGTATTCGCTTGCATGCTGTTTGGCGTAGGATTCGCCTTCCGATCCGGTTTTCGCGACAACGGTCTTACCGTCAAGATCCTTGTAGCTGGTAATACTATCGTTGTTTTCAGCGATGGCCATTTGAATACCGGACTGGAAGTAAGGATTGGAAAAATCGTAGGTCGCCTTGCGTTCGTCGGTGATTGACATGCCTGCGATCACCACATCCACCTGATTGGAGCTCAAAGCCTGCAATGCTGCATTGAAACCCAATGATTGGATGGTGACTTCGAATCCTTCTTCTTGGGCGATGGCACGGATCAGTTCCATATCGATACCGGTCATCTTGCCGTTCTCGCGATATTCGAACGGTGCGAATGTGGTATCGGTGCCGACCGCGTAGGTTTTGCCCTTGACTGCGGAGGGATCTCCGACTTCGGCGGCGTTAGCACTAACTGGGGATGCGATGAGTGCACTCACTGCCACAATCAGTATCATCGCCAACGCGAGAAGTCGCATCCAGACACCATGAAAATCATGTTTTTCCAACGATTGCTTCAAATTCATACTACAGATTCAGTTCTTTCTCATAATATTTCAGATACTCATCTTTGCTCCACCATACCGGCAGCAAGAGAAAATAGACAACGTAAACAATAAAAACAGGCTGTCCTTGCACGGTCTCTCATGCAAAGACAGCCTGTTATCTCAAAGCGAAAACACTATCAGTCTTCGTCTTCTTCCGGATCATAATCAACGCCGGTTTCCGCACGCTGTTCGTCGGAAATCGGAGCCGGAGCGCCGGTCAGCGGATCACGACCGCCGCCAGCCTTCGGGAAGGCGATGACGTCGCGGATGGAGTCGGCGCCAGCCAGGATGGCTGCGGTACGATCCCAACCGAGAGCGATGCCAGCATGCGGCGGAACGCCGTACTTGAAGGCTTCAAGCAGGAAGCCGAACTTGTCGGCAGCCTCTTCAGGAGTGATGCCGAGCACATCGAGCACACGATCCTGAATGTCATCGCGGTGGATACGGACGGAACCGCCGCCCATTTCGTTACCGTTGCACACGATGTCGTAGGAATCAGACATGGCGTGTTCCGGATCCTTGTCGAAGGTGTCGATCCAATCCTTGGACGGCATGGTGAACGGGTGGTGCATGGAGGTCCACTTGGAGTGGCCGACTGCCACATCGTCGTCATCCGGATCGTCGGTGGGCTTGAACAGCGGGAAGTCCACAACCCAAGTGAAAGCGAAGTCGTCCGGCTTGAGCAGACCGGCGCGATCGGCCAGTTCCACACGCACGGCACCCAGCAGCTCCTGAGCGGAGGTGCGACGGCCTGCTGCGAAGAACACGGCATCGCCGTCTTCCGCGCCAACGGCTTCCTTCAGGCCAGCGCGTTCCTCTTCAGACAGGTTTTTGGCAACAGGTCCCTTGAGCTCGCCGTTCTCAGCGAACACCACGTAGGCGAGGCCCTTGGCGCCGCGCTGCTTGGCCCAATCCTGCCAAGCGTCGAACTGGCGACGAGGCGTGGCCGCGCCACCCTTGAAGAGCACCGCACCAACGTACGGAGCCTGGAACACGCGGAACGGAGTGTTCTTGAAGTAGTCGGTCAGCTCGATCAGCGGGTTGCCGAAACGCAGATCCGGCTTGTCGGAACCGTACTTATCCATGGCTTCCTGCCAAGTGATGCGCTGAATCGGCAGCTGGATCTCATAGCCTGCGGACTTCCAGATGGCGGCGATGACCTTTTCGGCCATGGCCATCACGTCTTCCTGATCCACGAACGCCATTTCCATATCGAGCTGGGTGAACTCCGGCTGACGATCTGCACGGAAATCCTCGTCACGGTAGCAGCGGGCCAGCTGGTAGTAGCGTTCCACGCCGGAAACCATCAGCAGCTGCTTGAGAAGCTGCGGGGACTGCGGCAACGCGTACCAAGAACCTGGCACCAAGCGGGCCGGCACCACAAAATCGCGAGCGCCTTCCGGAGTGGACTTGATCATGGTCGGGGTTTCGACCTCTTCGAAGCCCATCTCTTCCAGAGCGTGGCGAGCAGCCTTCGACATCTGGGAACGCAGCTTCAGATTGCGCTGCATGGACGGGCGGCGCAGGTCGAGATAACGGTACTTGAGGCGAACTTCCTCGCCCGGCAGCTTGTTCTCGGACTCGTTTTCCAACGCGGTGGACACCTGGAACGGCAGCGCGTCAGACTTGGCGAGCACCTCGATGTTTTCCGCCACAACCTCGATCTTGCCGGTGGCCAGATGATCATTCTCGTTACCGTCCGGACGCAGGCGGACCTCGCCCACCACCTGAATCACAAACTCGGAGCGCAGCGGACGTGCCATGTCTTCGTCGTAGATAACTACCTGCACAAGACCGGTGTTGTCACGAAGATCGATGAAGGCCACGCCACCGTGGTCACGACGACGATCGACCCAACCGGAGAGCGTCACCTTCTGACCGACGAGTTCCTCGGTCACTTCGGTTGCATGATGTGTTCTATAAGCCGTCTGGCTCATGCTTCCCCTATTCCTTGTTCTCTAATGATTGAAGTCTTGCGATTTCAGGCTTCTACGGTAACGGTTTGCTGGGCATACACAGTATCCGGCTCCCAAGACTGTGCGTTGGCCGGCTGCTGGTCGCCCGTGATGATGTTCTTGACTTCGTCCGAAGCGTCCTGCGCGGACTTGTCCGCGGGGAACCACACGTATGGGATGCCGAGCTTGTCGGCATACTTGATCTGCTTGCCAAGCTTGGCTGCGGTCGGAGCCACATCTGCCGCGATGCCACGGGAGCGCAGCTGGTTGGCGATCAGGTTGGACGCGGAACGGTTCTCCTCGTTCCACACGGCCACGAGCACAGAAGCCGGGGACACACGATTCGCGTGGGCACCGGCGGTGTGCAGCATGTACGAAACCAAGCGGGACAGGCCGATGGACAGGCCCACGCCCGGATACTTCCTGTTGCCCTGCGATGCGAGATTGTCGTAACGACCGCCGGAACAGATGGAACCAAGAGCCGCAGCACCGTCAAGGAACGTCTCATACACGGAACCGGTGTAGTAATCCAGACCACGCGCGATCTTCAAATCAGCGATCACGGAGCCCGGGCGAATACGAGCGGCCTCGTCAACAATCATCGCCAACGTGTCAAGACCCTGACGTGCGAGCACGTACGCCTCGGAATCATTGGCAATGCCATGCTTCTCGCACAGCGTGTCGAACTTGCCGGACAGTTCAGCGCCGTCAGCTGCGGTCAGTTCAGCCAGCTCAAGGCACGCACGTGCCTGATTCTCGTCGGCTCCACAGCCTTCGACCAGCAACTTGGCCACTTCGTCGGCACCGATCTTGTCGAGCTTATCGATCTCACGGAGCACGCCCTCGACATCGGTCAAGCCAAGACCACGGTAGAAACCTTCAGAAAGCTTACGGTTGTTCGCATGCACGGTGGCCTTCGGCAAACCGAACTCACGCAGACGTTCCAATGCCGATACCATGACCAGCGGCAGCTCGACCTCGTAATGATCGGGCAGATCACCGTTGCCGATCACATCGATATCGGCCTGCACGAACTCGCGGAAACGACCTTCCTGCGGGCGTTCGCCACGCCAGACCTTCTGAATCTGCCAACGCTTGAAAGGGAATGCCAAATCGCCGGAATGTTCGACCACATAACGGCTCAGCGGAACAGTCAAATCGAAGTGCAGACCAAGGCGGTCCTCAATCGGAGTGTCGGACTCATGACCGACCTCCTGAAGGCGGCTCAGCAGGTAAATTTCCTTGCTGGTTTCGCCCTTCTTGAGCAGACTCGAACCCTGCTCAACAGCACGAGTTTCAATGCCAATGAAGCCATTGAGCTCGAAAACTTCACGGAGCGTGTCGATAACACGCTGCTCCACAACACGTTCAGAGGGGAGCCACTCTGGAAATCCTGAAATAGATGCGCCTTTTGCCACGATTCCCTATAATAAATGAGGTTGCGGAAAATGCAGCGCGTTTTTCAGGCTTTGAAAGCACGTTCGCACGATCCGCATCCCCTGCACTACATGAAGCTTACTTAAAGGAGCTGGCCATGGCCGACGAGAATGTCACCGCGTCCGAGAACACCAATGAAACCACCGAGCAGGCAACGACGCCCGCAGTCAAGGCCAGCAAACCGGCCGTTCCGAGCCCGGCTTCGATGAAGCCCCATGCTCCGAGCCCCGCGGCCTTCGCCAAGAAAGCTCCACAGCACACCGCTCCGGCTGCCGCATCCACCGGCTTCTCCGATGCCGATGTGAAGACCGCCGAAGCATTCGGCCGTGTCGCCGACGATGGTACTGTGTTCGTCAAGGACGGCGAAGGAGAACGTGAGGTCGGTCAGTTCCCTGATGCCTCCAAGGAAGAGGCGCTGGCTCTGTATGCCCGCCGTTACCTTGATTTGAAGGCCAAGTTGGACCTGTTCGCGAACAAGCTCAAGTCCAACAATGTGAAGTCCCGCGAAATCGACGAAACCATCAAGGCGTTGTCCGCGGAAACCGAACAGCCGGCAGTGGTGGGCGATCTGGCCGCTCTCAAGGCCCAGTTCGAGGCACTGAAAGAGGAAGGCGCGGCCAAGAAAACCGCATTGACCGAGGCACGCAAGGCTGCCATCGCCAAGGCTCGTGAGGAGCGTACCGCCATTGTGGAGAAGGCCGAGGCATTGGCTGATTCCCTTGACGAAAACACCAACTGGCGTTCCACTGCCGACAAGTTCCGTTCACTTTTCCAGCAGTGGCAGGAACACCAGCGCAACAACATCCGTATCGACAAGGAAGACGCAGACGCCCTGTGGGCCCGCTTCTCCGCGGCCCGCACCAAGTTTAATTTCGCCCGCCGCAAGTGGGTGCAGAGCCGTGACGAAGAACGTAATTCCGCCAAGGCGGCCAAGGAAGCCATCATCGCGGAGGCCGAAGCGCTTCAGGACTCCACCGCTTGGGTTGAGACTTCCCGCAAGTTCACCGAGCTGATGGATCGTTGGAAGCAGGCCGGTCGCGCCGGTCGTCGTGATGATGACGCCATGTGGGAGCGTTTCCGCGCCGCCGCAGACGTATTCTTCAACGCGCGTCAGGCCGATCGTGATCAGATCAGCTCCTCTGAGAAGGAGAATCTCGTCAAGAAGGAAGCTCTGCTGGTCAAGGCCGAGGCGCTTGTTCCCGTCAAGGATGAGGAAAGCGCCAAGCAGGCTCGTCAGGCTCTCGCCGCCATCCAGGAGGAGTGGGATCAGATCGGCTATGTGCCGCGCGACGAAGTACGCCGCATCGAGGGTCGTCTCGACGCCGTCGACAAGCAGATCAAGGCTGTCGAGGATGCCGCGTGGAAGCAGTCCGATCCGGAAGCCGACGCCCGCAAGTCCTCCTTCGAGGAGCAGCTCAACGCGCAGCTCGCCGAGCTTGACGCGAAGATCGCGGCCGAATCCGATCCGAAGAAGAAGGCCAAGCTCGAATCCGAGAAGGCCACCAAGGAGCAGTGGCTGAACGCCATCAAGTAAGTTGCAGATGCTGATATTTGGTTGTGCCACAGAGATGCGGCCAAATATCAGCTGGACTTCACTCAGGCATAATCAAGAAGGCTGGTACGTAACGAAATCTGTTACATACCAGCCTTCTTCGTATAATCGCACGTGTTCTCACATGTGCAATCACCATACAGAATATTCAACTATCATTCGCCGAATTCGGTAGCACAAATATCGGCCACCGCATCAATGCAGGCATCGACGATGAGCTTACCTCGTTCGGCGCTGGAACCTGCAGGAGTGGCCAGTCCTCCGTAATCCGGAACGTCGCCCTTGCGCACCGGGTAGCGCACGTAAGCCTTCGGTGTGACATTGCCTTCGTCAATCACACGGTCCATATGCACCAATTCCGGCTCGTAATGCATCATCAATGAGGTTTCCGTCACTGCGGCATGTTCCAACGCCCAACCGGGGAACACGAGTCCGTCGAACACCTGCTCGACCACGTTCTCCGGCAGCGGATCCCACCAGTTGGTTTCGACGATGGTGGCCACTCCCTTGGTTTCGCGGGTGATCAGATCGATTGCCTCGATAATGAATGCCTCGTTTTCGAAATGCGCGTTCATCACCACGATTTTGGTGAAACCGTCCGCGATCAGCTCGCCAAGCACATCATGCATTTGATTGATCACCGTCACACCGTTCATGTCGATGGTGCCGGGGAACAATGGGCCGCCTCCGGAAAGCGGCTTCGACTTGTACCCGTAGTTCATGGTCGGTGCCATGATGCCGTCGATGCGTTCGGCGAGATCCTCAGACACATGGCTGGCGATCATGGCATCCACGCCAAGGGGAAGATGCTGGCTGTGCTGCTCGGTGGAACCGATCGGCACAATAACAGGCTTCGACTTCGACGCTTCGATTTCCGGCCAAGTCATATGGTCCATTCGACGGATGCTGCTCATGATTGCTCCTTTATGTGCTGTTGTTGGGTTTGCGTTTCAACGATTGATAATGGTTGCGATGATGCCGTTCCCGCGAATCGATATTGCGGTCGATGCTTCAGGGACGGCGTTTATTGTTTCGAGGAATTGTTGCGTAAAACCGTTTCTTCTCAGATGTGGCTCAGATCCTTATCCGTGTTTTCATGGGAGAGGATCATGGCGACCAGTGCCACGGCGGCTACAGCCACCATGTACCAGGCCGGGGCGATGCTCGAACCGGTGGCGTAGATCAGCCAGGTTGCGATGAACGGTGCGGTTCCACCGAAGATGGCATTGGCGAGGTTGAAGCTGAATGCAAAACCGGTGAAGCGAACCGAAGTCGAGAAGGTTTCGGTCAGGTAGCTCGAAAGCGTGCCGTCATTGGCGGTCAGCGTAGCGCACATGGCGAGCTCGACAATCAGCACCGGCCAGAACTGTGCGGTGTTCAACACCATGAATGCCGGAACGGTGAGCACGATGAAGGCCACACAGGCGCCGATCAGCACCTTCTTACGTCCGAACATGTCGGAGATGTGACCCATGCCGAACACCAAAGCCACGTACAGCACCAGGCAGATGGTGGTGATGGTGGACGACTGTGCGGCGGCCATGCCAACCGTGTCGCTCAAATAGGTCGGCAAATAGGTGAGCACCGTGTAGAAGCCGACCGCGTTGAGCATGCAAGCGCCGAAGCTGATGATCATAGCCTTGAAATGGTTCTGGAACAGCTCACGCAGCGGAGAGACGCGCTTGGTGCTGGAAACGGACTGCTGCTTGTCGTCCAAAGCTTCGGTCATGGAAGCGTACACCGGCGAATCAGCCAGCTTGGTACGAATGAAATGCACGATTAGGCCAAGCGGACCGGCCATAAGGAACGGAATACGCCATCCCCAAGAGGTCAGTGCGTCAGAGCTCAGCGAAGCGGTCATCACGGTGGCGAGCGTGGAGCCTGCGAGCAGACCGATGGCGGTGGATGCCGGAATCAGCGAGCAGTAGATGCCACGCTTCTTGATCGGCGCGTATTCGCCAAGGAAGGTTGCGGCGCCGGCATATTCACCGGAAGCGGAGAAGCCCTGCACCATACGAAGCAGCAGCAACAGTACCGGAGCGAAAATGCCAATCGCGGCATATGACGGCAGGCAGCCAATCAGGAACGACGCGCCCGACATGAACATGATGGAAATCGCAAGAGCGTCTTTGCGTCCCTTTTTGTCACCGAGATTACCCCAGAACAGCGCACCAATCGGACGAAGCACGAACGACAGTGCGAACACACCGAACGTCTGCAGCATGGCGACCGTATGATTGTCAGACGGGAAAAAGCACCAATGCGATGGTGGTTGCGAAGTAGGAATAGGATGCGTAATCAAACCATTCGATGAAGTTGCCGAGAAAAGACGAGACGGCCACTTTCTTGACCATCTTCTGCTCTTCGGACTGTTCAGACACGGAAGCCCTGTTGGCGGTTGCGATTGTTGCGCTGGCACTCATCATGTCACCTGCTTTCTTCTGCTGAATCTGTCAGTACGTTCGCGTGTTCTTCGTACCCGGCGAACGTTGTGACTCTGACTATCACCCGAAGTATTTGCGCCAAAGTGAACTGTCTGTTAAACCGCAACCGTTTGTTTTTGACGTTTTGCCAAGTTCCCCTTACTCACAGCACCGAAGTGGAAGATATGGTGTGATTACGTTGGGATTTCGCCATTTTTGCACCCAAAAGCAACATTGACCAGCTGATTTTATCGGTTGGCGCTATGCCCACGATCTGTGTCACTTTGTCTAACCGGTTGTACAGGGTCTGCCGTTGAATGCCTAATTGCTCACACGCGCCGGTCTTGTTGTCGAGATTGTCGAAACAGGCGCACAGGGTGTCAATCAGCATGGTGTTGTGTATAAGCTCATATCCCACCGTCTGAGTGATCACCATGCGCATGGCCTCGTCGGTACGCTCTACACCCAGTATGCGTTCCAACAACGAGGAATCCACACATTCGAGGGTTCCATACGGACATTCCCCATCGTTCGAAATGCATGTTCGAATCGCACCACGCAGCGCACCAAACGCATCCATCAATGAAATCGTGTCCAATGCGGCGCGACCACGCACGGTATACACAAATGAATTTGCAGCAACGTACTCCAACGCATGCAGGCAACGACTTGAAAATGCCGCCACATCGCCGCCGCCGTCTTGTGCCGCAAGAAAACCGATCATCAGATCGCCTTCCAGCAAACAGATCGACTCACAGCCATCATTGGATTCGAAATCGTCAATCATCGACACGACTGCCGGCATGGCGTTGGCCACTGACGCAAGTTTCATCACAAACGGCATGTATACGCCCGAAGCGGCGAATCCCAGCGCTTCAAGCATGGCATGGCCCTCACGCGCTTCCATCGACGAAACATGCACGCCATCTTCTGGACCCGCAATCAGATGCGCCACCATGCCAACGCGTGCTCCCCCATCGAGATACAACGCCAAAACCGGAGAGACAATCTGTTCAATCCTTCTGCACATCGCCTCACCGAACACCGTGTTGCGCTGACTGATCTCCAATGCTCCCAAAGGACGTTTCTGTTCCTCCAGCGCAAGCACAATGCCGCAATCTGCAGCAGTATTGATGTTCTGTCCAGCTCTCGCAACTTCAAGACCATCCACGTCGAATATGACTACATCCTCACCGAGCAGATTCGCAATACCATCGGCAACAGCTTTGGGATTGGACGCTTGGGTAAGTTCAGAACGCAGCGAAGTTGACATAACGTCCACTTGCATCTGCATACGCATCTGACCACGCACAATCATGGTGTTGACGCTCTGGCAGATATCGACGAAAGGAATGCGACGATGCAATCCAATAATCGTCAACCCTTCGCGCTTGGCAGCTTTCACCAACATTTCCGGCAGTTGGGTAACTTCCTCAACCAACTCAACCATCAATGCCACAATATCAGCATTCACTAGGCTTTTCACATATTCGTTCGCACGTTTTTCCACGACCGCCCACAACTAAA
>ENA-OQES01000383-OQES01000383.1-human-gut-metagenome-genome-assembly--contig:-NODE-383-length-18951-cov-4.068264_pt1 | contig 18951 bp, 24 predicted proteins | sample MGYA00242798_ERZ504641 | MGnify/ENA primary metagenome ERZ504641 (study PRJEB26092, sample SAMD00036327) | human gut metagenome | host: Homo sapiens | study: EMG produced TPA metagenomics assembly of... | reverse complement strand
ACATTGCCCCAGGCATCCGAAGTCCCTCTGACGTCAGCCTGTCCAATGCCTGTTCTAAGTCTATCTCTCCACCTGCGTTTTTGTAGGCTACAAGCAAACTTGCACCATCTAATATATGGTGTTCCGGTCCATGAATACTAACATATTCCTTCTCTGCAATCTGCTTAAAATGACAACCGGATTTGTTCCCTGTTCTTTCTTTATATCTTTTACAATCAGTTCTGCTTTTTCTCTTACTGTCATAGAAATCTTCCTTTCATCTTATTTACAATTCTTACAAGCATAAGCATTACCGGAACTTCTGTTAAGATACCTACTATAGTAGCAAGTACAGCCGCACTTGTTGTTCCAAACAATGCAATTGCCACTGCCATCGCAAGTTCAATTTTTCGTCTGGGACAGGCACAATGTACTGCACGTTAACGATGCCTGATACGCTCATCTTCATTGTTAATATTCTTCATAATCATCTGGATCTAATCCCACTTCTTCAAGTGCCTCGCGTCGCTCATCTTCATCCATCATATCAAGTTCATCCCGATCTAACCCACATAATTCAAGAATATCCTCATCATCTTCATCCTCCAAATCATCACTTGCCAAATAAAAAGGCATCATCTTCTGTTGACTCTATTTCCTCCTGACTACTACTTGCTATCATCTGCATCCCAATTGACCACTCCATACAATCAGTCTTACCATCTTCATTAAAATCAAATAAAGGTTTTTTCAAAAAAGTCCCATCTTTTTCCTCACTTTCTTTTGACATCCACACTTGGTCATAAATTTCATTAACGGTACCAGGCACTTAGATCTTTAGGTACCCAGGAAATCTTCTATTCGACAGCATTCAGCATTATTCAATCCCTGCAACAGAAGATTATGGTATACTCTCCCATTATATCACCTCAAATAGGAAGTTATAAACATCTTTGCAAATATACCATATCTATTAACTGTACACCACACTCATAAATTGGGTGGTCATAATTGTCCGTAAAGAAATTCGGAATATTGTGAGATCGGACAAATCCGCATTTTTCATAAAACGGTACGGTCAACGGGCTGTCACCTGTTCCAACCTGCAAAATAGAATATTCATCTGCATATTTACTTACAAGGAAGTCAATCAATGCTTTCCCATAGCCCTGTCCTTGATTCTGAGGATCAACTGCAATATTTTTAATTTCAAGTATTCCATTATCTTCATCAGTAACGACACATTCAGCTTTTACATTACCATCTTCAAGTACATACATAGTACCTTTTTCAAGATAGTGATCAATCATATTTTCCTGCTCATCAGCTAATAACAATAATGCTATAAATTGCTTTTTATTCTCATTCACTTCTCGGATTTTCATATCTATTACTACGTCAAACTAGAATTTGGCTATTTCGTTGCAACAATACTTATCCAATGAATTTTTTGCATTTGAATACGTTTTGATCTCTGTAAAACCCGCTTCTTTCAAAGCGGCAACAAGTTGTTTAGATGTGTAAATCTTCATACCACTGATCATCTTTGTCCAATTTTTCATCTGCGGCATTCGTTCCGTCACTCTCGTTACAAATCAGGAATATGCCTTCGCTTTTCAGCACACGGTTGACCTCGGAAAAGCATTTTACTAATCCTGGCCAAAAGTAAACTGTTTCGAAGGCAGAAACATAATCAAAAGTCGCGTCAGAAAAGGGTATAGCAGATACATCTCCTTGAACTACATTACATTTCCCTTGTTTAATGGCGAGGGCGTTCAATTTTTGAGATTCTGCCACACTAACCTCAGAATAATCCATTCCTGTCACGTGGCCATTTCTACATCTATCAAGCCAGACCGCAATATTTGCTCCGCCGCCACAGCCGACGTCCAGAACTTCAGCATCAGACTTCGCGGAGATATTTGAGAATCCCCATTGCGATAATTTGGCGTGACCGCTGTTCATCATCTTCGTCATCAATTTTCCGCCGAAGCCTTGTGGCTTACGGGTATTTTCAAAAAATCTCATTACAGAATTCCTCCTCCACAAATTCCGGTTTGTTACTCTCATGATATCATTTTTTATCGATTAAGTATCCCTTTCAAATACTGCCCAGTATAAGATTTCTCAACCTCGCAGATTTCTTCTGGTGTCCCTGCTGCAACAACTGTTCCACCGCCTGATCCACCTTCTGGTCCCATATCGATAATATAATCCGCAGTCTTGATCACTTCCAGATTATGCTCGATCACAATCACAGTATTGCCACCTTCTGTCAGTCTTGCAAGGATATCCACCAGTTTGTGAACATCTGCAAAATGAAGTCCTGTCGTTGGCTCATCCAGGATATAGATGGTCTTTCCTGTACTTCGTTTGCTTAATTCTGCTGCCAGTTTGATCCTCTGTGCTTCTCCCCCTGATAATTCTGTGGATGGCTGCCCTAATCGAATGTATCCTAATCCAACATCTCTTAATGTCTCCATCTTACGGCTGATCGATGGAATATTAGAGAAGAAATCACAGGCTTCTTCCACTGTCATATTCAGAACATCATAAATACTCTTTCCCTTGTATTTAACTTCAAGTGTTTCTCTATTGTATCGTTTTCCATGACATACTTCACAAGGGACATACACATCTGGTAAAAAGTGCATCTCAATCTTGATGATACCATCTCCTGCACAGGCTTCGCATCGCCCGCCTTTCTTGTTGAAACTGAATCTTCCTTTATTGTATCCTTTTGCTTTTGCATCTTTTGTCATCGCAAACAGATCTCTGATCTGATCAAAACTCCTGTGTAAGTTGCAGGATTGGATCTTGGTGTTCTTCCGATCGGTGACTGGTCAATCGCTATGATCTTATCTAACTGGTCAAATCCTTCGATGTCTTTGTGTAGTCCTGGTTTCGTCTTAGCCCTGTTTAGTTCTTTTGCCAGACGTTTGTATAAAATCTGATTGACTAAAGAACTCTTTCCTGATCCAGAGACTCCCGTTACACAAGTGAAAATTCCAAGTGGGATTTCTACATCAATATTCTTTAAATTATTCTCCTGTGCCCCGACTACTTTTAGGAATCCTGATGGTTTTCTTCTGACTTGTGGTACTGGGATCTTAATCTTTCCGCTTAAATAAGCTCCTGTGATAGACCTCTTATTCTTCATGATCTGTTTTGCAGTTCCCGTTGCAACAACTTCTCCACCATATTCTCCTGCTTTCGGTCCGATATCTACAATATAATCTGCTGCCAGCATCGTATCTTCATCATGCTCTACAACGATCAGTGTATTTCCTAAATCCCTTAGATTCTTAAGTGTACGGATCAGTTTGTCATTATCTCTCTGGTGAAGTCCGATACTTGGCTCATCTAAGATATAAGCTACTCCAACTAATCCAGAACCGATCTGTGTTGCTAGACGGATTCGCTGTGCTTCTCCACCAGATAATGTTCCAGTAGCCCTTGATAACGTCAGATAGTCCAGTCCTACATCATTTAAGAATCCGATTCTTGCCTTGATTTCTTTTAAAACCTGTTCTCCGATCAATTTCTGGCGTTCACTCAATTCCATCGTCTCTAAAAATGAAACCATTTCCCCGACTGACATATCACACATCTCGGCAATATTCTTATCTGCAACCGTTACCGCCAGTGATTCCTGCTTTAATCGCTGTCCATGACATTCATCGCAAGGTGTGATCGTCATAAATGTCTCGTATTCTGCTTTCATATTCTGAGATGCCTCACGATATCTTCTTCCAACATTCTTGATGATCCCTTCAAATGCCACATCATAGACACCTTCGCCTCTCTGCCCTTTATAATAGACTTTGACTTCTCTGCCACCAGTTCCATACAATAAAAACATCTTTGACTTCCTGCGGATAATCTTTAAATGGTGTTTCCAGATCAAAATGATATTCCCTTGCGAGTGCATCTAAGATTGCTCTTGTATAACTCTTCTTATCCGTTGATGATTGCCATCCAAAGACCTGGATTGCCCCTTCTGCTATACTTAACTTCTGGTCAGGGATCATTAAATCCACATCAAATTCCATCTTATATCCAAGTCCATGGCATACTGGACAAGCTCCAAATGGATTATTGAAGGAAAAACTTCTTGGCTCTACTTCATCAATACTGATATCACAGTCAGGGCAGGAAAAACTCTGGCTGAAATTCAAGGTTTCTCCACCGATTACATCAACTATCATCAATCCATCGGCTAGATTTAAGGTTGTCTCGATAGAATCTGTTAATCGTTTTTCAATCCCAGGTTTGACCACTAAACGATCCACCACGATCTCAATGTTATGTTTCTTATTCTTCTCCATTGGAATGTCCTCTGACAGATCATAAACATTGCCATCGACTCTGACACGAACATATCCACTTTTCTTCGCATTCTGGAAAACCTTTGCATGTTCTCCTTTTCTTCCACGAACGATCGGTGCCAGAAGCTGAATCCTTGTACGTTCTTCTAACTGCATCAGACGATCTACCATCTGATCTACGGTCTGCTTACTGATCGGTTTCCCACACTTTGGACAATGTGGGATTCCGACTCTTGCATACAGTAATCGAAAATAATCATAAATCTCTGTCACAGTTCCTACTGTAGATCTTGGGTTTCTGTTTGTTGACTTCTGATCAATAGAAATCGCAGGAGATAATCCCTCAATGCTGTCTACATCCGGTTTCTCCATCTGCCCCAAGAACTGTCTTGCATAAGAAGATAACGATTCCATATATCTTCTCTGACCTTCTGCATAAATCGTATCAAATGCCAGAGAAGATTTTCCAGAACCACTCAGCCCTGTAAATACAACAAACTGGTTTCTCGGCACTTCCAGATCTATATTCTTTAAGTTATTTTCTCTCGCACCTTTGATGCGGATCATCTCTTTCTTCATTGATAAGCTCCTAATTCTAATCTATCATCAGTTTTAGTATTTCTTCTTTTAATCGTCATATTCCTGATATGCGATCTTGAATTCTTTCAATTCATCTCTAAGCTGTGCAGCCAATTCGAAGTTTAATTCTGCTGCTGCCTGATTCATCTTCTTACTTAATCGCTCGATCACTTCTTTTAATTCTTTCTTAGACATGGATTCCATATCTTTTTCATATCCACCTGTTTCCTCTTCATGTTCATCTGATATCTTGATCAGATCTCTGATATCTTTCTTGATCGTCTGTGGCGTAATCCCATGTTCTTTGTTATATTCATCCTGAATCTCACGTCTTCGTTCTGTCTCCGTGATCGCTGCATGCATGGAATCTGTCATATTATCTGCATACATAATAACATGTCCTTCACTGTTACGTGCTGCACGCCCGATCGTCTGCACAAGAGATGTCTCAGAACGCAAGAATCCCTCTTTATCTGCATCAAGAATTGCAACCAATGTAATCTCTGGAATATCCAGGCCTTCTCTTAACAGGTTGATTCCAACTAATACATCAAAAACTCCCATTCTCAAATCTCTCACGATCTCAATTCGCTCTAATGTATCAATATCTGAATGTAAATATTTTACCCGGATACCAACTTCACGCATATAATCGGTCAATTCTTCCGCCATTCGCTTAGTCAGTGTTGTGACAAGTACTTTATTGCCTTTATCTGTCTCTTTATGAATCTCTCCTAACAGATCATCAATCTGTCCTTCCACCGGACGTACATTGATCGCTGGGTCTAGTAAACCTGTTGGTCTGATGATCTGTTCTGCCCTTAATAATTCATGCTCTTCTTCGTATTTACCAGGTGTTGCAGATACAAATAACATCTGATCGATCTTCTGTTCAAATTCACCAAATTCCAAAGGACGGTTATCTTTCGCAGAAGGCAGACGAAATCCAAAATCTACTAACGTTGACTTTCTGGACTGGTCTCCTGCATACATTCCACCGATCTGTGGTACGGTGATATGCGACTCATCAATGATCATCAAAAATGTCATCCCCAAAGAAATCAATTAACGTACTTGGCGGCTGTCCTGGTTCTAATCCTGCTAAATGTCTGGAGTAGTTCTCAATCCCAGAACAAAATCCTGTTTCTCTTAACATTTCAATATCAAAATTCGTTCGCTCTGCAATTCTCTGTGCTTCGATCAGCTGATCATGTTCTTTAAAATATGTCACCTGCTCAGCAAGTTCTGCCTTGATTCCTTTGATCGCACGTTCAATCTGTTCCTGTGGTACAACATAATGTGATGCCGGGAAGATTGCCGCGAAATTCAAGCTCCTCTTTACTTCACCTGTTAAGACATCAAATTCCACGATACGATCGATCTCATCTCCAAAAAAGTTCAACTCTGACTGCATCTTCAAATGTAGAAACTGGAAGGATCTCCAACACATCCCCCTTAACTCTGAAAGTACCTCTCTTAAAGTCAAGTTCGCTTCTTACATACTGAATATTAATCAGATCATCGATCACCTCGTCTCTGTCCTTTATCATCCCTGGTCTCAAAGAGATCATCATCTCTGAATAGCTTTCTTTGCTACCAATTCCATAAATGCAAGAAACGCTAGATACAACGATCACATCTTTTCTCTCGATCAATGCTGCTGTCGCGCTATGTCGTAATTTATCAATCTCATCATTGACCGATGAATCCTTCTCTATATAAGTATCGGTAGATGGAACATAGGCCTCTGGCTGATAATAATCATAATAGGAGACAAAATATTCCACAGCGTTATGTGGTAAAAAACGGCCTTAAACTCACTATATAACTGTGCTGCTAACGTCTTATTATGCGCCAAGATCAATGTCGGTTTATTCAAATTCTGTATAATATTCGCCATTGTAAATGTCTTACCTGAACCAGTCACTCCAAGAAGCGTCTCAAACTGATTCCCATCTTGAAACCCTTTGGTCAGCTTCTCGATCGCCTGTGGCTGATCCCCAGTTGGCTCATATTCTGATACTAATTCAAAATGATCCATATAACTTCTCCCTTATGAAATATCTTTTATCTTTTCATCTATGCATGATTCTGACTGCTCCCACGGGCAAGCCCGTGGGGTTCTGATTGCCAAGTGTAGCTTGTAATCGTACACCATTTTCAGGCTTTGGAGTTACAAGTGTAAATCTGTTTGAATCAGGACTTTTATTACCAAGCAGTCCTACGACCACATTAGCGGTAAATTTCTGTCTTACGACAAGGAAGTACAGTCAATCTCCCTAACATTTAGTTGTTAAGCTACTTTAATTCCACTGTTTAGTATTTTGATATGATTAGCCTTAATCCATGCAATTAGGGCTTTTTCTTTGTCATAGCACCTGCCGAAATCTGTAATACATTTATCTTTGTCTATATCCTGCGTTCTGTAGTCGTAACAATAGAGCAAAAATTGATGAATACCAATCTCTTTGTACCAATGTTCCGTCTCGAAGTCTGTAGAGCCTATCAGACAGCTTTTTCTTAATGTAGTCATCTGCCGTGTGGTCGTACTGGCTTGCTCTATAATTATTCGGAACTTCTATATATGCGCCGCCTGTGACTTTGAATTTCTTTTCAACAGTAGTTTGAAATCCAGACGGGCAACGATTCTTTATAGATTTTCCAAAGCGCTTTTTCTTATTAAATCTGCCTTTGCTATTAACAGTAGTCTTCTTAGCCCGTTTCATCAGCTTGCTTGCATTTTTAGATTCTGTGACGAATGTATCTCCAAGACTTCGCAGATAGTTAGCATCTTCGTTTATTGCAATCTGTTTATTTACTGCATTTATACGGCATAATTCAGCGTGTTTGGCTTTCAGCTTCTTGTAACGATCAGAATATTTCCAAGTCTTTTTCACCTTTCTTGATCGTGCCGTCAGGATTGTAATTCTGTGGATTGGTTGCCCGTCTACTCCTGTCCATAGCACGATAATATAAGCGTTCCTTGCGTTCAGAAGTCTGTATGCTGTTGCCACGCTCTGAAAGGTTCTTCAGTCCGACTTCAGTATCAGAAGTATAGGCAACTGTCTGCGTTCCTATATCAGCACCTATCATGCCTTTACCGTATTTATGTCTTGGATTGCCGGATCTATCATATTTAGGCTTAGCTTTGCCTTCTATTGTCAGATGCAGATATACTCTGTACTTACCTCTTATCAACCTTGGAACAAGAGTAGCATAGCAAGGTCTGTAAGTATCTATACAACAGGCTTCTTCTATAAGCGTATTGACAGCATCAGCATCCATCTTGTCAGGATTCTCAAGATAAGACAAAACGGCGTTAACTTCATCAGACTGAAACCTGTCGTTGACTTGAATCCCGAATTGCATCTTTCTAAGTTTGAATCGAAGTTTCCCATCCTCAACAAACATCGGAATACCACGATTTATCTGTTTTGCTCTGATACATGGTAATTCTCCGTATTTTGAGAAATGTGTGGTCTTACCGTTATCATAAAGGCAGTTTTTCCATACCTCGCCATATATCTTCGGCTTTTGTAAGAGCAAACACCGCATCTATACTATATTTCTTGCCTATAGGAATCATAGATGTCCTGCAGAGATCCCATGTAACATTATAAGATTTCTGCATATCATTGAGCTGATCAGCGAGAGCTTTACGTTTGTCCTTATCCTCAGTATTGCCGTACAGTTTTAGTAGTTTACGATATTTCTTGGTACGCATGAGCTGGTCGTAATTCTTTCTCATAAGACTAACAAGCTCGTTGCCAGCTTTGCGGATTTTATCAGAAAGAGCCACGACTTTCAGAACATCAGGATAAGGCATATCAGTTTCTACAACTAAGATATGCCTGTCAGAAAGTTTATGATATTGTTTCAGAAGTTTCTTGTATTCTTCGTCACTCATGATCTTTCTGTTCCTCGATGTATTTCTTTACTGTAGCTTCACTTATATGACCTACGGTAGATACAAAATATCCTCTTGACCATAATACTCCACAACGAGAGTAGAACTGTTTTAATTGTGGATATGCCTTGAACATTTCAATTGCACTGATACGTTTTCAATGTCTTCTGCATTATTACAGATCTTGTCAAATATATTGATACAGACCTGCTTTTTTCTTCTGTTAATCCACTTAAAACAATTTTTTGCAAACTGATTTTTGTGCGTTATGTCCTGCTTCTATGATCAGTTCTGCCTTATCTAACAAAATAATTTCAATATGCTTTTTATTGTCTTTACTTTGTATTTTTTTGCAACAAGTCCTTTGTTTTCCAATTTCTTTAACGAAGTTGAAACATGGGATATTGTTGATTTTCTGATCTTTACTATTTCTGCTTTGTCAACCATTTATGACATTATACCCAGTGAAGTGAACTACATCGGTAATTGAATTACCGAGCATCAGATATATATGGCTTCGCCATACAGATTCTGGGTGCGTCCATGACACCTTTACTGCTACCTTTTTCGAGGTTACACAGCTACTTTTATGATCAGGAATGAATTAAATTTTCCTTCATACACATAGTGTACCACATCTCCAAGAAAAGGAACAAGTGTTCTATTTAAAAATTTCAAAAAAGGAGGAGACGTTAAAGTCTCCAATGTAACCTGTGGTTACGCGCTTTCATCTGCGGCAATTGAATTACCGAGGATTCCCGCTTTTTATCCTAAAAAATTTAGAAACATTCCCCACCGGGTGCACATTAAATAAAGAAACGCTAGTTTTAACAACTGTCTAAACTAGCGTTTCTTTATTTAAAACTTGTCTTATCGAAACTATTTAATCTTCTGACAAATTTCAATCACTTCTCCACAAGCACTTTCAATCTTGAAGCAGCGAGATCCTTTTTCCCAGAAGTTAAGGCTTGTCTCAATTCCGTCTGATACGATCTTATATCCGTTTGTTTTGCAATATTCATAATCTTTTTCAAGATCAGATGAGCGATATGCGATATGGTCGATTCTTGTTGTTGCACCTCCTGGAAGCTGGTCTCTCTGAGAGATTTCATACATTTTTCCATCCTGAGGATTTTCAAGGAAATATACATTTCTTCCGCCCATTCCAGGGAATTTTCCTGCAACTTTAAATCCTAATTCTTCCTGATACCATTTTGCGTTTAATTCTACATCAGAACAATGAAGTCCGATATGATCCATAGGTAAATTTAACATTTGTTTGACTCCTTTTTAGGTGATTTTATTGTTTTATAATACAGTTCTTTCTCCTGTCACGATCTCTTTTAAGCTGTCAACGATCTTGTCTGCGTCTTCCATCGTTGTTCCTGCTTTCAATGAGAATGAAACGGATTCTGCACTTTCAGCTTTACTTCTTCCGATTGCTGCAAGAATGTTAGAATTTGTTCCGATTCCTGCTTCAATTCCTTCTTCTTTCAAAGCTTTCTGTACAACTGCTGCAGATACATTTTTGATTCTGATATTTAAATGATTGGTGAGATGATGATCTTTGTGTCCATTCAATTCTACATCTTCAATCTCAGCAAAAATACGTTCACACATATGATTTCTGACTGGACGGATTTCTTCCATAAATGTTGTTGCCTTTGCTGCTAAACTTTCTGCCATATCTGACATCACTGTTAATGTTTCTTCGCTTAATGCAGTTTCTGACACATATTCTCCAGCTCCTGTGCTCTTTCTTACATATAAAAATCCTGCATTTTCAGGACCTCCAAAATAAGATGCATCTGCTGTCAGCAGATCAATATGACTTCTTTCTACATTGATCGGCATTTTTCCAAATGCAAATGCTGCATCTGTATGGAAGATCACACCTTTCTCTGATGTCATTGTTCCGATTCCTGTAAATGGCTCAGAAGTTCCTGTCTGGCAGTTTGCTGCTGTCACTGAGATCAGTTCTGTGTTTTCTTTCAGTTCATTTTCGATCATTGCTACTTCCACACGACCGGTTGTGATCGGATCTAAATATGTCACAACAGCGTCTTTTCGTTCTAGTCTAGAACATTCATCCAATACTTCTGGATCTTCCATCGTCGTGATGATCACATGAGGACGTGCTTTTTTTGATGCTTTCACTACAGCTTTTAAAGCTTTTAAGTGGCCATCTGCTCTTCCAGATGTGAAATAAATCTCTTCTGGTGTTGCTCCGATGGATGCAGCGATCTTTTTACGTGCTTCGCTCTCGCAATTTTCCTTGCTCATCTTTGTTTTCCTCCTTTTATTTCTGTTTCGGATATAAAAATCTTTGATAAACAGATTTTATCTTTATTATAGATATTATCTTCTGTTATTTCAAGATTTAATGCACAATCCGTAAATTTGCACAAAAAAAGCATAGAACTTTTGGTAATATGTTCTATACTTTCTTTTTTATATCTATCTTTACAATTCTTATTTCTTCTTTAAGATAGAAATCGCTTTGTTTAATTGTTCGTCAGCTTTTGTCTTCGTGTTATCTTTTACTTCGACATCTGGCTTGATTCCTTTTTTATGAATGTTATGTCCTGCTGGTGTGTAATAAGATGAATAAGTCAGTTTCACATAAGATCCATCACCAACTTCAAAGAATCCCTGTACGATCCCTTTTCCAAATGTTGTCTCTCCAACCAGCGTTCCGGCTTTATCATCTTTGATCGCACCAGAAAGGATCTCTGCTGCACTCGCGCTGTTACCATTAACTAACACGCATAACGGCATATCAAGCTGTTCATTCTTTGTGTCTTTGTAATATTTCTTATTGCCATTCTTATCTTCGGTATAAACAATCGTTCCTTTTGGAAGAATCTGTCCTGCAATATCCACTACACTTGTCAGTAAACCGCCAGGATTATCCCTAAGATCTATGATCAATTTCTTTGCACCTTGTTTCTTAAGACTTTTCAGTCCACTTCGAAACTGGCTGACTGTTACTTCATCAAATTCAGTGATCTGAAGATATCCAACTTTATCTTGTAACATCTTTGTTTCAACTGTTGGATTCTCAATCGATTGTCTTGTAAATGTATAAGTCTTTGATGTCTGATTTCTTGTAAATGTTAATTTAACTTTCGTTCCTTCTGCACCTTTGATCTTCTTAACAATATCATCTAGTGCATCCGATGTTTTTAATTTATAGTTTCCTACTTTTGTTAAAATATCCCCTTTTTTGCAGTCCACTTCCGTCTGCCGGGCTTCCTTTCACTGGTTTCACAACTGTTATGATCCCTGTCTTTATATCCTGTGTAAGATATATTCCAACTCCATAATAAACACCACTTGTAGATTGTTCTAATTCCTTAAAATCATCCTCTGAATAATACATGGAATAGACATCTCCCAGTCCTGCAACTAAACCTTTGTAGGTACAATCTTCCAACTCACTCTTCTTAACAGAACCTTTATAATATTTATCAATGATCTGTTCTATCCGATTAATCTTTCTTGCTGTCTGTAAGGTCATACTTGGGATCGCATAGGCACGATAAAGAAAAAATCCTTCCACAATACATACAACAACAAGTAGTCCTACGAGTATTTTTGGAAAACTTCTTCATGAAATTAGTTCCTTTCTATTTATGTAATGACGTTATAAGTAATTTTGAGGATTTACATAATTTCCATTCTTTTTCACAACAAAATGCAGATGTGCACCAGATACCATACCAGTTGCTCCGGATTTTGCGATTGTCTGTCCTCCTGACACTCTTGCCCCTGAGGATACTAGAAGTTTGGAGCAATGCAGATACATCGTTTCCAGTCCATTTCCATGGCTGATCTTTAAGTAATTGCCATTGTATGCATTGTATCCAGCATCAACTACTGTACCAGAAGCTGCTGCTACAATCGTTGTTCCAGTTGAACATGGAATATCAATTCCAGCATGCAGTTTTCTGACTCCTGTAACTGGATGAATTCGGTAGCCATACCCTGATGAAATACTATGACAAGACGGTACCGGCCAGCTCAGATTTCCTGACGAAACTGTTGTTGCTGGCGATGTTGTCATTGTAGTTTCTTTCTTGCTTTCGGTTGTAGCCTTTGATGTTGTATTCTTTGATGCCGTACTTCCTGTCATATTCTTTTCTGACTGTGCTTTCGATGTCGTATTGTCTGCATTACCGTCTTTCGCCGATGCAAGATCCATCTCTTCTTGTCGTTTTTCCTCTGCCTCGAACCATGCCAGTAACTCTTTATCAGATGCTAACTGTTTCTGGTAAGAAGCTAACTTAGATTTCTTCTTCGCAGCTGCCTGATCCAGTTTTTCTTTTTCTGTCTTTGCCTTAGCAGTCAAATGTCTTTGTATTTTGATAATCCTGTTTCAGACTCTTCGTTGCCATTCGGATCTTATCTTCCGTTGTCTGTAATTGCAAAAACATATTACTGTCATATTTGGAGATCTTTGAAACATAATCAGCTCTTTTTAAGAACTCCTGAAAATTATTTGCTTCAAAAATGACTTCCATATATGCCATATTTCCATTTTCATATAGAAACTTAATACGCTTACTCATGATCCTTGACTGATCTTCTTTGGATGCCTTTGCCTCTTTTAATTCCTGTTGTGTCTTCTTTAACTGTTTCTGTACAGAAATAAGCTTCTCTTGACATGCCTCATACGCATCATTGCTCTTTATCATTTTCTCATCAAGATCTTTGATCTCCTGCTGCATCTTGCGGCTTTGTTCTTCTAATTTCTTTGTTTCCTGCTTTACCTGTTGTTTTTTTGGCTGCAGCAAACACTGTCGTCATAGGCAGATTCGAAGCGATCATGGCTGATATTAACATCATAATGATCCCCGCCTGATATCTTCTTTTCATGAGTTCCCCTTCCTAGACTTTTAAATACTTGCGGATCGTAATAGAACTTCCAAGCAATCCGATCACGATTCCTACCAACAATGCTAACGGAAGTAAGTATAACATAATCTGCTGGATTGGTACAAATTTCATAAAGACTGTAACAACATGAAACTTATCATTCATCCAGTTGATGATCCCTTCATATCCTGCAAAAATAATCGCTGTTGGAATCAATGATCCCAAAATTCCTATGATCATTCCTTCTGCCCGAAATGGTGCTTTAATAAATCCATTCGCAGCACCGATCAGCTTCATAATTGAAATTTCCTCTTCTCTGACTGCAACTCCAATAGACACTGTGTTGCTCACGAGGAAAATAGAAACTGCCATTAAGATCAGAATGATCCCACCTGCAAGATACGTTCCCATTGTATTGATCTTCGTCATTCCTTCCGCCGCTCCTTCAGAATAACGGACTTTCCTAACACCATCAATCGTCTCTAAATGTGATACTACCTGTTTGTATGATTTTACTTCTTTTAATGTGATCTCATAGGAATCTGATTCTTTTAGCGGATTGTTCCCTTCGAATCCTTCAAGAAGCTCTTCATTTCCTTGAAATACATCCTTCTTATAGCTTTCCCATGCTTCTTCAGCAGATACATACCGCATCGTGGCAATATCTTCTTTTTTGCTTTATTTCTTCCCCAATCTGATCTTTTCTTTCTGTAGAAATACCCGGTTCAAAAAAAATCAGAAATTCCTACAGACTGCTCCATCTGCTGCATTGTTGACCTTACATTCAATGCTACAGATAAAAATGTTCCTAACAAAAAGACACAAGCAATGATTGTTCCCAGTGATGCTAATGAAAACATCTTATTCCTGAAAATATTCCTTGTGCCCTCTTTGATTCCATACAAAAATCTTCTAAATATCATAGGACCCCCTTATCTCATCCTGTTCTATATGTCCATCTTCGATCAAGATCACTCGTTTTCCCATCTCATTGACCAACTCTTTGTTGTGCGTAACAACTAAAACTGTTGTCCCACTCTTATTGATCTCTGAGAGAAGCTCCATGATCCCTTTGGCTGTCACAGGGTCCAGATTCCCAGTTGGCTCATCAGCCAGTAATAATACTGGGTGGTTTACCAAAGCTCTTGCGATGGCCACTCTCTGCTGTTCTCCTCCTGACAATTCATTCGGAAAAGCATTCATTCGGTCTTTCAGCCCCACCATCTCAAGCATATTCTCAACCTGATGCTTAATATATCGGTGTGGTACTTCCACAACTTGCTGTGCAAATGCTACATTCTCAAAGATCGTCCGGTCTTTCAGCAGACGGAAATCCTGAAATACCATTCCCATCTGCCTGCGGAACTTCGGCAGATTCCTCTGTGTCAGTTTCTTATAATCCTGACCGTTTACTATGATCTGTCCACTTGTCACATCAAGTTCTTTCTGTAAAAGCTTCATCAGGGTTGTCTTCCCTGATCCGCTCTTACCTACGATGAAAAAGCAAATTCGCCTTTCGCAATGTCTAATGAGACATCCTCAAGTCCTATATTCCCTTTATTATATTCTTTCGTTACATTTTTTAATGTGATCATCATATTCTAGTCCATTGTATCCATATGTTTCATATATTTTACTACCATCAGTGCAATTTTAAATGCGATTGCATCTTCAAAATTCCTCAGATCCAGATTCGTATTCTTCTGAATCTTATCCAGACGGTATACGAGTGTATTTCTATGAATAAACAACTGTCTGGATGTTTCTGACACATTCAGATTATTCTCAAAGAATTTATCAATCGTTGCCAGTGTTTCTTCATCAATGGAGTCTGGAGAATAATCTCCAAACACTTCACGGATAAACATCTTACATAATGGAAGTGGAAGTTGATAGATCAGTCGTCCAATTCCTAACTGATTATATGCGATCACACTCGCATCCTCATAGAAGATCTTGCTGACTTCCAATGCGATCTGTGCCTCTTTATAAGATCTTGATACATCTTTGATCGTCTCTGCAACATTACCGATCGCAATCTTGGCATCTTTGATCCCATATTCATTCAGCCCTTCTTTAATCTCTTTTGCATGCTGAATAAACTGTGCCTGTCCTTCATTCCCATTCACTGGTGTTACATAAACGATACTCTTCTCGTCCACTGCCGTAATAAAATCTGAATCTGCTCCGCTTTCAACCTCTTTCGTAGCTTCTAACAGATTCTGATCCTTCTCGTATTCTGCCTGAATCAAAAATGCAACTCTTCTCTGTTCCACTTCAATATGCAGCTTCTTTGAGCGGTTATAAATGTCAACCAATAATAAGTTATCTCTCAACAGGTTCTTTACAAAGTTCTCTTTATCCAGTCTCTCCTTATATGCAGTCAAAAGATTCTGTATCTGCATCACTGCAAGCTTTCCGACCGTATATGCATTCTCGCTCATTCCAGTAGCCAGAAGTATATATTCCAGTCTCTGATCATCAAAAAGTCTTAAAATATTGAAAACCATCGATCACCTGGCTCTCTGCCATAGAATCTGCAAATTCTTCCGCATGTTGTGCTAATGCATCGGTTATCTCCATTGTTGTTACAACTATACGTCCTGACAGATCTAAAATACACAGATCGATCCCGGTTACTTCCTTCATTCCATTAATTGTCTCTTGTAATATCTGATTTGAAATCATCCTTTATCAACCTTTCATATTTGCCGTTCAACCTTTTCTTTTACTATACAGCATTTTAAACAAAAAAAACGAAAATTTAGTAATTTTTTATATCATTGTCTATTTTATACAAATATCTAGCAGAAAATCTTTATTTCATTGACCATAAATATCCCTTTTTAGCCGTAACCCCTTCATATAACAAAGAAAAACATCTCAATCGTTCCTGAGATGTTTTTCGTGATATTTTATAATAATATTTATGAATGTATTTTAAATCTCGTCTTCTGATCCAACAATTATACAAATTCTTGCACCGCTGTCAACACTTCCAACTTCATATTCTGGATTCTTAAAATAACTTTTCAGATCCTGTCCTAAATCTTTACTTTCTACTATGATCTTTGTATGTGTTAAAACACCCTGTCTGTTTGTTCTTACAGATCCTACACTGTATCCGTCACTTGCCAGTTTATCTTTCCATCTTCCTGCAAGTCCTGAAATTCTTGTTGAATTCTGAATCTCGATCGTTATATTCTTTGAAGAAGATGCTGAACTATCAGATTTGGTTGTTGTTGACTTTGCTTCTGTTGTGCTCAATGCCGAACTTAAGTCTCCTTCTTCTGATAACATCTCATCAAAGACTCTCTTGGCTTCTTCTGTATCTAATTCAAACTTTCCATTGGATTCTGTTCCATCTAACACTTTGAAATTTAAGTTCTTATCCTTAATTCCCATGCATTCTCTCAAGACTTGTCGCTGCTTCTTCATAAGAAGCATCTGTCTTCACCGCATCAAAATAATTCTGTGCATATTCACGATATTCGGATAATGTCTTATCATTCAATGCAGATGCAACTGCCACGCAGATCTCTCCAGTAATTTCTGCCTGCTTGTTCTTATCTGTAAAAATATCACTCTCACTTAATAATGAATAGATTGCTGTTCCATTCAGGCTGTTCTCCCCAGCACTTAATGTTACATATTTATCTGTAGAATCTGTATAAGCCATTGCTTCATCAAATTCTATTTTGACATCTCCTGCCTGATTCATCAGTTTCACAAACTTCTTATGTGATATCAGTTCATAGGAATTAATAGAAATTCCCAGTGTCTTCTCAACCTGCTGTCTTAACAACTTTCCATTCTTTCTTGTTGCTTTGATCACATCTGCAACCGTCGCTTTGCTAACGCTAGTTCCCAGTGTCTGTTCGACTGCCTGTTTTCCCTTCTTCGTCAATGTAAGATTCATATCTTGTCTAAGTGGTACAAAAATCATCTCCTGATTCTTGTTATGATATATTCGAATCACAATGGAATTTCCTGTCTGGATCATTCCAACGTCTACTCTTTCTTTGCTTTCTTCTTTTAACTGCTTTGCGATTTCTGCTTTCTTGTCTTTCTTTAATTTATTTAAAAAATATGTCTTAAATCCAAAAAAGCTTGCAACTCCACCGATGGCTGTCACCAGTATCACTGCAAGAATCCTGGCAAATATGGCTTTGGCACCTAATTTACTTTTCTTCTTCTCTGCCATGTTCCTGCTCCTTCCGTTTATAAACTTTGTTTAGTATAACAAATTATTCGATTTATTTCAACAATCCTCTATGTTATAATTCTGTATAATCGCCTTAATATTTTCTTAATCTGCAACATTTCTCATCGTTGATCAGATTGATCATATCAAGTGCTAAGAAATTTTATAAGATTTACGAGGTATTTTCTATGAAAAACAGTACTCATAACTGGCAGTTCCAGAGGAATCGGACGTGAAAACTGCCATATATTTTGCACAACAAGGATGGAACGTGATCATCCATGGCTTCCGCCATCCTGAAAAAACTAGAATCCCTAAAAAAATGAAAATTCTTGAAAAAGAACGTGTCTTGCTTATCTTTTTGCGGAGATATCAGTGATCCTTCTTTTGTAGACGAAATGATCAAACAGTCCCTCCTTACTTTTTCTAAGATCGACTGTCTTGTAAATAATGCCGGAATCTCTCTGGTGGGATTATTTACAGATGCAACGGTAGATGATTGGAATCTGATGATCAACACAAATTTAACTTCTGTTTTTACAACCTGTAAGAATATCGTTCCCCATATGCTTCATCACCATGAGGGAAAGATCATCAATATTTCTTCCATCTTGGGGAGATGCCGGCGCTTCCTGTGAGGTTTTATATTCTACAACAAAAGGTGGTATCAATGCTTTTACAAAGGCTCTGGCAAAAGAGGTTGCTGCAAGCAATATTCAGGTAAATGCAATCGCTTTTGGGATGATTGATACGGAGATGAATGCGGAGTTTGATGAAGAAGATCTTGCCTTGATCAAAGAAGAAATCCCTGCGGACTATATTGCCAGTCCAAAAGAAGCGGCACAGATGGTTTATCATGTGGCAACGTCCCCTGCTTATATGACAGGACAGGTTATTACATTCTCTTGGGGGATGGTATTAAATTTTAATTTGCTGGTTTGATGGCGGAAATTATTGGTGGAATATTATAAAAAGGGTTATCTGTCTGCGACGCGCTCTCGCTCGACTCACACGCAGCTGTACTAAGCTCCCTGAATGGTCTAACGACCATCCACTCACTAAGTACAGGCATGTTC
>ENA-OQES01000382-OQES01000382.1-human-gut-metagenome-genome-assembly--contig:-NODE-382-length-18966-cov-5.246828_pt1 | contig 18966 bp, 27 predicted proteins | sample MGYA00242798_ERZ504641 | MGnify/ENA primary metagenome ERZ504641 (study PRJEB26092, sample SAMD00036327) | human gut metagenome | host: Homo sapiens | study: EMG produced TPA metagenomics assembly of... | reverse complement strand
GTCATATTGGTCGGTGACGATGACGGTGAGGTTCCACCTGTTCCCATTCCGAACACAGAAGTTAAGCTCACTCGTGCCCAAGATAGTTCGCTGGAAACGGCGCGTGAAAATAGGTAGTCGCCGACTTACATGAAACCCCTGAGGAAGAAATTCCTTGGGGGTTTGTTGCTTCAAAAAATTTGTAGCTTCTGCCTTAAAACCCGTCCCTGAATCGTATATGGGATAAGCATGTATTCCGTCTGCGGTGAGATCGCAAAAAGAGGAGGGGCAGGATGAAGCTTTTATTCAAACAGCGGATGTTTTCGTGGTTCGACAGCTACGATATCTATGATGAAAACGAGAACACGGTCTATGTGGTAAAAGGGCAGCTCTCGTAGGGGGCACTGCCTGAAAATCTTCGACACGGAAGAGAACGAGCTTGGTACTGTCAAGCAGGAGGTGCTGACCTGGCTGCCCAAGTTTGAACTCTATGAGGGCGAAAATTATATCGGCTGCCTCGAAAAGGAACTGGGCTGGTTCAAGCCCAAGTATAACATCGATTTCAACGGCTGGCATGTGGAGGGAGATTTCCCCGGGTGGGATTACACCATTACAAAGCCGGTGGGAGAGACAGTCGCAACGGTTTCTAAGGAGCTGCTGCAATGGACGGACACCTATGTGCTGGATATCGTTGACCCGGCAGACGCGCTCCATGTGCTGATGTTCGTGCTGGCCATCGATGCCGAAAAGTGTTCCGCAAAATAAAATTGAATCGCCCGGCTGTGTGGGAGTGCCCGCATGGCCGGGCTTTTTACGTTGCATGGGTTGGAAAACAGTGGTATCATTAAAAAGTACGATAAAACCTGAAAATAACGAGGTGCAAATGGAAGTATTTGAAATCGAGACAGAGCGTCTGCAGCTGCGGCAGTTCCGGGTGGAGGACGCGCAGGACGTATTTGCGATTTTCTCGGATGAGCAGACCACGCTGGATTGCGGCGGTTATCATGCCTTTGATGCAATGGATGAGGAATATGACCGTCTGATGCAGAAATTTGCGGGACAGACCCGTTACAGCGTTGTCCGCAAGGCAGATGGGCGTGTGATCGGCGTGATCTCGCTGATGGATGCCGAGCGTGCCGTGCCCGGCTGGGAGCTGGGCATTGAGATGGCCCCGGATGTCCGGCGGCAGGGCTATGCTCGGGAAGCGCTGGCGGCTGTGATCCAGGCGTTCTTCGAGAAAACGGATACGGTGCTTTTCACGGGCGGGCACTATGCCTATAACACCATCTCCGGGGAGCTGCTGGAAAAAACTGGGCTTCACCTATGAGGGCATCGAACACAAGGCCATGCGCCATGCAGAGCGCGGCCCCACGGATCTGGTGCGCTATTCTCTGGAAAATAAGTTTTCCCTCAGAATTCCTACAGATTTCCCTGTTACAATGATAGCATCATCGAAAGGGGAATTTGTATGCTGACAAAATTGAAAAACGGGTTGGACGGTACCCAGCTCAAGACCATTGCACTGGTGCTGATGGTGCTGGACCACATTCATTATTTCTTTGAATTCACCGGCTGCATCCCAACGGTGTTCAATATGCTGGGGCGGCTCAGCGCACCGCTGTTTTTTGTTCTGCACGGTGGAGGGCTTTGCCCACACCCATGACCGCAGGCGGTATTTTATCCGCATCTGGGGTATCGGAACGGCCATGGCGGCGCTGGGAAATTTTTTATGATCTACGCCAAAGCCTTCCGGCGCGGGGATGGTTTCTACCCGCTGAACGCTATTTTTTCAGGATCTGATGCTGCTGTGCATCGTCTGGCAGGGCATCGACTGGCTGCGGGAGAAGAAGTTTGCAAAAGGCATTGCTGCCATTGCCGCTGTTTTGTGCTGGCCGTTTGTGATGGTGGCGTTCCTGAGCGCTTTCCCCCAGATCCAGCAGATGCCGTGGGCTTCCACGGTGGTGGCATTTGTCATCACCAGCCCGCTGCCCCTGTGGACCAGCATCACGGACGGCGGCTGGAGCTTTTTGCTGGGCGGTGCGCTGCTGTATGCATTGCGTGGACGGCGCAAAGTGCAGCTGACGGTATGGGCACTGGTGATCTTCCTGTGTGATTTTGTGCTGACCTTCGGGATGGCTTGCCGGCAGGAGGGCTTTGTGTGGACCCAGATGTTCACCAACAACTACGAGTGGTTCGGGGTGGCGGCAGTGGTGCTGATGCGGCTGTACAACGGTCAGCGCGGCAGCGGGCATAAGCAGCTGTTCTACTGGTTCTACCCTGCCCATGTGTATCTGCTGTATGGTGCGTCCTGCCTGCTTTATAACGTTATGAGGTGATTTTGTGGCGAATATTCTGGCCGTGGATGACAATCTGGAGCTCTGCAAGCTGATCCGAACCGCCTTGGAGCGGGACGGCCACCGGGTAGAAACGCGGCAGGCGGGCGGGGATCTGACCGAGGCGCTCTGCCGCTGGGCAGACTGCATCCTGCTGGATGTGATGATGCCCGGGGAGGACGGCTTTGCCGTCTGCCGCCGCATCCGGGGCCTGACCGATGCCCCCATTCTGTTTCTGACGGCCCGGACAGACGAAACGTCTGTTCTGGAGGGGCTGGGCATCGGGGCAGACGATTACCTTGCAAAGCCCTTCCGGGTGGCCGAGCTGCGGGCGCGGGTGGCGGCGCATCTGCGGCGGCAGAACCGCACCCCGGTGCATCGGCTGGTGCGCGGCGGAGTCAGTTTTGACCTGTCCGCGCGGGAGGCAGCGGTGGGAGAAACTCCTCTGCCGCTGACCCGCTCCGAGTATGCCATCTGTGAGTATCTGGCGCTGCACGCCGGGCAGACCTTTACTAAGGAGCAAATTTACGAGGCTGTTTTTGGCATTGACGGCACTGCGGACGACACCGCCGTGACACAGCACATCAAGAACATCCGGGCCAAGCTCCGGGCAGCGGGGGTGGCAGAGCCGGAAACACTGCTGAAAACCATCTGGGGAGTGGGATATCAATGGAAAAACGAGGGCTGATCTCCCTGCGGGGCGTACTGCTGCGATATCTGGTGCAGACCGTCTTTTGCTGTGTGCTGGCGCTGCTGTTGTGGTTTGCGGCGCTGATGTGCGTCATCAACAGCGGGCTGGCGCTCCCGGCCAATCAGGCCGCGCAGGCCTGCCAGAAGGCTGCACAGGACGTTTTGCCGGGCATGACTGCTGCCACCTTTGATGAGACCCAGCTGGACTCCTTGTGCCGTTACGCCCTGTTTGCCGCGCCGGACAGCAGCGAGGTGCTGGCCACCAACATGGATGCCGGGCACTTGCAGCGGGCAATGGAGAACCGGCAGGGGAAAACCCGCTGGCATTTTGGATACACACAGTATTATATGACATCAAAATTGCAGGACGGAACGGTCTGTCTGCTGCAATTTGACTATGCCGTGCCCTACGCCGCCCCTGCGCTGCGGGGAAAGCTGCCAGATGTGCAGACGGTGCACTGCATTCTGGGCATTCTGCTGCTGGTGGGAGCGGTGGTGTGGAGCACCCACCGCTCCAGAAAGTTTCTGGCCCGGGAGACGGCCCGCCTGACCGAGGTCTCCCGGCAGGTGGCTGAGAAAAAAGGCGTGGAAGAGATCGATTTTTCCGGGGCGCAGGTGCGGGAATACGCCGAGACACTGGCTGCCCTGCAGACCATGGGGCAGGAGCTGACGGCCAGCCTGCAGGCCCAATGGAAAATGGAGCAGCAGCAGCGGGAGCAGATCATCCAGCTTTCCCATGAGCTCAAAACGCCGCTGGCCGTCATTGAGGGCAACGCCGACCTGCTGGCCGAGGACGTGGCCCTGACCCCGGAGCAGCGGGAACAGGTGGAGGCCATCCTGCGGGGCACCGAGCAGACCCGGACCTATCTGCTCAAGATCCGTGCTCAGGTGCAGACACCGCTGAAATATAAGCGGCCCTGAGCAGACCTGAATGATGAAAAAGGAAGCCGCCCGGCTGTGTGGGAACGCCCGCATGGCCGGGCATTTTGCATTGCATGAGCAGAAAAAGCCGTGGTATCATAAAAATCGATAGGGTCTGAAAATAGAGGGGAAAATTGAACACTTACGGCCATTCGTTCGTCTATCCAAAAAAGGAGAGGGGAAAAACAATGAATTTTGAAGAGACAGAAGTCCTTTACAATGTTTACCGTGGAATCCTGCGGAACAATCGGAGCTTTCAACCGGGAAAGAGCACGGCGGTGGAATATCGCATGGACTGCCCGGAGTATGCCGACCTCCTGAAAAAGTATCCCTTTGAGAAAATTGCAGGAAAAGGCACGGACCTGCAGCGGGCAATTCGGGTGCTGAAATACCTCTCGCCTAAGCTGACGCACAGCCCGTGGTACGACGGCCATGTGGACTGCAACGCCCTGGCGCTTTTGGATTACAGTCTGGATCAACCGGAACAGGGCATCAACTGCCTGAATAAGGCCAAAATTCTGGAGGAGGTCTGCCTGGCACTGGGAATCTACGCACGGCGGGTGCGCTTCCTGCCCTATTCTCCCTTCGATTTTGATTGTCACGTTGTCACGGAGATCTACGACCGGTCGCAGGAAAAGTGGTGTATGCTGGACCCGACGACCAACGGGTATCTGGTAGATGAGCAGGGCACGATCCTGAGCCTGCTGGAAGCCAGAGAGCGGATGGCAGACACCCGATTTGTGACGTATTGCAAGGCGACGAGCCGGGAAAAGGATCTGCAGAAGCTCTACCGGAAAAATATCGCAAGGACCGCTTACTATGCGAAGAATCTGTTCCGCATTCAGGTGGACGCGGTCTCGCAGTTTGGAGAGAGTGGAAACTGGCTGAATTTCCCGCCGGAGCACTTTTCTATCCGGGAATGGAGCATTGCAAATGCAGAGTATCGGTTGGAGATGGTGTCTGCCTACGCAAAGGAATATGCGGATTTTGATGAAGCCGTCCAGCTGCCGCGGATGCGTGAGGCCGTGAAGCGGACGCAGAGCATGGAGGAGCCGGAGGCGATCTCTGCCGCCGCTCTGACCGAAAAGCCGATATCATAAAAAAACAGATCGCCGCTGCTTTCCTGACGGAGAGCGGCGGCTTTTTCACACCCGGCGCTCCATGGGCATAGGATGACGCAGACCATGGGGAGGAGGGGCCGGGAATGGATGGACAAAGACGATTTGCGGTGATCGGAACGGACGCGCGGCTGGCGGCGGCAGGCCGGGCGCTGGCCCGTGCCGGGTTTGCGGTGGGCGGGCCGGAGCAGACGGCGCTGGCCGATTACATCTTACTGCCGCTGCCGCTGGACGAGAGCCGCACTCCGCTGGCGGAGCTGCTGCGGGCCGCAAAACCGGGGGCGCTGGCGCTGGGCGGAAAGCTCTCGGCGCAGGCAAGGCAGATCGCGGCGGAGGCGGGCGTGGAGCTGGTGGACTACTTTGCCCGGGAGGAACTGATCCTCTGCAACGCCATCCCGACAGCAGAGGGCTGCATCGGCATCCTGATGGCGGAGCGGACGCGGACGCTTTGGAACAGCGCCATCCTGCTGGCCGGTTTTGGGCCGGTGGGGCAGGCGCTTTGGGGTACGGCTGGCGGCACTGGGCGCACAGGTGACGGTGGCCGCGCGGCGGCCGGCCCAGCGGGCACTGGCGGAGAGTTTCAGCCTGCGGGCGGTGGATCTGGCCCGGCTGGAACAGACTGCTCCGGCCTTTGACACGGTGGTGAACACCATCCCGGCCCCTGTTCTGACGGAAGCCGTGCTGGCAGCCCTGCGGCCCGGGAGCCTGATCGTGGACCTGGCATCCAGGCCGGGCGGTACTGACTTTGCCGCAGCCCGGCGGCTGGGGCACCGGGCTATCCATGCCTTGAGTCTGCCTGCGGCCTGCGCACCGGAAACGGCGGGCGAGGCTCTGGCCCGGACGGTCTGTGAGATCCTGGCGGAAAGGGAGGAAACACCATGAAAAGGCAATTGCGCGGGACAGTGGCGTTTGCGGTCTGCGGGAGCTTCTGCACGCTGGGCGCGGCGGTGGCTCAGGCTGAACAGCTGGTGCGGCAGGGCTGGGAGCTGCTGCCGGTGATGAGCTATGCGGCCTCCGGCCTGAACACCCGCTTTGGCCGGGCGGATGAGTGGAAGGATCGGCTGGAGACCCTGACCGGCCACAGGGTGCTGGATACCCTGCAGGATGTGGAGCCGCTGGGGCCGCGGCAGCTGGCCCGGGCACTGGTGGTGGCCCCCATGCACCGGCACCACACTGGCCCGGCTGGCGGCGGGCCTTTCCGACACGCCGGTCACGCTGGCGGCAAAAATGCCTGCTGCGGGTTGGGTGTCCGGTGCTGCTGGCTGTCTCCACCAACGATGGGCTGGGGGCTTCCGGGGAGAACATCGCCCGGCTGATGCAGCGCAAGCACTATTACTTTGTGCCCTACGGACAGGACGATGCAGCGCAGAAACCCCAGAGCCTGAAGGCGGATCTCACCCTGCTGCCCGCTGCACTGGAGGCTGCCCTGCACGGTCAGCAGCTGCAGCCGGTGCTCCGGGAGTGGAACTGAGGGTTTCTCTTTTCAGAGGGATAAAAATGTGGTATACTATATCATAATATCTTGAGATAGAGGAACTGGAATGAAAAAACACATCGCCATGCTGTGTGCGGTGCTTTTGACCGCACTGGCGGCGTTTGCGCCGGGCGCGGCAGCTGCCGGGCCTGCACTGACGGCCACGGAAGCGTACTGCATCATCGATGCCGACACCGGTTTGGTGCTGGCCCAGCAGAACATGAACGAGGAACTGCACCCGGCATCCATCACCAAGGTGATGACGCTGGGCCTTGCCTGTGAAAAGGCCCAGGGCAAGTGGGACAATGTCAAGCTGACGGTCAGCCACGAGGATGTCTACTCGCTGGCGGGCACCGATTCCAGCCATATCGCCCTGCAGGAAGGGGAGGAAGTGCCCCTGACCGATGCCCTGTATGCCACCATGATGGCCAGCGCCAACGATGGGGCCAACCTGCTGGCCGAATACTTCGGCGGCGGCTCCATTGAGGGCGGTGTGGCCGCCATGAACGCGCAGGCAAAGGAGCTGGGGCTGGAACACACCCACTTTGCCAACCCCACGCGTCAGCGATGAGGATCACTACACCAGCTGCTATGACATGGCGCAGATCCTGCGCTGGGCGCTGACCCAGCCCGGGTTCGAGACCCTGTTTACCCGGAACGAGATGTACACCATGGGCCCGACCAATATCCAGCCCGTGACCCGGTACTTCCACCAGCAGGATAAAATGCGGGTGGGCTCCAGCCGGTACTATATCCCGGCCATCCTGGGCTCCAAGATCGGCTACACCAACATTGCCCGGTACAGCTATGTCTGCCTGGCGGAGCAGAACGGCGTGCGGCTGATCTGCGTGACCATGCAGAGCCAGATCAAGACCGACAAATACAACGATGTCCGTACCCTGCTGGACGATGCCTTTGCCCGCTGCACCGGCTACACCGAGATCCCTGCCCAGGGCGTGACCGGGGAGCTGGAAGTGGCGGGCGGCGGCAGCACGCTGGGCACGGTGACGGTTTCTGACCCCGGCGTGAAGCTGCTGCTGGCCGACGGCCTGACCGCTGCGGATGTGTCGGTCACACTGGAACTGCCCGAACGATACCTCTTGGGGGTTGACCCGGCGGTGTATGCGGTGTATACCATTCATGGGCGGGACGTGCAGGAAACGGCCAGCGTCCGGGTGCCTGCCGCTGTGACCGGGCTGGAGGAGCTGCTAGCCAAGAGCGCCAACGCCACCCTGCCCGCCTCCCGGGATGTGGGGCCGAAGAGGATCGCAGGCGGCCTGCTGGCCGTCTCGGTCGGTGCCACCGTGCTGGCCGCTCTTGCTGCGTTCGGCGTGGTGCGGCTGAGAATAAAATGGAAGAAACGTAAATCAAGAAGTAAGCACTGACCCATTTCGCCAGAGGCTCCCCTACCAGGGGAGCTGTCGAGCGAATGCGAGACTGAGAGGTTGTATGAAGGGAAAGCTTCTCCTCTGTCCAACCTCTTCGTCATTGCTGACGCAATGCCACCTCCCCTAGTAGGGGAGGCCTTGGCAGGAAGGGACAGTTTGATCTATCGCGCAAAAGCCCGCAAGGACTTTTCCATATACTACAAACAGACAAAATTTTCTGAAAGAAAACAGAGAGGAAAAAGAAATATGGGCAAGTTTACGTTTACTGAGACCGAGATCCCTGGTGTTGTGGTCATTGAGCCGCAGGTGTTCGGTGATGACCGCGGTTATTTTATGGAGACCTACCAGAAGGATCAGTTTGCTGCTGCCGGCATCGACAAGGAGTTCGTGCAGGACAACCAGAGCCGCTCCACCCGCGGCGTGCTGCGCGGCCTGCATTTCCAGAAGAACCACACCCAGGGCAAGCTGGTGCGTGTGACCAAGGGCGAGGTCTATGATGTTGCCGTGGACTGCCGCCCCCACAGCGCCACCTTTTGGCAAGTGGGTGGGCGTGACCCTGAGCGAGGAGAACAAGAAGATGTTCTATATCCCGGAGGGCTTTGCCCACGGCTTCCTGGTGCTGAGCGATGTGGCCGAGTTCTGCTACAAGTGCACCGATGTCTATGACCCCACCAGCGAGGGCGGCATCCCCTACGATGACCCCACCGTGAACGTGCAGTGGCCCGACTGCGGCTGTGAGCACAAGACCAGCGCAAAGGACAAGCTGCATGAGCCCTTTGCAGCCCAGAAGTTTGAATTCTTTGAAAAGTGGTGATAGCCCGTGGCGAAACTGAAAGGAATGTTCAACGGCTTCTGGCGCTACCGCTATCTGTTGTGGAATCTGGTCAGCCGTGATTTCAAGCTGAAATACCGCCGCAGCGTGCTGGGTGTGCTGTGGAGCGTGCTGAACCCCCTGCTGATGTGCCTGGTCTACTGGGCTGTGTTCAGCAGCCTGATGGATATGCGGGGCAGCGGCATCGACAACTTCCCGGTGTTCCTGATGTGCGGTCAGCTGCTCTTCAACTTCTTCAACGAGGCCACCTCCTCCAGCATGAGCAGCGTGCTCAGCGCCGCCCCCCTGCTGAAAAAGGTGTATATCCCCAAGTATATCTTCCCGCTGGAAAAGTGCTGCTTTGCCATGGTGAACTGCGTGTTCAGCTTTGTGGCCCTGCTGCTGGTGATGATCTTTACCGGTGCGCCCTTCCACCTGACCCTTCTGGAAGCGCTCTACCCGCTCATTACCCTCTTCTTCTTCAGCCTTGGGGGTGGGCCTGTTCCTGGCGGCGGCAACGGTGTTCTTCCGGGACATCATGCACATCTGGAGCGTGTTCATCACGGCGCTGCTCTACTTCTCCGCCATCTTCTATGACCCCACCCAGATGACCTTTTCCATCGGCGGGTTCAACATGCAGCAGATCATCAAGCTGAACCCCATATACTGGTATATCACCGGCTTCCGCCGCACCCTGATGTGGGGCATCCCGCTGGACCTCAACATGTTTGCGGTCTGCGGCATCTGCGCAGTGGTCTCCATGTGGGTGGGCGTGCACATGTTCCGCAAAACGCAGGACCGCTTTGTGCTGCATATTTAAGGAGGGGAGAAGAATGGAACCGATCATCAAAGTGGACAATGTTTCCATGTGCTTCAACCTCTCCACCGAAAAGCACGAGAGCCTGAAGGAATATCTGCTGGCCATGGTGCAGGGCCGCCTGCAGTACGACGAATTTTACGCCCTGAAGGACGTGAGCCTGGACATCATGCCCGGCGATTTTTACGGTCTGGTGGGCCTGAACGGCTCGGGCAAATCCACCCTGCTCAAGACCATTGCGGGCGTGTACAAGCCCACCAGGGGCAAGGTCACCGTCAACGGCACCATCGCCCCGCTCATCGAGCTGGGTGCGGGCTTTGATATGGACCTGACCGCCCGGGAGAACATCTACCTCAACGGCACGGTGCTGGGGTTCTCACCCAAGTATCTGGACGAGAAGTTCGACGAGATCGTGGAGTTCAGCGAGCTGCAGAACTTTCTGGATGTACCGCTGAAAAACTACTCCTCCGGCATGGTGGCCCGCATCGGCTTTGCCATTGCCACCATCACCAAGCCCGATATCCTGATCGCGGACGAGGTGCTCTCGGTGGGCGACTTCCTGTTCCAGCAGAAATGCGAAAAACGGATGAAGGAGCTGATGGCAGGCGGCACCACCGTCATTCTGGTGTCCCACTCCATCGAGCAGATCGAGCGGATGTGCAGCAAGGTGGCATGGCTGAGCCACGGCCACCTGAAAATGAACGGCGATACCGAGACAGTCTGCGCGGCCTACAAGGCCACCCAGCGCGGCGAGGCCTGAGCCATGAATGTACGATTGAAACGTGCCAGAGAGCTGGCAGGCTATGCGGTCCAGCTGACAAAGGACGAGGGTCTGGGCACCATGCTGGCCCGGGGCGCGGGCTTTGTCAGGCGGCGGTGCTTTGGCAAAAAGGCCCGCTACCTGCCCGCAAAAAAGGTGCTGGAAGCCCAGAGAGCCGAAATGGCAGGAAAAAATTTTGAAAACTGCCAACTTTCGACGATTTCCGTGTTGACACCGTTGTATAATACTCCTGAGGTGTTTCTGCGGCAGTTTCTGGATTCCTTCGTGAACCAGACCGCCCCCAATGGTGAGCTCTGCCTGGCGGATGCCTCCGATGCCGCCCACAGCAGTGTCGGGGGATATCGTAAGGGAATATCAGGCAAAATATCAACACATCGTATACAAAAAGATCGAAAACAAGGGCATTGCGGCCAACACCAACGCCGCCGCTGAACTGGCATCGGGGGAATATCTGGCGCTGGCCGACCACGATGACATCCTTGCGCCCCACGCCATGTACACCATGGGCCGGGCGATCCGGCAGCTGCGTGAGGCAGGGGAGCCGGACGGCTTCCTGTACAGCGACGAGGCCCTCTTCACCAAAAAGATCGAAAAGCCGCTGGTGGCCCACTTCAAGCCCGATTACGCCCCGGATTATCTGCTCTGCTGCAACTACATCTGCCATCTGGCCGTGTTCCGGCGGGAGCTGTTCGAGCAGGTGGGCGGGGAACGCCCCGAATGTGATGGCAGTCAGGACCACGACCTTTTCCTCCGGCTCATTGAGCAGGTGGGCGGCGCGGCCCATGTGCCGCAGGTGCTCTACTACTGGCGGGTGCACGAAGGCTCGACCTCCGGCGGCACCGATGCCAAGCCTTACGTTGCCAAAGCGGCAAAGAAGGCGCTGGCCGACCATCTGGAGCGCACCGGCCGCACCGGCACCATAGAGGATGGCCTGTACCCCAGCACCTATCGGGTCAGGTGGGACATTGTGGGGGAGCCGAAGGTGAGCATCCTCATCCCCAACAAGGATCACACCGAGGATCTGGAAAAGTGCCTGCAGAGCATCTGGAAAAAGACCACCTGGGACCGGTTCGAGGTCATCGTCATCGAGAATAACTCCACAGACCCGGCCACCTTTGCCTATTACGAGAAGGCCAGGCAGCGGTACGACGGCCTGAAGGTGGTCACCTACCCGGGCAAGGGCTTCAACTTCTCGGCCATCAACAACTTTGGCCGGAAAGCGGCAGAGGGCGACTACCTGCTGCTGCTCAACAACGATGTGGAAGTGGTAAACGGCGACTGGCTCACGGAGCTGCTCCGGCAGTGCGCCCACCCCGGCGGCGCGGCGATCTGCGGTGCCATGCTCTGGTACCCGGATGAGACCATCCAGCACGCCGGGATCGTGACGGGTCTGGGCGGCTACGCGGGCCACAGCCACAAGTATAAGAAGAAGGGCGGCAGCGGCTATCTGTTCCGCACCTCTACCGTGCAGGACTTCTCCGGCGTGACCGGTGCCTGTTTGCTGGTAAAGACCGCCGTCTATGACGAGATGCACGGGCTGGACGAGCAGTTCGCCGTGGCCTTCAACGATGTGGACTTCTGCCTGCGGGTGCGGGATGCGGGCTACCGCATTGCCTGGACCCCCTACGCCGAGCTCATCCACTATGAGAGCAAGAGCCGGGGCGGGGATGAAAAAGACCCCGTCAAGGCGGCCCGCTTTGCGGCGGAGCAGCAGCGGCTCTACACCATCCACGGCAAGGAAAACATTCTGGATGACCCCTACTACAACCCCAACCTGACCCGTGACCGGGAGGATTTTTCGGAAAGCGACGATCTGCGCAGGTTGAAAGAGGGCAGGGTAACAGTAAGATTCCGGGGAGGTACCCTCCAATGAACATCAAAGGACACTTTGAGACCATCACCCGGCATAAACTGCTGGTGATGAAATATTGCTTTGAATGCGGCCTTTATCGGCAGGGCCTGACCCATGACCTGAGCAAGTACAGCCCCACCGAGTTCATCCCGGGCTGCATCTACTATCAGGGCGACCACAGCCCCAACGAGGCAGAGCGCGCCGCCCGGGGCTATTCCTCGGCATGGCTCCACCATAAGGGCCGCAACAAGCACCATCTGGAATACTGGATCGACTACACAACCAACAAATCTGGCCTGGGCGGCATGAAAATGCCCCTGCGCTATGTCTGCGAGATGGTCTGCGACCGCGTGGCGGCCAGCCAGATCTATCTGGGCGACAAGTACACCGACGCATCCCCGTGGCAGTATTATGAAAAGAGCAAGGATCACTATCTGCTCCATCCCGAAACAAGAGCGCTGCTGGAAAAGCTGCTGCTGATGGTCCGGGATCTGGGGCAGGAGCGCACCTTTGCCTACATAAGATTCCTGCTCGGGTGTGAAGATAACGATTAAATAAAATCAAGGAGGCATTGCAATGAAACGTTTCAAAAAAGTTCTGGCACTTGTTCTGGCCGGTGTTCTGGCACTGGCAATGCTGACCGCCTGCGACGGTGGCACCACCGACCCGGATAAGATCATGCCGGACGATGGCACGGTCGAAGTGGTTATGACGATCAATAATACCGCAGCTAATAAGGGCCTGGGTCAGGTCGAATACAGTGCAAAATACAGTGCTGTGACCAAGGCATTGCTGGAAAACTGGCTGGAATGGCGTAATGACGGCAGCAATACAAAGTATCGTGAGAATTATGATAAGATCACGGCAGAGCTGGGCAATGTCAAGATCGTGGTTGGTCTGACCAAGGATACAACTCCGCTTGCAGCGCAGGCCAACTATAATCCGGCTACCAGAACCAGCTTCAAATATGATTCTCTGTTCAAGGACGAGAGCGCATTCAATCTGGCTGAAAAGATCGGCGTTGCATACGTTACCACTTCTAACGGCACTGTCTATCAGGCGGTCTGCCTGTTCGACGTGAACTGAGCATCACACAACGCCAAAACAGCATAACGCATAAAAAGCCCCCCCGGAAGCGGCGCGAACCGCTTTCCGGGGCTTTTGTGTCAGAGAAACTGCTTACTGCTCGTTCTCGTAGATCTTGATATAGTTGGGGGGCGTTTCTGTCCTGCACAAAGAGAAGCGTGCAGGTGAGTGCGGCGGCTAAGAACGTGAAGATGGCAAGCAGAGCTTTGAGAACTTTCATGGTATCCGATCCTCCTTGGCGGGCATGGCCCGGTCGTTCAAATGCGGAGCAGGGGACGTTCCGCAGGGTCATTAGCAACAGTATACCATAATCCCGGCAGAAAGGCAAACGGCAGTAAAGTTGCGTGAAGTTGGTGGTTGTTAATAAAAAAACAATTAGTTAGACACGCCTAATCGTTAAAAATGGCAAAGAAAAATGAGGAAATTGCATCATTTTGGTGCTGTTGTCGTTGAACTTCCGGCTGTAAAATGATACAATAACTGTGTTAAGCAGCTGCTGTCCCTGCCGCAGTGCGCCCGCATGAGGGCAGGGGTGGCAATTCAAGCAGAATGGGGGATTTATTCCATGTTGAACAAGCTGAAACGTGCGGCGCTTGGCGCGCATACGCCGCATGACAAGGCAACCGCTGCAAGCAAACCAGTTCCGATGCCTCTGCCCGCGCAGGTACGCATCCTGATGAGCCAGCACATCGGCGCTCCGGCGAAAGCCCTGGTCAAAAAGGGCGACGAAGTGTTTGTTGGCACCAAGATCGGCGAGGCAGGCGGTTTCGTCTCTGCAAATATCCACTCCAGTGTTTCTGGTACCGTGGCCGCTGTGGAACCCTTCCGTCTCTCCAATGGCCGGATGTGCGACTCTGTTGTCATCAAGACCGATGGCAAGCAGACCGTGGACCCTGCCGTGAAGGCACCCGAGGTCACCGACAAGGCCAGCTTCCTGGCAGCCGTGCGTGAGTGCGGCCTGGTGGGTCTGGGCGGCGCAGGCTTCCCGACCGATGTCAAGCTGCAGCCCAAGCAGACCGTGGACACCCTGCTCATCAACGCTTCCGAGTGTGAAGTCTGGCTGACCAGCGACACGCAGGAGATGCTGAACTGCAGCGATGATATCGTCCGCGGCATCGAGGCCGTGCTGAAGTATACCGGCATCCCGAAGTGCATCATCGGCATTGAGAACAACAAGCCCGAGTGCATCGAGCTGTTGAACCAGAAGACCAAAGACAAGCCCGCCATCGAGGTCAAGGCACTGCCCAGTGTTTACGGCACCGGCGCAGAGCTGATCCTGATCGAGAAGTGCCTGGGCCGCGAGGTTCCGCACGGCGGTCTGCCCGCAGATGCAGGTGCCATTGTGATGAACGTGACCTCTGTTTCTACCCTGGGCAAGTACCTGGCTACCGGTATGCCGGTGGTCGAGCGCACCATCACCGTGGACGGCGATGCCTGCGCAAAGCCCCAGAACCTGATCGTTCCCGTGGGCACTGCCTACGAGGATGTTCTGAACGCTGCCGGCCTCAAGGGCGGCGTGGAGCTGGGCAAGGTGGTTGCCGGCGGTGCCATGATGGGCCCCGCTGTGGAGAACCTGAGCTACCCCACCACCAAGACCACTTCCGGCCTGATCATGCTCAGCGCCGCTGCTGCAGAGCCCCCGCAGGTCAACCCCTGCATCCGCTGCGGCCGCTGCGTGGAGTACTGCCCCATGGGTCTGGAGCCCGTGGAGGTCAACCAGGCTTATGCAGCCCGCGACGTTCAGGAGCTGGGCAAGCTGCACGTTGATTACTGCTTCAACTGCGGCTCCTGCACCTTTGTCTGCCCGGCAAAGCGCCCCTGCACCCAGATGATGGGCCTGGCAAAGGCGTTCTATCTTGGTGAAATCAAAAAAGGAGGCAATAAGTAATGGATACGAAGCTTATTGTTTCGGCCTCCCCGCACCTGCGCAGTGAGGAAACGACCCAGAGCCTGATGGCCAACGTGATCGTTGCCCTGTGCCCCTGTGTGGTGGCCTCTGCAATCATCTTTGGTGCGCGTGCCCTGCTGGTCACTGCAGTGTCCGTTGTGGCATGCGTGGCCTTTGAGTGGCTGTACTGCAAACTGCTGAAGAAAGCAAACCCCATCAGCGACCTGTCCGCTGTGGTCACCGGCATCATTCTGGCCATGAACGTGCCCGTGGGCATGCCCATCGGCCAGCTCATCATCGGCGACCTGGTTGCCATCATTGTGGTCAAGCAGCTGTTCGGCGGCATTGGCATGAACTTTGCAAACCCTGCACTGGTCGGCCGTATCGTGCTGTTCATCAGCTTTGCCGGTTCCATGAACAATTGGGTGTTCCCCGATGCAGCGGTTGACCAGCTGTCCAGCGCTACCCCGCTGGCTGTGGCTGACACCAGCAAGCTGAGCCTGCTGGATCTGTTCATGGGTGTGCACGGCGGTGTTTTGGGCGAGACCTGCGCTCTGGCCATCCTGCTGGGCCTGATTTATATGGTGGCCACCAAGACCATCAGCATCGCCATCCCCGCTTCTTACATCGGCAGCATGTTTATCTTCTACCTGATCTCCACCGGCAGCCTGCACGGCGCATTGGTCGGCATCCTGTCCGGCGGCCTGATGTTCGGTGCTGTGTTCATGGCAACAGACTATGTCACCAGCCCCTTTACCCTGAAGGGCAAGCTGATCTACGGCCTGTGCCTGGGCATCGTCACCTTCGCCATCCGTCAGTGGGGCAGCTACGCCGAGGGCGTTTCCTTCGCGCTGCTGTTTATGAACCTGTGGGTCCCCTTTATCAACGATTGGACCCGTCAGACTCCTTACGGCTATGTTAAGCCTGCAAAGAAAGCAAAGGAGGGTGCTGGCAAATGAATAAGAATTCTTCCTGGGAGACCAGTGTAAAGCCTGTTGTTGTGCTGAGCGTGATCGCACTGATCGTCAGCCTGCTGCTGGCCATGGTCAACTCCTTTACGGCTCCCATCATTGAGGAAAACCAGAAGGCCGCAACGCTGGCTGCCTATGTGGACGTGATGCCCACCGTTTCCAGCGCCTCCGATCTGGAGGAAGTGACCGACTACACCACCGAGAACATCACCGGTGCTGTAAAGGCCACCGACGGCTCCCTGGCCATCAAGGCTGAGGAAAAGGGCTTTGACGGCGGCATCCTGTCCGTCATCATCGGCTTCGACACCAACGGCACTGTCACCGGCATCTGGGTGGACGCTTCTACCCAGACCAAGGGCATCGGCAGCAACGTTGCCACCGACAGCTTCCTTGCTCAGTTCGATGGCATGGATGGCACCCAGAACATCACCCTGGGCCAGGGCTACGACGCATACAGCGGCGCAACCATTTCCTCTAAGGCTCTGTTTGCCGCCATCAACGATTGCATCAACTGCTACAACGAGTTGGCATAAAGGAGGTTGGTAAGAAATGGCAAGCGAAAACAAGTCCAAGGTAAGCATCCTTACCAACGGCATCATCAAAGAAAACCCCGTTCTGCGTCTGGTTCTGGGCACCTGCTCCTGCCTGGCTGTTACCACGGCAGTTTCCAGTGCGCTGGGCATGGGCGCAGCCTTCACCTTCGTGCTGGTGTGCTCCAACATCCTGATCTCGCTGCTGCGCAACGTGATCCCCGCTAAAGTCCATCTGCCCTGCTACATCGTCATCATTGCAGGCTTCGTGACCATCGTTCAGATGGTGATGCACGCCTACATGGACAGCCTGTACACCGCACTGGGCGTGTTCCTGCCCCTGATCGTTGTCAACTGCATCATTCTGGGCCGTGCCGAGATGTTTGCCTGCAAGAACAATGTGGTGGATTCCGCACTGGACGGCATCGGCATGGGCATCGGCTACACCCTCACCGTGGTGCTGATGGCCTCCATCCGTGAGATCCTGGGCAGCGGCACCTGGCTGGGCTTCCAGGTCCTGCCCGAGAGCATGGCCAAGATGAGCATTATGACCCAGGCTCCCGGCGCATTCTTCTGCTACGGCGTGCTGATGGCCGGCTGTGTCTGGCTGGAAGGCAAGCTGGATGCCCGCATCGAGCGCAAGAGCTGCTGCGACCTCGACAACCTGAAGAAGGAGGCAGAATAAGATGTTAGTCAAACTTGCTGCGATCTTCTTCAGCATGATCCTGGTGAACAACTACGTGCTGGTGAAGTTCTACGGTATCTGCCCGTTCCTGGGCGTTTCCAAGAAGCTGGATTCCTCCATTGGTATGTCCGGCGCTGTTATCTTTGTTATGCTGGTGGCAACGGCTGTCACCTTCCCCATCCAGATCTTCGTTCTGAACCCGGCTGACCTGGGCTACCTGCAGACCATCGTGTTCATCCTGGTCATTGCAGTGCTGGTGCAGTTCATCGAGATCTTCCTGAAGAAGTATGTTGTTGCACTGTACAATTCTCTGGGCGTTTACCTGCCCCTGATCACCACCAACTGCTGCGTGCTGGCCGTGACCATTCTGGTCGTGGACGACTACGGCGCAGACGTTGCTACCCTTGGCTTTGCCGCTGCCTACATTGAGGCTCTGGTCTGTGCCGTGGGTGCAGGTGTCGGCTTTATGCTGGCCATGGTCATGTTCAGCGGCGTGCGCAAGCGCGTGGAAGCCTGCGATCCCCCGGCACCCTTCAAGGGCCTGCCCATCACCCTGATCGCAGCAGCCATCACCAGCCTGTCCTTTATGGGCTTCGGCGGTCTCGTCGAAAACCTGTTCAACGTGACGCTGTAAGGGAGGAACAGGATTATGAATATTGTATCTGCTGTGATCCTCTGTACCATCGTGGGCGCGATCGGTGCCGTTGTTCTGGTGCTGGCCGCAAAGTTCATGGCGGTTGAGGAAGACCCCCGTATTGAAGAAGTTTCTGCCTGCCTGGCCGGTGCAAACTGCGGCGGCTGCGGCTACGCCGGCTGTGCCGACTACGCAAAGGCCGTTGTTATGGACGGCGTTCCCTGCGACAAGTGCGCACCCGGCGGCCCCAAGGCTGCTGCCGCCATTGCCAAGATCATGGGCGGCGAGGCAAGCGCTGTGGAGAAGAAGGCTGTGGTCCAGTGCCAGGGCAACTCCGAGCACTGCAAGCCCAGCTACGAGTACAAGGGCATCCAGACCTGCGCCGCTGCTGCCACCCTGTACGGCGGTCCCAAGACCTGTACCTTTGCCTGCATCGGCCTGGGCGACTGCACCAAGGTGTGTAAGTTCGATGCCATCCACATTGTGGACGGCGTGGCCAAGGTGGACAAGGACAAGTGCACCGGCTGTGGTGCCTGCGCCAACATCTGCCCCAAGCACGTCATTATGATCGACGCAGGCGGCCCCCGGCAAGCCCGTGGTCATGTGCTCCAATCAGGATAAGGGTGCTGTGGCAAACAAGCTGTGCACCACCTCCTGCATTGCCTGCGGCATGTGCGAGCGCACCTGTAAGTTCGATGCCATCCACATTGTGGACGGCGTGGCCCGTGTGGACTACGACAAGTGCAAGGGCTGCGGCATGTGCGCCCAGAAGTGCCCCAAGCACATCATCCTCTTCCCGCTGAAGGATGACCCCAATCCCCCCAAGCCCGTGGTGAAGCAGGCTCCGAAGCCCGCTGCCGCTCCTGCCGCTCAGGCAGAGCCCGCCGCAAAGGCTGAGGAGGCAAAGGCTCCCGAGGCCCCCAAGGCTGAATAAGCGGAACCCATTGTAATAGGGTAAAGCGCCCCATTGCTCCTTTGAGTGATGGGGGCGCTTTTTTGGTGAGGCAC
>ENA-OQES01000381-OQES01000381.1-human-gut-metagenome-genome-assembly--contig:-NODE-381-length-18982-cov-2.005145_pt1 | contig 18982 bp, 26 predicted proteins | sample MGYA00242798_ERZ504641 | MGnify/ENA primary metagenome ERZ504641 (study PRJEB26092, sample SAMD00036327) | human gut metagenome | host: Homo sapiens | study: EMG produced TPA metagenomics assembly of... | reverse complement strand
GAATGAAGCTTCTGATGAAGTTCCGGGTTTTTCAGGATTGTTGAAGAGATGCCTGAGTTTCCGGGTGGTATGGGAGAATGTTTGAAATTCTTGGGGAAGAATATCAAATATCCAGTGGAGGCTCAGAAAGCTGGAGTACAGGGAAAGGTTATTGTACAATTTGTAGTTGAGAAAGATGGTAATATAGCCAATCCCAAAGTTGTCAGGAGCATTGATCCGGATTTGGACGGTGAGGCCATCCGAGTCATTTCCATTATGCCGAAATGGAAACCGGGTATGCAGAAAGGTCAGCCTGTGCGTGTGAAATATACGGTTCCCGTCACTTTCAGACTAGACGGTAAAGATATCAAATCAAATGAAGCACGTCATTTGGAGTTGAAGACAGACACTGTTTTTCAAGAAAATCCATTGCGGATAGGTAAGGAAACTTTTTCGTTGAAAGATTGGAAGGAGAAACCATTGCTTATAGTTGATGGGATAGAAAAGCCTTATAGTCAAATGGAAAAAATGAATGTTTCGGACATTGAATCTATTTCGGTGTTGAAGGATGCGGCAGGTACTGCCATTTATGGAGCCAAAGCCAAGAATGGCGTGATATTGATTACCACAAAGAAACAATAAGAATAAAGATATGAAAAAATTTGTAACACTGCTGCTATGTATGCTCCCCGTTTCGTTGTTTGCCCAGGTGAATGATGGAATTCGTCAGGCAATGGATAATTATGATTATGAGACAGTAGTTACGCTGATTGAACCCGATTGTCAGGATTCTTTGTTGCTGATTACCAAAGCTCAGGCGCTGAAAGCGATGAACCGTTATCCGGAAGCCATAGGGGTATTGAACTCTCTTATCTTGAAAGACAGCACAAACACAAAAGTTTTAATCGACCTTGCCGAGTGTTACAAATTGACGGGTAACTCCCGTCGGGCGGCCAACTGTTATCAGAAGGCAATGAATTTGCAACCGGAAAATAAATTTTTCCGGTTGCAGTTCATACGCTCTTTATTAGCTTCCGAAGATTATGAAGAAGCGCGTACGGCTTGTCATGGCTGGTTGGAACGCGATTCCTTGTCGGCCACCGGATACAAATATCTGGGACAGGCATACGAGGGATTGCAGGATGCCGCCAGTGCCTTCATCAGTTATAACATAGCCTATCGGCGTGATTCGTTGGATGCCCAGACAGTGGCACGCATTGCCGGTATTTTTAATAACAATCAGCAGTTTAAAGATGCTGTTGATGTGACGGAAGTTTATCGTTTGTCCGATACCACCAATATAGATGTGAACCGCCAGAATGCGAAGGCTTATTGTATGCTGAAAGAGTACGGAACGGCGGTAAAACGCTATGAGTCATTAAAAGAACTGGGTGATCGTAGTTTTCTCACTCTTTACTATTTAGGTGTATCCCATTATGGGGATAACTGGTTTTACGGTGCATACGATAATCTGAAAGAAGCTTATCAAAAAAATCCGATGGATGTGAATGTGCTCTATTATCTGGCAAAAGCTTCGGCACGCACTTCCTGGAAAAAGGAGGGTGTGGAATATATGGAAGAAGCCTTCCGCATAGCCGTTCCTTCTGATAGTATGATGGTACGTCTTTATGACGGGTTGGTAGAATGTTACGATTATGCGGGGGATACAAAGAAAGAGGTGGAAGCCTTGGAGAAGTTATATATTTATACAAAGAAAAACTCCATTCTTTATAAAATAGCCTGTCTCTATGATTGGAAAGAAGATGAGAAGAATGCCATTCGCTATTATAGGAAATACATGGCTACAGTTCCCGAAGATCAGCGTTATGCCTTGGACGAAGACGGGAACCCGGTGGAAGACCGCATAACACTTTACCAGCAGGCATGGAAACGTGTCGAAAAAATAAAGGAGGAAGGTTTCTTTAGAGGTGATATTCCGACAAAGTCATTTCCTGTAGAGAAAAAAGATACGTTGGCACTTCGTCATGTAAAATAACGGAAGTCATTTATATAAAAGTAAGAATATATGAAGAAAATTTTAGCTTTGGCACTCTTTGCAGTGGCTCTAGTGTCATGCCGGCAAACTATGCAGACCGATGGCTTTAAACTATCCGGTCATTTGGAAGGGCTTCAGGTTGGAGATACTCATTTTTCTTAAAACCTTTTTTATTACCCGATTGGAAAGAAGACGGGACAGATACCATATTGGTGGAAAAGGAGGGGATTTTCTCGGCGTTTTATTCCTATGGAACATACTACTTTTTATTTATTGACGCATCAGCCTAAAGTGGGTGAACCGTTACGGAGTTGTATTCGCGGAGCTGAGATTATAGCTCGCGTAGGTGATGATATAAAACTGGAAGGGTCTTTGGATTACTTGGGTGCGGTTCGTCATTCGGGTGGTTTTATGACAATTCGTTGGTGGCTAGGTATGATAGCCTGACTGCGTCTTCCAATACTGAAATGATTGATATCTTCAGTCAGATACTGAAATATCAGGATACAAAGCAAAATGATAGTGTGGCAAAATACGGGCAAATGTATAATGAATATCATCGTCCGCTAATGCTGAAGACTGTTCGTGATAGTCTGGCATTGAAAGTGAACGATATGGAATATGCCGCTTTTATGTATGCATCCGCTTTTGTTTTTGATGCTACTTATAAGGATGTGAAAGAGCGTTTGGCACAATTTACTCCAGAGGTTCAAAATTCATATTTTGGACAAATACTTGACAAGCAATTGCTTGTATTGAAGAATATTGAAGTAGGCTTTGCGCCAGCGGAGTTTACAGTGACAGATAAAGACGGCCGGAAAGTGTCTTTGTCTGATTATAAAGGCAAATATGTGTTGATTTATCATTGGGGATTATGTCCTGGTACATTTTTGGGTAAATCCTAAAATAACGGATCTCTATCAAAAATATCATGAAAAAGGTTTGGAGGTATTGGGATTTACCCGTGATGATTTGTTGAAATCGTTGCAGGGAAGTTCTGAAGAGTTTAAGAAAGATGAACGGGTACAGGGATTGCTAAGCCATCCGTGGACTACAGTTTACACAGAGGATGAGGGCAACGGCTTTATAGTGAAAGACCTTTATTTTTCAGGAGTTCCCATTCTTATGTTAATCTCTCCGGATGGTATTACTTTGGCCCGTGGATATACAAAGGCATACGAAGAAGTAAAGAATCTTTTGGATAGGAACTTGGGAAATAAGTAAGTATGTTTGAAAAAAAAAGATACAAATGTAAAAACATTTGGTACTTTTACTGCTTGCTATGGTGAGTTGCTGCCTTTTGCAGGCAAAAGACAGGGTGGTTAAACAGCCGCCTTTCATCGCTCGTAGCTCTTCTGCTATCGAGATAGACAGAGTGGTGGTTTCGGATACGGCAACCGTATTGGATGTAAAAGCCTTTTTCCGTCCTCATAATTGGATTCAGATAAGTAATGAAAGTTATTTGTTGGCTGATAATGGAGAGAAGTATCCGATTCGTTCCGGTAATGGAATTATCTTGGGCGGAAAAATTTTTGGATGCCCGATAGCGGTGAAGCTTCTTTTAGTCTTATTTTTCCGTTATTGCCCCCTACAGTGAAAGTGATTGATTTCATTGAGAGCGATTGTGAGGACTGTTTCAAGGTATGGGGAATCCATTTGGATGGTAAATTACCGGAATTGGATTTATCGGATGATGTGAAGAAACAGAAATTGAATTACGCTGAACCGTTGCCTAAGGCTGAATTGAAAGATGGCAAATCAGTGATAACCGGTCGTTTGTTAGACTATGAGAAGCACTATGCACTTCCGTTTTCTTGTAGGATTTGTGATTTGTTGACGGCAAAATTTGAGGATACTGAAATAAAGGTGAATGAAGACGGAACATTTCGGACAGAGATTGAACTTTGTGCTCCGACTACGGTCAGTTTTTCTGTGGGACGTGATATTTATTTTGACGTCTTTTTGGTTCCCGGTGGTGAATTGGATATGGCTGTCAACTTGCGTGAGTTGAGTCGTTCTGAAAGCAAATTGTTGAAAGGCAAGCGTGCTGGTGGAAAGAAAGTCTATTTTTCAGGTACCATGGCGGCTTTGAATGATGAAATGATAACCGATGATGAACATTTGATGGATGTATGGGGAATGGTTCATTGGAATATGAATGATTTATATAATATGACTGCCGGTCAGTATAAAGCTTATTGGTTGAAAAAATTATGAAGAAACCAAATCCGCTATCTGTTCCGATAAGAAAAGAAGTCAGGCATACCGGGAGCTTTTATTGGCTCAGAATGATTTGCTTTGTACTTTGACATTGACCCGTGTAAGTTCTAATTTAGCCTATGCTTATGTGCAGTGCAGTGGATTACCGGCTCGTGAAGCTTATCAAAAGTTTAAACAACCGGAATTGAGTGATGATTTCTATGACTATATCCGGCAGTTGAATATACTGAACTCGCCTGTCATGCTTTATGCCAATGGTTATGCTGTTTGGTAAGGGGAATGGGCTATCTGAGGGTGAAGATGGATGATGAGTTGAGTGATATATTTGCGTTTATTCTCTCTTCCGATAAAGTTTCTGCTGAAGATGCTAAGATAATACGTGAGTTCAAGGCTGATACAGATACCGGAAAAAATCATCTGTCTATCAGGAAAAAACTGGGCGAATTGCGAATAAAATACGATGAATTGTTTAAAGAATTCAGTTCTATGCAGCAAGACTATATTTTGAAAAAGATTATAGCCGGATATTTGGGCACAGACCAAGGACTTTTTTTCCGACTTGCAGAAAATGATGAAATATGCTCAGAAAATCAGTGACTTCACTCCATTGACTGTACATGATTTTGAGGAGATACGGAAGATGAGTGACCCTTATTATCTCGGCAGACTGACAAAGATGAACAACCGTCTTTTGGAAACGATTGAAGCTAATAAGAAAAAGAAGGGTTATACCGTTAATGAATCCGGAGAAGTAAAAGATGAAGATTTATTTTATTCCATCATTTCTAAATTTAAGGGTAAGGTGGTTTTGGTCGATTTTTTGGGACGACTTGGTGCGGTCCTTGCAAAATGGCTATGAAACAGATGAAACCGATGAAGAAAGATCTTGAAGGTAAAGATATTGTATATGTTTTTATTGCCGGAGAGAACTCGCCCAAAGAAACGTGGGATAACATGATTCCGGATATTCATGGAGAGCATTACCGGGTAACGGCAGCTCAGTGGAATTACCTGAGCAGGCAGTTCAGCATACAGGGGGTTCCGACTTATATTATTGTCGATAAAGAAGGGGGTGTTATTCAAAAATACACCGGTTTCCCGGGAGTGGATACCGTAAAAAGAGAATTAATAAAAGCATTAGAAAAATAAAGACCGTGTTTGTCTTGCAAGAATAAAGTGGAAAAGGATCTGTAAGGTGCTGTAAGCATTTACAGATTCTTTTTTTGGATTTATATTACTATCTTTGGCAAGATAAAACTAATATTGAATAATGAAAAACTGGGTCGTTAAGCTATTGTTATTACTTTTCATTCCTTCTTAGCAGGAATTTTGTTCACTGTTGCTCTTGGTTTTTAATCCGGGGGGGTCTGGTTACAAATTACGACGTATGCTTTACCTCCGTTACTCACTCTCGCCGGAGGGGCTTTTATCATTGCTTCAAGATGGAAAAATTCCTTTTCTTATATTGATGGCAGCTGCAAGTATGGCCTTTAATATCCTTACAGAACTGGCTTTTTCATTCGGCAGATGAAGTGGTGCGTTATCATGCTGTTACCGATTTATATAATTTGGAGAATAATGCTCTGTATTTTACTTTCGATACTCTGGAGGTGGATTATGCCCGAAGGAGCAGTGTGACTGTCACTCGTGAGGTGACACGAAGTATGGGCAGACACCGCTATCGTAAGGAACAGAAGCAATATCATTTCTCTGTAGCTCCTGCATTTACCGATTCATTGCCCCGTCATAAGTATGAGGAGCGGGAAGTTAAGGCATGGGTTATTCCGGTGAGGCATGAGAAAGGACAAGCCGTTGTATGTTATGAGCGTTGTATTTTTGGATTTAGATGATTATCAGAAAGCCATTGATCGGTCCCGCTGTAAACTCCACCATCCTCAAGCTCCGATTATACGACCTTTGTATTCACAGTTCATTACCCGGCAGGAATGGAAAGGGATCTTTTTGAATGTTGCATGGATTGTACTTTCTGTACTGATAGTACTGGGGGTAATTCTGAATTATCAGGCAGACAGGAGGAAAGCATAATATCGGAACAGACTGTATGAAGGGTACTTTATGAATATTATGATCTTCATGCATGAGGCCTGTCAGTACTATTGGTAAATTCTAGAATGATGTTTTCTTTATATAAAACTTTCCCCGGACATTTACATGGCAGAAACATCCGGGAGAGGTATTTCATTTTTTATTTATTGAAATGTTTTATTTTGCCTCTACCTTTCATGATTGGAATAATTTCTGTGTCCTTATGGATGGATGGCAGATTATTCTGTTTTACAACAACAGTATGAAACTTTTCCTTTTTGCCACTTGCGGCAAAGTGAATTTCTGCTTGTAGATAACCTGTTTCCGCTGATGGGCGCAGCAGATAGCCTGTTTTCTTTTTTCAAAGCGGTTGTATATTCTTACCACAATTTGGTTACTGCCTTTTTGAAACGGTAGCAGCACCTTTTCCTCGCGGAACTTGCAGCGGTAAGGGTTTGAGGTGTTTCATTACCGACTTGCCGTTCAGATAGATTTCGATACCGTTTCCGGCACCTACATCTACTAGAATATCTTGTGCTTTGGGCGATTCTACCTGCTGCATCAGGAAGTAACTTTCCAGAATATTGCTGGGGAACATGGCTTTTTCCTCATTCACTTCTTTCCATTGTCCTTTTCTTACCGGTGCTTTGTCCGGATCAGTATGGATGGTGGCAGGAGCATCGAACAATCGCTGCCCGGTCCGCAGAAGTAACGCTGACCCCATACGGTCTTGGAAGGCAGGTTTAATGCCTGTGCCTTGCCTGCGTCAAGGGTTACAGTGTAAGGTATTCCATCTACTTCAACCAGTAATTCCTTACCGTTCTCCTGCGGAGTATAGGTAAATTCCAATGCGTTGAGGTTGGATTTGTTGATGCTCCATTGATAGCTCACCGTACTGCGGTAGTTGCTGTAATAATCGAAACAGGAATAACTATAATTGGGAGTGCGCTGTGCAGCCATAGGTTGCGGTTTCACCGGTTGGTCGAACGTGGCGCAAATCACTTGGATGTCTTTTCCGTATGCGTCGGCGGGCAGTGTGAAGATCATCTCCTGTCCTTTCTGAATAGCTTTAATGTCTGCTTTTTGCAGTTGCATCCCGGCACGTTCAAAGTGATTTTACCATCGGCAGGGCGGTTGCCTGATAAGATGAGGTAGAGGTTATTGCCTTTGCGGGTAATGGTTCCCCATTCGAATTGCTCACGGAAAGGAGAGGCTTCTGTGCCATAAATGGCTTCACCGTTTTTTCTTCAACCAGATACCGATTTCTTTCAGCACCTCTCTTTCAAAGGGTACTACGGAACCGTCACCTTTGGGACCGATGTTCAGCAGGAAGTTTCCACCATGGGAAACTACATTGATCAGGCTGCGTAGTTTTTCCATCGCTTTGGTGTGAACGTACCCCCCTTTTCTGCCAGGAACGGTAGCTCCAGGTTTCATCGAACATGGAAGCAGCTGTTTGCCATGCGGTCTGCAAGGAGCCTTCGGGGTATGTGTTGTCTGCCATGACACTGAAGTCATACTGATCGTTGCCCAACCGGCCGCTTACCATACAGTCTGGTTGCAATCTGTGCACCAGTTGATACAGTTCCTTGCTTTGTTCAGGAGTGTTGGAACCCATGTCAAACCAAAGTTCGGAGATGGGACCGTAGTTGGTCAACAGTTCGGTAACTTGGGCTTTGGTGAATTCATGATGCTGTGGGGTGATGAAATCACAGTTATGGCTGGAGATAGGATAGGCTTGTGGAAAAATGCCAGTCTATCAGTGAGAAATAGATGCCGAAATTGATTCCGCCACGTTTGCAAGCTTCCGCCATCTCTTTTATGAAGTCGCGCTTGCCGGGGGTGGCATCGTATGAATTATAGTCGGTGGTGGCTGTACGGAACATACAGAAACCGTCGTGATGCTTGGTGGTAATGATGATGGAGCGCATACCGGCTTCTTTGGCCAGTGACACGATAGCGTCTGCATCAAACAGGGTGGGATTGAAACGCAGGGCGGTATCTCCATACCAGTCACTGAAGATTCCAGCAAACGATTGGATTTGTTCACTGTATCCTCGGGTGACGGGGTTGCCTTCCCATACGCCTCCCAGTTCGGAATAAAGACCGAAGTGGATGAACATGGAATACTTGTTCTGATGCCATTTCTCAAATGCTTTTTCCGAGATTTGGGCTGTTGCACCCAGGCTTATGACACAAGCCATGATGAAGGTTAGTAATTTTTTGCATGATTGTAATTAGTGGTTAACTGAATGAATATATTGCATAATTTCTGTTTGTTGGTCGGGATGGAACCACACGATGTCTTTGTCCCGTTTGAACCAGGTCATCTGTTTACGAGAGTAAATGCGGGAATTTTGCTTGATTTTTCCGATAGCGAATTCCAAAGTCCATTCTCCGTCCAGATACTTGAACATTTCTTTGTATCCTACGGTATTGAGCGAGTTCAGATGCCGGAAAGGATATACCTGCCGGGCTTCTTCCAGCAAGCCGTCCTGTATCATGATGTCCACGCGGCGGTTGATGCGGTCATACAATTCTTCGCGGTCGCGGGTTAATCCTATTTTGATGATGCGGAAAGGGCGTTCCTTGTGAGTACGGGTACGGAAAGAAGTATAAGTTTTTCCGGTCATGTAGCATATTTCCAATGCATGTATTACCCGTTTGGGATTTTTCAAATCCACTATTTTGTAATACTCGGGGTCCAGCAGCCTTAGTTCGGCGCACAGAGTGTCCAGCCCTTCCTGTTCGTAACGTCGTAGCATCAGCTGGCGTGTTTCATTGTCTACAGTGGGGATATCATCTATGCCTTTGCAAATGGCATCTATATACATCATGGAACCTCCGGTCAGTATTACAGTGTCATGGTTTTGGTATAGGATTTCCAGTTGTGCCAGTACGTCTGCTTCGTATTGTGCGGCGCTGTAATAATCTGTTAGCTGTAATGTTCCGACAAAATAATGAGGAACACGCGCCAGTTGCTCGGGGGTAGGGGCGGCAGTTCCTATCTTCAGGTCTGCATACAATTGGCGTGAGTCTGCCGAAACAATGGAAGTCCGGAAGTGTTCGGCAATGGAAAGGCTTAGTTCGGTCTTTCCTACACCGGTAGGGCCGATAAGGACGATAAGGGTGTCAGGCATGGTGTTTATAAAAAGAGAGGGGCGGACGTGTAACGTCCGCCCCCGTTAAGATTAATAGTTTTCTTGCTCATAAGGGTCCGGTGAGGAGGCACCGCCCATATCAAATCCTTCGGGATCAAAGTCTTCCATATCGAAGTCCTGGTCGCCGTAGAAAATTCTCGTCTATATCCAGATTTCCGCTATTGCTTTTTGCCATCATTTCGTCAAAGTCGACGGTTTGTTTCGGGGCTTCTCCGGCTTTGCGCGAACACACTGCTTTGTCAAGGTCTTTGCCGGTGATGATTTCCGACAGTTCAATGAAAAACACTCGTTCTGCCAACGGGTCGAATACATACAGCAATTTTTGCTTTTCGTCTTCCACCAAATCACTCAAGCGGGTTTCTCTCATGATGTAGCTGTCTTCTTCCGAACTGCTTCCCATATCTTCCAGTGTGATTTCCTGGTCTTTCTCCCAGTCGTCATCACAAATGAAGAAAGAGGTCATCTGGTCATCTTTATATCCTGCCGCTTTCAATATTGCTTCGTGCAAATCAAAGAAAGTTGCTTCCGAGTCTATCTTTATTTCTCTTATAAAATCATCGACTTCATCAGAGATTAGTGTAAATCTGTAAATCATATATTTATACTGTATATACTATATAACTTTTTTTTCCAGTGCAGTAAATGTTATAAAAAATCTTTGTTAATCTGATGATACCTCTTTGAGAATTTTCTATGAAAGAAATAATATATTCTATTTCTTTGCTCATAGGTATTTCTTTGCGTACTTGTTCCAAGGCATCGGTAACGTTCATGCCATTTTGATAAATAATGCGATAGGTGTTGTGTATATTCTCTATTAGTTCATTAGAGAATCCGCGGCGGCGGAGTCCTACGATATTGATTCCTGCGTAGGCAATGGGTTCGCGCCCTGCTATAATATAAGGAGGAATGTCCTTGCTGAAACGTGAACCGCCCTGTACCATTACATAACCGCCTACCCGGCAGAATTGGTGCATCAATACGGCGCCGCTGATAATGGCGTTATCATCAATGATAATTTCACCTGCCATCTTGGTGGCATTGCCTATGATGCAACCGCTGCCTATGATGGCATCATGTGCTACGTGTACTCCTTCCATCAACAGGTTGTTACTGCCCACTATGGTTTTGCCTTTAGCCGCTGTACCACGATTGATGGTTACATTCTCGCGAATGGTGTTGTTATCACCTATTTCGGCAGTCGTTTCTTCACCGCGGAATTTCAAATCCTGGGGAATAGCGCCTATAACAGCTCCCGGAAAAAATGGTGTTGCCGTTCCCTATGCGTGAGCCATACAGTATATTGGCGTTAGGCATGATTGTGTTGTTATCACCGATAACTACATTCTTGTCGATAAACACAAAAGGACCGATTTCTACATTCTCACCAATTTTTGCTTCGGGATGTATATATGCTAATGGACTAATCATGTTGTTTTTTTGAGTGGTTATTTATTTTTTACTATTTGTGCCATAAACTCGGCTTCGCAGACTACTTTCTCGCCTACAAACACATATCCTTTCATTGTGGAGATGCCCCGGCGGATAGGAGCCAACAATTCAACACGGAACAATAAAGTGTCTCCCGGCACTACTTTCTGGCGGAATTTCACACCGTCTATTTTCATGAAGTAGGTGGAGTATCTTTCGGGTTCGTCCACTGAATTAAGAACAAGCAGACCACCGCATTGTGCCATGGCTTCTACTTGAAGCACACCCGGCATGACAGGTTCCTGTGGGAAGTGTCCCTGGAAGAAGGGTTCGTTGGCGGTTACGTTTTTCACACCGACAATGTGGTTGGCGCCAATGGCAACGACTTTGTCCACTAGCTGGAAAGGATAACGGTGCGGAAGCAGTTCGCGGATGCGGTTGACATCCATGATGGGAGCTTCGTTGCAGTTATAGGACGGAGCCTGTATTTCGTGAAGTTTGATTTCTTTGCGTATCTGGCGGGCAAACTTGTTGTTGATGGTGTGCCCCGGACGGGTGGCGATGATGCGTCCCTTGATGGGTTTGCCTATCAGTGCTAGGTCGCCGATGATATCCAGCAGTTTGTGGCGGGCCGGTTCGTTGTCCCATACCAAGGGAACATGGTTGATGTAGCCCAGTTTGGTGGCGTCCATGTGGGGAACCCCCATGACGTCTGCCAGCTTGTCGTAGTTTTCCGTGGCTCATCTCTTTTTCGTAGATTACGATGGCGTTGTCCAGATCGCCTCCCTTAATCAGTCCGGCGCCCAGCAATGGTTCCTATTTCGCGGACGAATACAAAGGTACGCGCGGAAGCTACCTCGGTGGGGAATTTAGCCATGTCTTCCAGTGTGGCGAACTGATTGGACAGTATTTTAGACTGATAAGAGATCAGTGCATTCACACTGAAAATTTTCGTCCGGAAGAACAATGATGGAAGATCCGGTTTCCTCGTCCCTGAATTCGATTTTTGATTTTATGATATAGTAATCCTTGACAGCATTCTGTTCTTCGATTCCTACACGCTGTATATTTTCTACATACGCTTTGGCACTGCCGTCCAGAATAGGGAATTCGGGACCGCTTACCTGAATCAGGCAGTTGTCTATACCAGCTGCATAAAGAGCTGCCAAAGCATGTTCTACTGTACTTACTTTTATTCCGTTTTTCATCAGCACAGTGCCGCGGGTAGTATCACCTACGTTTTCTGCTACGGCATCAATTATTGGTTGTCCTTCAAGATCAATTCGTTGGATTTTATACCCGTGGTTGTCCGGTGCAGGATTGAATGTCACCGTCAAGTTTACTCCGGTGTGAAGGCCTTTTCCATTTAAAGAAAACTGCCTTTTAATGTCTTCTGTTTCAACATGGGGTTTATTTATTTAGTTGCTTTTTTTAATTCTTCTATTTCTTTCTGCATGGCGTTCAGCGTGGTGTAAATTTCGGGCAGTTTTTTGTATACGGCCGATGATTTCATGAAATTCTTGGCATCGATGGCCGGAGTGCCTAGAATTTGCTCGTTGGATTTCACGTTACCGGGAACGCCTGCTTGTGCGCCGATACCTACCTTGTCACCTATCTTAATATGTCCGGCTAATCCTACCTGTCCGCCAAACATGCACCATTCACCTACTTTGGTGGAACCGGCAATACCCACCTGTGATGCCATGACAGTGTGGCTTCCTACTTCCACATTGTGTGCTATCTGGATCAGGTTATCCAGTTTCACTCCTTTATGTACAATGGTGGCGCCCATGGTGGCACGATCTACGCAGGTATTAGCACCAATCTCCACATTATCTTCTATGATGGCAATACCTATTTGTGGAACTTTTTTCGTACCCTTCGGGAGAAGGTGCGAATCCGAATCCATCAGCACCGATTACGCAGCCTGCATGCAGGGTACAGTGGTTTCCTACCAAGCAGTCGTGATAGATGGTGGCATGTGGATAAAGTGTACAATTATTACCTACTTTGGCATGGCTTCCTACAGTAGCGTGCGGGTGGAGGGAAGTGTTGTCACCAATCTCAGCACCATCGCCTACGCAGGCAAACGGAGCGATATATACATCCTTCCCCAAACTTCGCAGTGGGGGGCAACGTATGCCAGCGGATCTATACCAGTCTTTTTAGGTTTGCTCATTTCATAGAGGGTCAGTAGTTTAGCCAGACTTTCGTAGGCGTTGTCTACCTTGATTAAGGTAGCTTTTACTTCTTGCTCGGGAACGAAATCTTTGTTTACCAACACAATGGTAGACTGAGTATCGTAAATGTAATGAGTATACTTAGGATTTGAAAGAAAAGAAATCGCTCCCGGCACGCCTTCCTCTATTTTAGCAAAAGTATGCACAGTTGCGTTTTCATCGCCAACAATAATTCCCTGGATGTATTCCGCAATTTGTTTAGCTGAGAACTCCATAATACTGTCTAATTCTTTATGTTCTAAATGTTTCAGTTTTGTTACTTGCGTGTTACATGTTAGTGTAAACACATCATTAATTATGCAAATTACGCATTTTTTTTTGATATATCCGTACAATTCGCTAATTATTTAATGTCCGTCGTTTTACGGAACGCAGGTAATCATATATAATATTTTTTAGACTTTTCGGGAGAGAAGAGAGATGTTGAGCATATCCGAAGCCTTGGCTATATCGCGGGTGCTTCCATCTTTATAGATGATTTCAATACTGTCATCCTCCTTTTTATACATATTGTTTTCTATACTGGATATGGATAGGAAGTATTTTGCTTCTTTCTTATTGATATTCAGTTGTTTACTTATTCTTGAAAGAATTTCTTCTTTTCGTGCTTTTGTGATGGAAGAGGAGGTTACCTCTACTTTGAATAGTTTCCTGTTAATCATTCCACGACTCAGAGTGGACAATACCACATCGCTGTGATTGCTCCAAACTTTCAGTGCAGTCCATATGTCATTATCATCTAATTGAATAAAATTTTCAAGACAATCCGGGCTGTTATAAAATTCTTTTTTATCAATAGGATGGTATAAAAAGAATCTTAAAGCGGGTGAGGCGAACAGCTCTACGCCACGTAAGGCTAATTCCTTTGCTCGTGTCAGAGTGTTGACCAGCATTTTTTCACTGGCAACGGAGGTCTTGTGCAGATATACCTGCCAGTACATCAGGCGGCGGGACATCAGGAAGTTTTCGATGGAGTAAATGCCTTTGGATTCTACTACCAGGTGATCGTCTTTTACATCAAGCATTTTGATGATGCGGGCGGACCCGATATTGCCTTCGGATACACCGGTATAGAAACTGTCACGCCGCAGATAGTCCAAACGATCCATATCCAATTGACCGCTGACCAGTTGGTGCAGGAATTTCTTGGGATATTCATCTTTGAATATCTGTATGGCAAGATTGAGTTGACCTTTCATGTCCTTGTTCATTCGTTCCATCAGCATCAAGGAGATTTCTTCATGTGAAACGCCTCCTGCCAATGTGTTTTCCAGCACATGGGAGAAGGGACCGTGTCCGATGTCGTGTAACAGGATGGCAGCTTGTACGGCTTCCGCTTCGCTGTCAAAGATGAAGTTACCTTTGGCGGTAAGGTGCTTGATCGTTTCGCTCATTAAGTGGAAAGCGCCTAATGAGTGTTGGAAACGGGTATGTTGTGCTCCCGGATATACGGCAGAGGACAGGCCCAGTTGCTTGATGCGGGTAAGACGTTGCAGCAATGGGTGACATACAATGTCATATAGTAACCCCTTCGGGATGTTGATAAACCCGAAGACGGGGGTCATTTATAATTTTTCGGTCACTCATGGGGAATAATTATTCAGTGTGCTGATATGCTTAAACCAATGTATTACGCTATGTATCTACCTGGTAATTTGCATATTAGCACATTGTTTATTGGCACATTATTTTCTCCATCTGTGCCTGGACTTTCTGAGCTTCTTGTCCTGCTACAGTCGCAAAATTCTCAGTTTTATCCGCATAGATAATGGCACGGCTTGAATTAACAATAAGTCCACAGGTACTATTCATGCCATATTTGCAGACTTCCTCTAGAGAACCTCCTTGTGCGCCGATTCCAGGTACAAGCAGGAAGTGGTTGGGAACAATTTTACGGATGTCTTCGAAAGCGCGTCCTTGTGTGGCGCCTACTACGTACATCATGTTTTCATCGTTGGCCCATTCTTGTGATTTGCGCAATACTTTTTCGAAAAGGCGTTCGCCGTTGGTGTCCTCGGTCAGCTGGAAGTCGTGGGAACCCTTGTTGCTGGTAAGCGCTAGCAGGATTACCCATTTGCCTTCGTAACTCAGGAAGGGAGTCACGCTGTCTTCACCCATGTAAGGAGCTACGGTGACTGAGTCAATGTCCAGCTCTTCAAAGAATGTGCGGGCATACATGGCCGAAGTGTTTCCGATATCGCCACGTTTTGCATCGGCAATGATGAATTGGTCGGGATAGTTTTCCTTGATGTAGGATACAGTCTTTTCGAAAGCGATCCATCCTTTTGACGCCATGCTTTCATAAAGGCCAGATTGGGTTTATAGGCGATGCAATAAGGGGCGGTAGCGTCAATGATGGCTTTGTTGAAAGCGAAGATAGGATCTTCTTCTTTTAACAGATGTTCGGGGATCTTCTTTATGTCGGTGTCCAGTCCTACACAGAGGAATGATTTTTTTACTTTTGGATATTTTCAAATAATTGTTGCTTGTTCATTGCTATGTTTACAGTTTATGGTTTACGATATTTAAATTATAATTCGCTCTCTTTCAAACGTTCGGCATTCTCGGCTACAGTCAAATGGTCAATGCAGTCTTGAATGTCCCCATCCATAAAGGCGGCCAAATTGTAAATGGTATAGTTGATGCGGTGGTCGGTGATACGTCCTTGCGGATAATTGTAGGTACGTATTTTTGCCGATCGGTCTCCGGTAGATACCATTGTTTTTCGTTTGCTGGCAATGTCGTCAATGTACATTTTGGTGTTCTTTATCATATATAAAGGTACGCAGGCGAGAAAGGGCTCGTTCTTTATTCTTCGGCTGGTCACGGGTTTCGGTACATTCTATCAGGATTTCCTCTACTATTCCGGTGTTGGGGTTCTTCCAGTTGTAGCGCAGGCGTACTCCGGATTCCACCTTATTTACGTTCTGTCCGCCGGCACCACCGCTTCGGAAAGTGTCCCATTTGATTTCCCCTTCGTTAATTTCCACATCAAAAGGCTCGGCTTCGGGTAAACGGCGACTGATGCGGCTGAAGTATGTACACGTCCTTGGGTTTCGGTGGCTGGTACACGTTGCACACGATGTACGCCCGATTCATATTTCAGAGTGCCATATACTTTATCTCCGGTTACGGAGCAGATAATTTCCTTAAAACCTCCTGCTGCTCCTTCATTGGCGCTGGATACTTCCAGTCTCCAACCTTTTGTCTCGCAGTATTTGGAGTACATACGGAACAAGTCGCCTGCAAAAATGGCGGCTTCATCACCTCCCGTACCACCGCGTATCTCCAGAATGGCATTTCGGTCATCTTGCGGATCCGCAGGAACGAGTAACAGTTTGATTTCCTCTTCCAGTTCTGGGATGCGGACTTCGCAGAGATTTGCCTCTTCGCGTGCCATCTCTTTCATCTCCGGGTCGGATTCGTTAGTCATGATTTGTTTGGCCTCTTCCAGTCCATTCAGGCATTGTATATATTCTCTACGGGCTTTCATGATGTCATTCAAGTCCTTGTATTCCTTGGTGAGCTTGACATAACGTTTTTGGTCAGCTATGACATTAGGGTCTGTAATGAGGGTGAAACTTCCTCAAAGCGAGCCACTAACCCGTCTTAATTTCTCAAGTAATGTATTATTGTTTTCTGCCATTCTTTTCTAAACATTTATTTGCGACATACCAAGTGAGTAATATCCACCCAAGTATGGCAAGTACTTTTCTTACTGTATATAGTATGTCATGCCAAGTTGTTTCATGACCCCATGCGGTAGAGATGAAATACAACTCGCGTATTGTATCAATCGTAACTAATGAGCATATTATTGCTCCTATGCCATAAAAAAAGTCTTTTTTTGCAATGTAGCAGGCTTGGAAGTGTTATTATAATATTGCTTGTCAGTATTTGAATTCTCCAAACTCACTTTTGATAATTAGCTCCTTCTTGTCACTTTCTTCTATACGTCCCACGATCTTCGCGTCAATATTGAATGACTTGCTGATGGCGATCACCTCTTCGGCATGTTCGGGTGAGAGGTAAACTTCCAGGCGGTGGCCCATATTAAATACTTTGTACATTTCTTCCCAATCGGTGCCGCTTTGTTCCTTGATGGTTTTGAACAGAGGGGAACGGGAACAGGTTGTCCTTTACTACACGGCAATTGTTTCCTACAAAGTGCAGGACTTTGGTTTGAGCACCGCCTGAGCAGTGAACCATTCCGTGAATTTCAGGTCGGAGCGCATCCAGTAATTTCTTCACTACCGGAGCATAGGTACGGGTAGGTGAGAGTACCAGCTTTCCTGCATCCAGCGGACTTCCTTCCACAGCATCGGTCAGCTTCAAATTGCCACTGTACACTAGTTCTTCGGGTACTGCCTTGTCATAGCTTTCGGGATACTTCTCGGCCAGGTATTTTGCGAACACGTCGTGGCGGGCGCTGGTGAGTCCGTTGCTGCCCATGCCTCCGTTGTATTCTTTTTCATAGGTAGCCTGTCCGTAAGATGCCAGACCTATGATGACGTCACCCGGGCGAATATTGGCATTGTTAATGACATCGGTACGTTTCATGCGGCATGTTACGGTAGAATCTACGATGATGGTACGAACCAAGTCACCTACATCAGCAGTCTCGCCTCCGGTAGCGTATACGCCTACACCCATTTCGCGAAGTTCGGCCAATCAGTTCATCCGTTCCGTTGATGATAGCGGAAATGACTTCACCCGGAACTGAGTAGCTTATTACGGCCGATAGTTGATGAAACCAGAATATTATCTACTGCACCTACACACAACAAGTCATCGATGTTCATAATCAGTGCATCTTGTGCAATGCCTTTCCATACGCTTAAATCGCCGGTTTCTTTCCAATACAAATAAGCCAGTGATGATTTGGTACCTGCACCGTCAGCGTGCATAATGTTGCAATATTCAGGATCTCCGCCTAGAATATCGGGGATGATTTTACAAAAAGCTTGCGGAAAAAATACCTTTGTCAATGTTCTTAATGGCGTTGTGCACATCTTCCTTGGATGCTGACACACCGCGCTGCATGTATCGTTGATTGCTCATGAGTTATATATTTTATTCAATTGAATGTGCAAAAATTAGTTATTATTTTGCTTATAGCCTTGAGTTTTATGAAAATAAAAGAGGAGAAGGGATTTATTCTGTTCCTATATTATTGCCGTTCCTGTTTTAGATTTATTGCTATGCTCTTATTTTTTAGCCGGGTAAATTTAATATGTATATCGAACAGGCATTAATATCATACACTATTTATATGTTACAATGCCTTGTCAATATAGTGCTATAAAGAAAGATGCATAGTACAAACCATCCCCCATCCATATCAAAGATCTTAAAGACTATAAAAGAAAACACGGCCTAATTTAACGTGAAATATAAAATTCCCCCGTCACCTCATCGTTTTCATTATCAGTATGTTCCGGTGTGAAAATATCTGTAAAGGCCCCGAAACGGTTGGTAATCGGCGGTCAATGTACCACATTGCGCCCACCATACCCATAGCGGCAAAACTCCAATAGATGTACCTTGCCGGCAGTATGTTACCATGAAAATAGCCTTATGGCTTTATTGCTTCACCTGTGTGAAGCGGCAGTTTCACACAGGTGACAACGGCTATTCACCCGAATGACAGGGCCTGTTCACCTGGGTGATGGTACAGATGGTGCACTCTTCTTGCACGGATACTGCCGTAAATATACCAGGATTACGTATCCAATATGACAACCGGCATCTGACAAGCTGGCTTCTACAAGGAAAAATCGAAAAAAAGCACTTTAGTGGGGATACAGAAAATTTCTGTCACTGCATATCGTTGTATATCAGTACAATACGGTGGCGGAACAAAAACATTGCAGTGCGGAAACAAAAAAGTAACAGTACATAAAGTTTTA
>ENA-OQES01000380-OQES01000380.1-human-gut-metagenome-genome-assembly--contig:-NODE-380-length-19012-cov-4.122319_pt1 | contig 19012 bp, 24 predicted proteins | sample MGYA00242798_ERZ504641 | MGnify/ENA primary metagenome ERZ504641 (study PRJEB26092, sample SAMD00036327) | human gut metagenome | host: Homo sapiens | study: EMG produced TPA metagenomics assembly of... | reverse complement strand
TTAATAGGCATTTTCTTCTATACGGAGAACCGCATTATGAGTTTGTCGAATGAATAACTCTGGCAATTCCACGCGAAAAACGAAATGGAATTACCACTGCCATATGCGAATCCTGACGGTACATGCTCCACACAGGTGGACATATACTGAAGAATTTGCGTGTGTCAATTTTCAATTCGACAAGATTCCTTGTCGCTGTCGTTCACCACCAGTATTCCCATCGAAGGAAAAAATGATGGGAGTACAGAAATGATAAAAAGGAACGATGGCATATCCGAGGATGATATATGCCAAAACCAAATTTACTGCTTATGTGCTTTTGGCGGTAAAACGAAAACGCCAATCCTACATAAAGAAAAAGCAGAGAGATAACGAAAAAGAAAACCGAACTAAAAAGGAGGCAGAACAATCCGAATTTAGAACCGCCGGGTATGATATGTGGAGCAGAATGGAGCCGCGAAATGAAAAACTGATGGCTGCTATGCAGCAATTAAGTCTCAAAGAGAGGCTTGTTGTCACGGAGTATGTCCTGAAAGGAAAGCCCTTTAAGAAAATTGCTCAAGAAACGGGACTCAAAGAAAAAGGAGTGGCATCTGCCTATTACAGAAGTATTAAAAAGCTGCGAGCCAAAATGGGGGATGTAAAATGACTTTTATGGAACTGTTACTTTCAGCCAAATTGGGAAGTACATCGGCCTTTGAGGAACTGTTTGCGAGGTACAAAAATCTTTTACGAAAATATTCCGTAGTAAACGGTATATTCGACGAGGATTTGTATCAAGAGCAGTGCGTATTGTTTGCACACTGCATCGAAATTTTTGATGTGAATCGATAATAGAAAATCTCCGCCACATTTATGATGTGACGGAGATTTTTGTCAAAAGAGCGCATTTATAGGCTTGAGGCAAGCAATAAACGTACTGCAATAGCTTGATTTGACGCTTTTACAGGTGACTGTGAGTGGAACATCTGCATGATTCCATAGAATCAAATCGCTTTGCCGCCGGACTCTTCATACTTACTTTCGCGTGCGATGTCACTTTTGAAGCGAATGCACCGCACGTGACCAAGACGTTCTACAAGGAAAAAGTACGGGGGGATGCCATCGTCGATTTCCAAAATCTCATAGGGCAATAGCTGCATAGAGAGCAACTCTGCCAAAGAATGATTTTTGATTTGCTTTGCAAATTCCATCGCCGTATAAGGTGACTCTCCCTCATACCGCACTGCATAGCGGCTGGGGTATGGGAAAAACGAGATTCCGTTGGCCGCAAGCATGCTCTCTCCTGCCTCGATTTCCGGTGAACGGAAGTGGTAAATCCGCAATGTGGGCGGCACACGCAGCTTAGGACACCATTTCGGTACATTTACCTTGGGGTCATCAGAGCGAAAGATGATGATCTTTTTGCCGCCAGTGCAGTATTTTGTGTTCGGTTTCATGCGCCGACCGTGAACTATTTTCGTTTCAGACCCGGCGTAGAGCTTGCAATCCGGGCAGTAATAACATTTGAATTTGCGTACTTTTTCTTCATACATATTCAATTTCACCTCTTATTCTGTCAAAAGAAGCCGTGGCAGCAAAGCGCCGCCACGGCTATAATTTAAATCATTCTGTGAACATTCAACCCTTTACGCACACGCGGCCAGCGTTTGTCGGCGCGGGTTGAGGACCGCGAGCACAAAAGGGCGTGGCTTGATGTAGTAGTGAGTGGTAGATGTCTCAAAGTGAATCTCCTGCGTTTCTGTCTCATGAATCTTCACCACAGGGGCCGTATGATACATCTCACCACCAGTGCTGAAAATGGCAGGCCTGCCCACCATCAGTGCGGACATGAGTTTGCCGGTAATGTAAAGCTCCAGCTTCCGCTTTTTCATTCTGTCATTGCCTCCTTTTAAGAATCTCTGCATAGTTCCACCACGATGAACCGTGCGTTATCCAGCAGCGTATTCACATGGTACAGCGAGGTGTTCTGCATCTGCGCGATTTCGTTCGTCTGGTAGCCCTTGGTGCGCAGACGGATAATTTCCATCTGCTGGGGCGTTACCCGCTTGGCGAGAGCGTGCAGGAGCAGTGCTACCTCACTTTCACGCAGCGCTTCTTCATCAGTGACTGTCGGCGTAGAGCGCCGGGTCAAATGCCCGGTGTAAGACTGTCGGGGTCGGACGAAGCGAATCACGCGAAAACGGCGCTTGTCGGTGCGGTGGGTATTGACAACTTCGCCTTCCATCGCCCGCCACGCAACCGTGGCAAAGGAATAACCTGCAAGGTTCGGGTCGGTCAGATACCGCTGCACGGCCCGCAAGTAGCCGAAAATGACGATGTCATAATACTCACTGGCAGGCAGATTCTTCTCGTGCAGGAACTTGTAGACAAGGTTGTGGTTTTTTATCGGCAAAAATTGCGCTGGGTTTCATTCAACGGAATATCGTGCATAAAGGCACCTCCTTTGTAAACTATCAAGCGGGCAGCGGCTGTGTGTCGCCGTTCACCGTAGCACCGATGCAGAAGCTGTCATCGGTGACCGCAGGGGCAGCAGTGTAGTTCTCTACCTCGCAAAGACCATCATCCTGTTCACGTTTTGCTTCGATGCGCTGGCGGTTCATGCCGCGAATCTGCTCACGGAAGCTCAAGGCGTACTTGCGCACAGCGGCAAGCTGCTCGCCGTGGAAATCGCCCAGCCGCTTGAACGTGGCAACGCTGTAATCCTTGCCCTCCGGGTTTGTCTGGCGTTTCAGACCAATCTCCACAAGGCTGCCGTAGGTGGCACGGTTGCGGGAAAAACAAAGCCCCTGATTCAAAAAACTCACGGAACGGGCTGATGCTGGTGGGAGAGAGATTGATCGCCAGCGGCATAAACTCCCCGCTGCGCAGCAAGTACAGCACCCGCATATTTTTGCAGGCTTTGCCACGACCGTTGCCGGCACTGCCAAACTGGCTCAACGCGCAAGCCTCGCAAACACCACCGGGCTCACCGTAGCCCTGCTTACCGTCCACAGAAGAGCAGAGCGGTGGCACATCATCGCTGTATTCATCGCCCTCCGGCCAGTAGGCACAGCTTGCGTGGTTGAACAAAATCACGCCGGTGAGCGTGGGGCTGTAATCCGGGTGCTGCGGGTCGCCGGTAGGCAATTCAAACTGCAGCACGCCGCCTGCGGGAATCTTGATGCGGGGAAAGGACATCGTAAAGCCGTCCCTATCCTCGGCAAGTTCCTCGCTGCTGAAATCGGCATCGCCCATTTCGGGCAGCACAAAATCCAGCGGTTCGTTGGCGGTCATGGCGGTGGTGGCTGCGGCGTTAGCATTCATCATAGACATGAAAAAAATCCTCCTGTATGTGGGGCAGCATCAAGTGGCTGCCCTGTTGATTCTCGACCACTGCTGGGCAGGCATGGTCAAAATACTGTAACCGATGCTTTCCAGTTCACTGGCGCGGTCATAGCTTTCCACATCCTGACTGTGGCGGGTCACGGCGTTGGATAAACCGTACAGCGTCAGATCGTTGGATTCAATCAGCCGCTGTAACACGCCGGTACTCTCGCTGTCGGTAATGTGAAACTCTTTGCTGGCAAGTTTGACGACAGCCGGCACATCATGGGTGTCCATCTGTGCGGCTTTTGCCTCCTGCATTTTGCCGACGATCTGCGAAAACCGCGCTTCTTCCACGGCGGCGCGCACGGTGTCCTGAATTTTCATGACAAAGGCTTTGTCCTCGGCGTCCAAGGTTGCTTGAGAGTAGACGCTGAAATTTTCCTCGCTGTCGGTAACACGGCCTACGTGGTTGCGACGGGCTGCGGCTTCATTCACGACCATGCCGTTGCTGCATACCAGCCGATAAATCAGCGGCTGGATGCTGACGGAGCCGAGTCCGACCTCGCTGTTGCTGATGATGACCCCGGCCTGCACAATGTCGCCGGGGGCATACTTCTGCTTGCATGCGGGGGGTTCCACGGCCTTGATGTACATACGGCTTTCGGTGATTTGGCAGCTTTCAAAGCGGATGTCAGGCAGCCCGCCGAGAATCGGCAACGTCACACCGGCAATGTCGATATTGTCGATGCGGCGATAGCGATTACTCAGGTATGCGCGGGCAGAGCCGTCTAAAGTGCGCAGCATTCTTTGCGAACTTTCCTGCTTGAACCATGTATTGGCATTGTAGGCCAGCAAGTCGGGGCGCTCCTCCCGCATACGGTCATAGTAGGCGGCGGGGATGCGCAGGTGCGTGCCGATCTGCCGATGCGCGATGCCAGTAATAGTCATGGGTTCGATCAGCTCGGTGCCGCTGTCGTCTGACAGGTGCAGAAACATTTCTTTGCCGTAGGATTCCATCCGCAGGCGGTTGGGGGCCAATGAGGTAGTCTTCTTTGGATTCGCTCTGCCGCTTCACTTCGGTAAGCATCTGCTGTAAAGATACACCGGATTTCATACGTGAAACCTCCTCACCACGAGAGAACCAGCTTGCCGGAAGTTTCCTCGGCGGCCAGCCCATCTCCTGCAAAGACCTGTTTCAGCTTTTCCCAGCATCCAACAGGTGGGAAACCGTGCAACTCCGGGAGCACCGATGTGCTGCCGTCCGCAAGCTGGATGTGACCGTCCTCCTGCACGGTCATCGAGTGATGCCCGCGAGAACTGAGGTCAGCCACAATGCCCTCCAACGCTGCGCGACCCTCGGTCTCGTACCAAATGCGCGGGTCGGGCAGCGGGGGAGTCTCGGCGGGGATGCGCGGCTTTTCGGGTGAGGCTGTTGTGGGGTTCGGGCGCAGCGGTACAGTGTTGATCAACTCGCACCGCAGATGCGCCTGCTTGTCCAGCACGACTTCGGCACTCTCAAAACCGTCCAACCCGTGAACGCGGATCAGGCAGCGTCCGCCTTCTTTGACGATGGCAAGCGGATCTTTGGTGGCCCATTCCCATGTGATGTTGCTGCCTGCTGTGCGAAGTGCAGCGGTGACGCGTTGGTTCACATGAAGCAGCAGAATGTCGCTGAGAGGTTCATCCTCGATGTCCGACACCACAAACTTGGCGCGGCGGGGAGCCTTTGCTTTCTTCTTGGGGACTGCCGTGAGGCTGCCCCGCAGGTGCTGCAGCACATACAGCCCCCAGACGGAGCAGGCGACAAGCAGAAGCGGCAGCAACAGTGCGCCGCGCACAAACGCGGCGATGGCTACGATGATGCCCACAAAAATGCTTGTGCCATTCCGGATGGCATTGTCAGATTTCATTGTCGATTACCGTCCTTTCACAAAAAACAAAAGGGCTGCATCAGGTGTCCGTTCTGAACACTTGATGCAGCCCAAGGTGCGGCCACTGTTCGGCGGCCATGCGGGATGCGGATTGATTCTTGGTTCACTCCTTTCTGCCAACGGCAGGAAATATCTATATAAAAAAGTGCCGGCAGGGAAAACACCGCGCCCAATTCAGCGCAATGCCATCTACTACCGGCACCGATTACAAAAATAACAACGTATGCTTATATAGCATAAAAATCATCTATAAGATTATTATAATACTATATCTTGTGGTTGTCAACGGTGGATTTTGTATGGGCTCCTGCACGATGATAACAACGCGCTTGCAATTATACTCCCACAGGGGTATAATTGCAATGAGGAGGTGGTCTGATGAAAAAAGACGATTTATCACGGCTCGGATCACATTATTGAAAAGCCCCAATATGGCTATGGAAAGCCCTACAATGACTATGGCGTTGGCTTCTACTGCACCGAAAACCCGAACATGGCAAAGGAATGGGGCGTAAGCATCGACCACAATGGGTATGCAAATGAATATCAAATCGAATGTGACGGTTTGACGATTCTCGATTTGAATGCCCCGGAATATACAATGCTGCACTGGCTGACGATTCTGCTTGAAAACCGTGAGTTTGATGCGTCCACACCGCTGGCGGCGGAAACTAAGGATTATCTCTTACAGAATTTTCATCTGGACTACAAAACGGCAGATGTCATTATCGGCTATCGTGCCGATGACAGCTACTTTTCCTTTGCCTCTGACTTTATCAACGGTGCAATCTCGTATCGCCAGTTGTGTAACGCTATGCGCCTTGGCAAACTGGGTCAGCAATTTGTACTGAAAAGCCGAAAAGCCTTTAAGCAGCTGAAATTTATGGGCTATGATACAGCAGACGCCAAAGAATGGTATAAGAAGAAAGCGTTCCGTGACCAGACCGCCCGCCGCCAATACTTTGATGTAGAGCGGAACCGCCGCCAAAGGGGCGATCTTTACATTACAACCATCCTTGACGAGGAGATGAAGCCCGGTGATCCACGCTTACGATAAAAACTATCTTGCCGCTGCACAAAAATTGTCTTGCGCGTATGCTGGACTACATGGTCAATGATTTACAGTATCCGCTGGAAACAGTATGGAACTGGTTTTTAATGAGCGAGATTTCCCATCGCTTTGAACTCGGTGATAGCACTATTTTGGCAGGCACTTCCGGTGTGGAGCTTGCCCGCAGGGTACTGGAACAGGCGGGGGAGCCAGAACCCGTCCGCAAGGCATCCTATGCGTATGACCGCAGTCCCGAATACTGGACGGGCTGGGCTATCGCATATTACCAGTGGGATACCGGGCTGCGCTTCTCTGAAATTGAGCAGGCTGTGCCGATTTCCAAGGTGCGAATGCTGTATACGCCCTACCATGAAATGGACGTTCGCCAGTTTGCTGATAAGATGAACGAACTGTACCGTGCAGCAAAGCCGGAAACAAACCTAAAGAGCCTGCGCACACTGGCCGAGATGAGCCAGTCGGAACTGGCACGACAGGCAGAAATCCCTGTGCGCACCATCCAGCAATATGAGCAACGCCAGAAAGACATTAACAAGGCGCAAGGGGAAACCTTGCTGCGCTTGGCACGTGTCCTGCATTGCAGTATAGATGATCTGATGGAAAAAAGTCCCACAGCAATAACATGAATAAAAAGCGGAAGATTCTCATTTAAAACAGCGGGAATCTTCCGCTTTCATTTTGGTAGTTATCGTATCAGTAAGTATCAAGCATAATCTGCTGCCGCAGATAAAGGTTTGCCACCGCTGTGATGACCTCGCGGCTGCAACGGTACTCCCGGACAGCCTGAGCGAAGTTATCGCAGTTCAGGTCGTTGTCATCGTACAGCTTATCCAGCACATCGTAGCCGTCCTTCAGGCGACGGATGTCCATCTCAATACTCTTAATAATTTCCGCGCACGAGAGAGGTGTCTGCCGGGCAAGGCGGATGACTTTTTTGCTCGCAGGCATTACGGGCATCAATGTGGAACAGGCGGCGGGTGATTTTTCCAAGAGATGCCCTCCAAAAAGCATCAGTTTGAGGAACGACAGCACCCGCAGCGGCCATGCCGCGCCGATGGGGATGATAAAGCGGCAGGCAAGCAGATCGTACAGCGCATCGTATTCTGTATCACCGGTGCCGGCCACAATGAGACCACGCACCAGCAGGCGCTGCACGCAGTCCTGCCAGCTGCGGTGGATGGTGACGTTGGTATTGCTCGCCATTTTCTCGTAGTAGCTGCCGATTTCTTCTTCCCGCAGGATGCGCCAGTTGAGGATGGACCAGAGCATAAACTCCTGCACATCGACCTCGTATTCTTTGTCGCAGACAATAATGACCGGGCGGGTGCCTTCCTCGGTGCAGCAGCGGATATAGCGGCCATTGGCAGTGTAAAGCATTTTCATAAAGGTTCCTCCAAATTTCAATTTTCGTGTAGAGATGAGAGAAAAGATTCGTTGTTTCGCAGTTTGCGGATGGCACGGCTGATCCACGCCGAAACGTAGTTGGGCGGGACACTCATGCGGACGGCAACTGCGGTAAGCGGTATGCCAGAGACTTGCAACGCCAGCGCATGGACGCCCTTGCGGGTCACGCCGCTGTATTGAGATTCTGCAGTGACAAGCAGCAGGGGAGTCTCGCACTTTGTATGACTTGAGATCGCGTTTTGAACTTCCAAGGCAGTAAGTACAGCGGGCTCCAAATCACCAAGCAAAACAGTGTGCTGATACTTACTCAAAACATTGCGGCAATAGCCGATAAGGCCATTCTGTACGACCCGCCGGGCATAGGATGCAAAGCTGCCACGCGCTGGGTCGAAGGTTAGTGCTGCATTGCAGAGCCAGACACAGCCCTCTTGATACAAGTCCTCATAGCCAAGACCAGCAACGCAGGGATTGGCATTGATGTCGAACCGCAGGACACGCTCTACGATGGTCAGATTTTCTTCTACCAAACGCTGTTGGTCAGCTGTGAGCCTTTTCACGCATTTCATAACCGTCACCTCGCAGTCGCATTCTCGCAGATGCGGATGATTTGCTCGCAACGGTAGTCGCCGCACTTGGCGATATGTACCTGATCTCCGGGCAAGCCCATCTGCGTTTGCAGCCAGCGGTAACTCTGGTCGCGGCTCATACCAAGCTGAGCCTGTACACTGTGCAGTGCATGGTGGGCAAGAATGCGTTTGTGCCGCAAATCTCCGTTGGCAAGGGTGCCAAGGGGCTGTTTCGTGCGGCGGTCAGCCGTGACATAAGCATCACAGGCGGGCCAGCGGCGGCAGACGTACAGATACGTTCCAGCGGAAATATCGGACAGACCATGAATCGCGCTTGCCGGGCGCAGCGTGGCAAGAGAGCCGCAGTAGGGACAATGGATACGAATTTGTTTCATAGAATTTCACCTCCAATTTGTTGCAAAATAGGCCGGGAAAACCTATTTGCCCTTATTACTGTCATCTCGAACGCAAAAATTAAAAAATTTCGGCAGCTTTTTCAAATTTTACAATTTGTTCACATCTTCGTGGCGTTACGCCAGCATCGGACGAAATCCGCTGTTGACCGACTTTCGCACATCCAGCATGGTTCTGCCGTTTAGCGTGACAGGCGCATTGAACAGCATTGTCAGAAGATATTTCTTGAGGTTTTTTGACGTCTGTGCGCAGATTGCGCAGGCCGTCAAGGACAAAGCGGATATGCTCGCTTGTCAGCTGCAACAGGCGTTCCCGCACCAAGGCCATCGGAAACAGGTTATTCCCTAGCCGAAGTACAGGGCTGCGAAGCTGGATCGTTTCCACGACCAGTTCGTAGATCTCCTGCATCACAGGGGCGCTCTCCGGCTGATTGTGGCAAAGCAGGTCCAGTTCGATGTTGTCGCGGACTTTTGTCCGCACGGTCGCTCCATCGGATAAGATTAGATCAGTATTTTGTTTTTCTTTATTTTGTATTTCTTTATTTAATTGCATGGGATTTTCCAGTACAGCAGAATCCGATGCAAGGGGTTTCAGCATAGGCGGCACGGGTTCAGCGCTACCGCCGGAGCCGGACGAAGGCGTTTTTGCGGGTACTCATAAACATAGTAATCGCAGCCCCGCAGGCAGCCGCGCTCATCCCGGACACGGGTGCGCACTACATATCCGGCATCCTCCAATTCCCAAATTGCAGTGCGGATAGCGTCCACGCTCTCTTTATTGATGGCGGCAAGCCCTTTGAGGGTGTAATCCCAGTCGTCCGGCAGGGAAAGCATCTGCGACAGCAGGCCCTTGGCCTTCAGAGACAGATTTTTATTGCGAAGATGATGATTGCTCATAACGGTATAGTCCTTAATGCGCTCTACGCGAAAAACAGCCATTTTACGAATCCTTTCATGTAAGAAGATGGGTAGCCGCCGGGGCTGCCCACGGTTCATCGGTTACAGATTCTGACGGATAATGCGGGTGATGATGCCCACCGCAATGCTGCGCTCCTCGTCCAGCTTCGTCACCACAAAGCTGACATCGTCCTTTTTGCCGGGCGTGCGGCGGTCATAGCAGGAGTGAGCCACAGCGTTCACCCCGTTGGAAAGCCGCACATAGACGATGCCCTTATGTACATCGGTGACGCGGCCAGCGTATTTACTCTGCACGCGGCAGCGCTTCAGGGTCTCGCGGCTGGTGTTCTCTGTGACGCTCTTTACATCGGCATGGACGGACAATTTCTCCTGCGAGGTTTTGTTCACCTCGGTCACGCGGACAAGAATTTGGTCGCCTACAGCAAAACGGTCATGGGCATCACCAATCCAATCCCATGCCAGATCCCGCGCCATGATGGAACACTCCACGCCAAAAAATCTCCACGCGGATGGACTTGTCGGCAACAGCAATGACGCGAGCCTGTACCACGCGCCCCTCCCGGACGCGGTACTCACCGTTGGCATCTGGGCTGAAATAGAAAAGCTGGCGTTTGCGCATCATGGCTTCGCGGCGGCTGGCGACCACACTGCGGCTCTTGGAGTCAATGCCGAGAATAACAAAGTCGATTTCTGCGCCCAGCATGTTGCCCAGCAGCTTCATCTGGCGGACGGCCATACTGTCGGTACTGTTGGCAGCGCTGGGGGCGACCATCATTTCTTTGAGAGGAATGACGATGCGGAAGCCGTTGTAATCCACGACAGCAATCGTCTTGCCACTGTCGGTCTGCTCGATACCACCCAGCGATGCCGAAAGGATACGCCGCGTGCGGTAGGCGTTGTGAATCTCGTGCCATGCGGCAGCTTCGCGGGCATCCGCGGTTTCGATTTCGTCACCGCTTTCAATAGTCAGCACCGGAGCATCTGCTTTGCGTCTGCGGCGGGGCGGGGGAGTCTCGGCAGGCTTTTCTTCTTCGACAGGGGCAGGAATGGGTGCATCTTCAAACTCCACAGGTTCGGGGATAGGCAGGTCAGGGGCAAAAATATCATTGTTCATCTATGAAAAATCTCCTTTTCGGTTTCAGGTTTTGTCATAATGGATTCTTTATCGGTGGCAACCACCGTTTTTCGATATAGCGGGACGACCGCGGCGTTTAGGCGGCACCTTGGGCGATGCTTTAGATGCTCCCGCCGGGGGAGCTTCGGGTGTTTCTTGTAAGGCTTTCCGCCACTCCGGGATATGGGCGGACGCTTTGCACTCCCGCAGATGCTTATAGGCAGGGTGCAAAGAGTAGTCCATCTTGTGGACTTTCAGAACTTTGTGTCCGCGCAGAATCACGAGCGCTTCATCTACCGGCAGGCGCAGCACTTCGTCCGGGGTCAGCACCGGCCGCTTTCCGACACCACTGCTCTCGCGGTACTGCGGCGTATAGTCGGAGACGCGCAAGGTACTCAGTGCTTTGGAGGTACTGGAAACTGCCACACTGGCGATGCCGGTACGCTGGGAGACGTACTCGGCGGTCAACTGGTCTGTGCAACCGAGCAAAAAACTGCACATCGCAGTTGCCCAAAATTTCCTGCCACTGGTTCTGCGGATAGCGGTTTTGCAGTCCGGCAAGATTCTGGAATACGCAGGACATAGAGATGTTGCGGGAGCGGATAACGCTGATGCGCCGTGATAGTTCGGAAATCGTACCGCAGGCGGTCAGCTCCTCGCCCAGCACATGGACCGGCACAGGAAGCCGCCCACCGGGGCAATTGGCATCGGCATAGCGTACGAGTTTGATAAAGGCAAAGGACAGAAACAGCGATGCCAGAAAATCAAAGGTACTGTCCTGATCGCTGGTGACGAGGTAATACGCACAAGGCTGTTGTCCCGGCAGTTCAAGGCTGATTTCGTCATAGGCAGTGATTTTCTTGATAAGCTCCGATTGGAACACCTGCAACCGGCTGCCCAGCCCGCTGATAACACCACTGCGCACCGAATCCGAAGCCCGCTGGTACAGGCTGTACGGCGCTTTGGCGGGGTGGGTCAGCGGCAGGACATCAAACAGGCTGTCCAACTGACTTTCGCTGCATTGCGTGATGAGGTTATACACTTCACCGATGTTCCGCTGTTCTGGCGGGTAAGTGAGGTCAACGTACAAGACCAGTGCTTTCAGCAGATTCATTTCTCCTGAGTCCCAGAAACGGTCACTTTTCCCGGTGCCGTTGGTGTTTTTAATGATGACATCCACGAAAAGCTGCGCCATCAGTTCCTGCCCATCAATTTCTTTCAGGCAGTCCCACGAGTCGGAGTTTTCGGGGCTGACAAGGTTGAACACCCGCACAGTGTACCCCAAATCCCGCATATATTCGCTGGATTTTTCGTAGAGTTCGGATTTGGGGTCACAGATAATCAGCGACTCGCCGCGAGCGGCGCTTTGCAGGATACGATTCATGCAGAACGAGCGGGTTTTCATCGAGCCGCTGGCACCGTAGACGGCGAGATTGCCGTTCATGCGTGTTTTCTCCGGGATGCAGAGATATTTTCCATTCAGCATCCCCAACACAGTGCCTGTGTGCTGAGACAAATCGGAAACCATATCCAGCACGGCGGGAACTTCTCGCGGCTGCATCCAGCCGGATGTGCCGTAAGTACCTTTTGCAGAAAAATTGAAGTTGCGCTCGGAATCAGTTAAGGCATCTTGGCTGAACAGCTTTCGATACAGGACAATTGCAGCGACTGCTGCTGCGCAGCCTGCCATACAGTAAAGGCTGTACGGAAACCACAAAATACCTTTGAGGCAAGCCAGCGGCGTCAAAGAGGGAAACGGCGGGGAAGTGCCGCCCAGCATACCGCCGTTTTTCTGCCAAACAGCATAGTTGCCGATAAACTGCGTTACATAGCCGCAGGCATAGAGCAGCAGTGCGACTGCCAACAGAATCTGTAATCCTTTTGAGGGACGTTTCATGGTGAAGTCAGAAACCTCCTCTCGAACTCAGCAAAGTCGATGGTCTGCACCTCGACCCTGTCACCGCAGAGAGACCGCAGCGCGTCTGCCTGGAAATCAAAGCAGAGGATGGCACCTTTCATTTGCAGCAGTTCCAAGGCAGACAGAAATCGGAACAGACGCGGCAGATCTGGCAGATAGCAGAATAGAATTGGCGCGCCTGCATCTGTGCGAGCATCGTTCTCGATGAAAGCATTACGACAAGGCGGCTGAAGTTCTTGCAGCAGCATGGCGTTTAACTGCCCGATAATCTCCGGGTGACAAAGCAGCCACAGCAACGTCTCGCCGTGGTAGTCATTGGTAAGAAAGTAGAAATGTTCGTAGCCCTCGCCAAAAAGGAAGTGTTCTTTCTTGTAGGTCTTTGCATCTTCCAGCAGAGTAGCCATCACCGCCCATTGGTCGGACAGCAGGATGCCGTCTGGTGTGTGGCTTACACCGGTTCGTGTATAGCGGATATTTTGCAGCATGATTTTTCCCCCGCTGTTCGATTTGCGTGTCAAAGGTCGGAACAGCATCAATGCCGTTGAACACAGCAAAGGTGCGGGATGGGGTCAGCAGCGAGCCTACCATACGGGAGCCGTGAACCTTTACCATTTCAAGGCCCAACTCTTTCATCTCACGGGAATCATAAAAAGCAGGGGCTTTAATGCGGCAAGGACTGCTACCATCAGGCACAAATACAGGCGGCTTTTCATCTCGATAAATCATCGCGCCTGCATTCAGCATCGTGACATAGGTTTGCGCGATACGATGCAGCCGCAGACGGCGGGCAGGGGATGACTTGATGGAGTTGGTGTCGGTGTGGCCTGACAGATAGAATTGAAATCGTTCTGGCGCTCGCTCCCTCAAAAGACGTTTGCCACGGATACCGAGCCGATAGCCGCGAAGATGATCTTTTGAGAAAATGCGCAGGAGCTTGTCGTGAGTCAGGCTCGTTACGACTTTTTTGCGGTAACTTTTGCTTGAGGTAAGGCGGTCAGCACACACACAAGGCAACTCACCGCAGATGGCAGTGAGCGCCAAAAGTTCATAATAGAGGCTGTCTTGCATGGGCAGGACGGGAAAAGCAGAAAAAATAGAAATCACCTCGGAATTTAACCGTGCCTTCTTTGACTCCGGCGAAAGTTGCCGCTGATTTGTGTATAAAACGGATTGCAGCAATGCTGAAAAGTCACTTTCAAGCACAGGTATCTGATTTTTACGAATTTTTCGGAAAAAGTGGAGGTCTGTTTTCAGCCGTTTCGGGGCGTTCAGCCATGCCGAAAAGCAATTTTTCGGCATAACCGTTATCACGGTAGAGGACGAATATCCAAATCGTGTTGTCTGGAAAGAATCGCACAGCGCCCCGGTGTCGTCCGTCAGGCAGAACGTGGCAATGACATCTATGACGGCTTTCAACTCTAAATTGTCATAATCTCGCACTGCTTTGATTGGGAGGTTGTGGTCGTAGATATGTTCCACGCAAATCACGCAGTCGGAGAAGTGAGGAAGCGGCCCGCTTTGCACCAGCGCCGCTTGAAGCGGTAGCAAAAGAAACTTGCAGCCATCGCGCTTCATTTTTATCCGGCAGCAGCGCAGGGAGCAGCACACGCAAGTAGTTGGTGTCTGCCCACACACGGATGCCCTGTACTTCGGCTGCCTTGGGATAGTAATAGATTGGCGGCTCGTTGGACACGGAAAAGAACATATTGCGCAGATGCGCCGTGCTTTTCTCGCTGAGGAGTGCCGCACTCTCGGCAGTTTTGGCAAACTGCATTGGGTCGGGTATGGGCAGCAGATGCTCCATCTCGTACAATTTCTTGTGGATGTCGATGAGCCCGCGCTGTTCCAGGCGGATGCGATTCAAAAGTACGTCAGGATTCAAGCGCAGCCTCCTTTTTGTAGTAGCTGACAGTGCCATCCTCGGCTATTGTGCAGAACCCGGCGGCCTGCGGAATATCCAGCAACTCAATCTGGGAGGTGTCCTCTACGACCACGATGCGCTTGCCGGCATCTTTCTGTGGCTGGCGCAGAAGCTGACAAATCATAGTCTCCTTGCCCTGCGGGATAGGCACGATTTCATACAGTTCTCCGTTTGAAAAACAGAGGATAGCTGCCGGAAATTCTCCAACAGTGTGGTATTCCACCTGATCTATGAAGTCGAGCAGAACCCAGACGCAGCGGGATAAGTCCTTATCTGTGCCGCTTTGTGCTTCTTGATTTGCGTAGCAGCGACCATTCCTATCGCGGAAGACGCGTCCCTCTTTCAGCATATGGGCGAGCAAAGTTTTTGCCGTCGCTTCCTTTTCGGGGAAGAATCGGCAAAGCTGTTCTTCGGTCAGACCGGGGTACAGCGAAATGTTATGCAGCATTTCAGCGGCTTCCCGCTGATAGATCGCTGCGCGGTTTTTCAATACAATCACCATCCTTATTGCGCATTAAGGACGCATAAAGACGTATTAGGTACTGTCGGCAGCATAGCCACAGGCCGCTAATACGCAATCAATACGCCCTACTGCGTATTAAACTTTTTATTGCGTAATCATTGCGTCAAGGCGGACGTATTACGGTCATCTGCAAAGCCTCCCAAATCAGAAATTGCCCAAAACAAAAAGAGCCGTGCCTGAAAAAGTCAGGTACGACTCTGGGTGAAAATGTCCAACCTTTTTGGCTGAACCCTATTTTAAACATACTAATTGTAACACGCGGGATTATACACGTATATACAATCACTGCGCGGATGTTGTGCAGATGTAATGCAAGTGCAGCAAAAAACTTTCAAGGCAGTGCATCCGGCGCAATCTTGATTCTTTGGTGTACAGGCATTATAATGCAAAGGAAAGGAATCGTCATTTTTCATGGATAACCAATTATTGCAGATACAAAACAGAACCTGCCGCATCTACGGCACTGCCAGCGCCGAATACCTGCTGCTGCAAATGGTGGATGAACATGACCTTGCAGGGATGGAACGAGAAGTTGAAGCCATACATCGGCAAACCACACAACCATTTTTGCTGGCCGCTGTCCAAGCCGAGAATTGGAACGACGATTTGTCGCCTTGGCCTGCACCGCCCGTATGGGGTAAGCAGGGCTTTGGCGGCAGGGCAGGGGATACGCTTGCATGGCTGGCGCAGGCTGTGCCGAGCATCCGTCGGCAGTATTCTATAAAGGAAGACTGCAAAGTTGTTTTTGGGCGGCTACTCGCTGGCAGGGCTGTTTGCATTGTGGGCAGCAACGCAGAACGATGCGCTGTATGGCGTAGCCGCCGCTTCGCCGTCCGTGTGGTTTCCCGGTTGGCCAGAATACGAAGCGGCGCACCCTATCCAAGCGCAGCGTGTTTATCTCAGCCTTGGTGACCGCGAGGAACACACCAAAAACCAGACTATGGCATCAGTAGGTGACAACATCCGCGCCCTGCACAGCGCCCTGACCCGGCACGGCACAGCCTGCACGCTGGAATGGAACACAGGCGGCCACTTCAAAGATGTCGACCTACGGACGGCAAGAGCATTTGCTTGGGTTATGGAAGGGAAACAGTAACGTGACAATTCTGATAGATGCCGATGGCTGCCCGGTGGTAGATTTGACCGTACAAACAGCCACAAAATATAAAGTGCCCGTGCTGATTCTATGCGACACCGCCCACCAAATCCAACGCGATGGTGCGCAGACATTGACCTTTGACAAAGGGCCCGACAGCGTAGATTTTGCGCTAGTAAACCGCGTACATCCCGGTGACCTTGTAATCACGCAGGACTACGGACTGGCAAGTATGTGTCTGGCGCGCCGCGCTCGCGTGCTGAACCAAAAGCGGCTTAGAGTATACGCCCGAAAATATAGACGGCCTGCTGTTCCGCCGCCACGAAAACAAAAAGCTTCTCCTTGCCGGAAAGTACCCTAAAGGAACACCCAAGCGAACGAAGGAGCAGGACATAACATATAGAAACGCCTTAGGAAGAATTTTGCAGACTGTGTAAAATTCTTCCTAAGGCGTCTGAAAATGGTGGAAATGTTATTACAAATGAATCTGGTTCTTACTACAAGCGACCGTAAACCTACATCTACACCTCGTCAGCTCGAATTTTATGCCAAACGGAAACAACGCTCTTTTTCTCTTGCATAAGTTTATACATCGTTTGGCGTAAGATTGGCGTATGGCATGATTTCCGTTAGAAACCCGCCAAAAGAAAAAGCCTGAAATTTCTCGTATCATCAAGAAATTTCAGGCTTTTTTGTGCTCAAATTGACAATTTACTGGTCAATAGGCTTCATCGTGGGGATTCTAAGTTGGCATCCTTAGATGTCTCTATAAGGTTATAAAACCCTTACTTTATAGGATGTTCTACTTAGTCATTTTGGTGTAACCCTCAATAGCTCTTGCAAAACTCTCAACAAAGTTGGTGTAAAAGTGGTGTAGTGGCTGGTGTAGTAAAATTAAATGGCAATACCGAGATTACCACTCAACCGCACACCCGCATCAGCTTTTGCCTGCTGGGTTACTTCCGCGTAAATCTGCATCGTAGTTTTAATGTCCGCGTGTCCCATAAGCTCCTGAATCAGCTTAATATTCGTTTCTACTTCACACAAACGAGTGCAGTATGTATGGCGCAGATTGTGGCAAGAGAACGGGGGCAACAACTGCGCTTCACGCTTTTCTTTTTCTGCGAGATCAAGTTCATGCTCATTATAATCACGCGTAATCCTTGCAATAGCACGATTAACAGCTTGTGGATTCTGGACACTCCCAAAACGGTTTAGGAATACAAAATCATTCAATCCGGCAATTTGAAACTGGCAAGTCATTTCAAGTTCATCTTGATGAGCCTTTTCCTTCAATAGTGCTTCTCGCACCTCGTCGATTAAAGGAATTACCCGTTCACCAGCTTTTGTCTTTGGTGTTGAAAGAGTAAAGTAGCATTTTCCGGCTTGATCTTGATGATAAACCAGATTGTGCCGGATAGTGATGGTTTCGTTCTCAAAATCCACATCTTCCCAGCACAGCCCGATTGCTTCCGAAATGCGGCATCCTGTTCCCAACAGAAATACGAAAAGGGAAAGCCAGTGCAGATACTTCGGCGTATTCTTGATGAACGAAAGAAATGCTGCTTGCTGCGGACGAGTTAAAGCGTGCCTTTTCGGTGTTTCGTAGTGGTATGCAGCCTTTATAGACGCATATACACCGTCCGTGGGATTACCCCGAATGTACTCATCGTCAACCGCAACGGCAAAGACTTGATGGAGAACATTGTTGATAGTATCAAGAGTGTTAATTGCCATTTTGTTGTTGCGCAAAATGTCTCCGTAGAAATGCCGAATATCGGATTTGCGGACATCCTTAATCTTCATCTCACCAATCGTGTCTTTAATAAAGCGATTATACATATACACATAATTGGTGAGTGTATGTTCCTTAATACCAATCTTATCTTTACGCCACAGCGTAAACATATCATTGACCGTCACATTGCTCTCAACAGCACGAATACCGTCAGCGAGATCATGCTTGATTTTGTCTTCCTTATCGCGCAACCCCTCCAGCGTTGCATCATAAATCGTGTGGCGCTTTCCATTGCGGGCAGTCCAGCGGAACATATAAAGTCCATCGTTCTTGCGCTGAACCTCACCGTCTTTGAGAACACGACCACGACTATCTTTTCTTCTTGCCACAGACATAGTAGTTACTCCTTTCAAAAAAGGAGCCTTACACAATGAAGTATACCACCATGTAAGGCTCCTGTCTATTACTTATTTTGTCAGATTGAATACGCCTTATCGGTGTACTTGTCAAGCTCACGGCGCTTAATCAACCGCTTTGCGCCGTTCCATAGAACAAACTGACAGTTTTCGTCATTGGACATTGCGCGCAGCTTGGTAATCCCAATGCCCGAATAGGCAGCGGCTTCTTCCAGCGTCAGATTGCTTTTTTCCCAGATAGGGACTTCATTTACATTACGCATATTATATGCACCTCCGTTGTTGTGCAAGGCGTTTCGGTTCCTGCCTTGTGGCTTCCCAGTACCCCGCTGCGAAGGTGGTGTCAATAAGGACGTGGAATATCGCAGCATTTATGCGAGAATATGCCGCGAAAGCTATTGATACCATCTCCGCAACGGGGTAATCTGGGACACAAGGTCAGGTCACTCCGTCACAGCTTAAAATCAGTTTGAATCCTTTACGTCATCGAACGAAATATCCGTTTCGACCCACTTTTCAAGCCCTTTACAGTTGGCTTGTGTAAAAGTGTACTTTCGACCCCCTGGTTCCGTTCTGTGCAGCCGTATATGAGATTCCGTCATACCGATACAGGTCATCGGCGTACTGTTTTACAGCACTTGCAATCGCTCGTGGTTCTCCGAGGGAATGTCCAATG
>ENA-OQES01000379-OQES01000379.1-human-gut-metagenome-genome-assembly--contig:-NODE-379-length-19044-cov-4.289264_pt1 | contig 19044 bp, 21 predicted proteins | sample MGYA00242798_ERZ504641 | MGnify/ENA primary metagenome ERZ504641 (study PRJEB26092, sample SAMD00036327) | human gut metagenome | host: Homo sapiens | study: EMG produced TPA metagenomics assembly of... | reverse complement strand
TACGGTAATTGCACGCAAAAAGCCGGTCGGCGTATGTGATATGCTACCCCTAGAGTAGACAGAGTAAAAAGAAAACTCTGAGTACTCTGGGGGTATTTTCATGTCAAGCAAGAACAATCACGATACAGCGGAAGTAAAATATCAAAAAAATTGTCCCGTGTTGGACGCTGCAAGCTCACGTCCGTGCCATGAATCGAGCGGCCTAACGCCAATTTGTACAAAAAGTTCGCCGTCTCCTTGTGGAAACGGCGAACAAAAATTCTTATATTATTTTTTTTTGGTCTACTTGACGGAGTGCACTTCATATCCTCACAGGCCGGGGGCTTTTCGATCACTCTTTTTCAAACACAAGGAAGCGGAACGCGATATCCGTGGTCAGCTCGGGCAGGGCGGCCAGGCGGGCCGCGCCATCCCGTGGCGTTTTCCAGTAATAGGGGGTCATGGCGAACAGCGCCTCCAGCTGCCCGGCAGGCACCGTGATGCTGCCCGAGACTTCCCGCTCCCCAATGGGGCGGAAGCCCTCATAGGCCACCTCCTGCACCGGATTTTTATAGGGCGTGTCGTAGAGGACAGCCTTCATCTGGTAGAGGTGCTCTGCACCGGGCACAACATAGATCATCCGTCCGCCCGGGCGCAGCACACGCCGGAACTCTTCCTGTGCAAAGGGCGAGAAACAGTTGAGCAGCAGGTCGGCCCATCCGGTGCGGACAGGCTGGGCAAAACTGGATGCCACCGCGTATTTTGCGGCAGGCAGTGCCTTTGCGGCCAGACGCACCGCAGGCTTTGCGATATCAAAGCCCGCCAGCTGCACCGGCCGGCCCGCCTGTGCAAAGGCCTGTGCAATGCAGCGGTCGTACCAGCCTTCGCCGCAGCCCGCATCCAACAGGTGGAGCGGCATATCTGCCCCGGCGGAAGCGCCGTACGCAAGGCACAGGTTCCCCGACGCCCTGCCGAAGGTGCCGTAATACCCGGCGTTCAGGAAGGCACGGCGGGCGGCGACCATCTCTTTGCTGTCGCCCGGGGCCTTGGTGCGCATACTCTGCACCGGCAGCAGGTGCCAATACCCCTCTTTCGCCCGGTCAAAGCTGTGGTTCCTGCCGCATTTCAGGGCAGTGTCCCCGGTCAGGGGTTCGCCGCAGAGCGGGCACTGCCAGGGGGCAAACGGCTCAGGTTTCATCGGTGTGATCCTCAATGGGTGCGGTGGCACCGCCGTGGGCGGTCATATACTCTTCAAAGCTGGTGAACTTCTGCTGGGGCGGGCGGCGGCTGATCAGCATCAGGCCCGGATCCTCGTCCCGTGCAGGGGCGGTGTTCCGGCTGCGGCCGCGGGGTTGCCTCGCTTTTGGCGGGGCGGGCCGGGCGGCTGCTCTGCACTGCATTGCGATTATTGCGGCTGCCCTGCTGGCTCTGGCTGTTCTGGGCCGGGCGGGCATTGCGGCTGTTCCGTTCTGCCCGCTGCTCGGTGCGCGGATCATTGCGGTCGGTGTGCTGCTCGGCACGGGCAGGCTGACCGCTGCGCTGACGCTGGCCGTTCTGGGCCGGAGCAGTCTGCTTTGCGGCAGGCTGCGCAGCCGGAGCCTTTTTTGACCGGGCGCAGAGGAGTAGCCTCCGGGGCGCTCACAAAGTGGGGGTTCGAATTTGGGCTGGGCGTTGCTGCCGCGGTTGGCCGGCTGCGGGGCATTGCCCTCGCGGCGGGTGCGGCTGTTATTGGAGCGGCGGTTCTCACTGCGGCCGCCGGAAGTGCGCTTCTGGTTTTCCTCCATGGATGTTCCTTCTTTCGGTTCGGTATTCTTGGGGCTGGGCTGTTTTGCAGCCGCTTTTTCCTTCTTGGGGGCAGCGGGCTTTTCGGCCTTGGCTGCCTTTTCTGCTTTGGCGGGCTGCTCTGCCTTCACGGGCTGCTCTGCTTCCGCCTTGGGCTTTTTTGCCCCGCACCGGGGGGCGCAGCCTTGACAGGGGCGGGGCACGCCGTCCCAGGGATGGCCGGAGACGACCGGGATCTGGCGGCGGTTCAGCTTTTCGATCCCGGCCAGATATTCCTTTTCCTCCGGGGCGCAGAAGCTGATGGCAGTGCCGTCGGCACCGGCACGGGCCGTGCGGCCAATGCGGTGGACGTAGGTCTCCGGCACCTCGGGCAGGTCGTAGTTGAACACATGGGACAGCTCGCTGATGTCGATGCCGCGGGCGGCGATATCGGTCGCCACCAGCACCCGGGTCTTGCCCGCCTTGAAATCCTCCAGCGCCGTCACACGGGCGGTCTGGCTCTTGTTGCCGTGGATGGCGGCAGCGGGGATGCCCTGCTTGTTCAGATCTTTTGCAATTTTATCGGCTCCGTGCTTGGTGCGGCTGAACACCAGCGCGTTCACCACCTCAGGCTTCAGGTTTTTGATGAGCCAGGGCAGCAGGAACTTCTTGTTGCCCTTCTCCACAAAATACAGGCTCTGCTGGATGCGGTCCACCGTGCTGGACACCGGGTCCACCTTGACAAAGGCCGGGTCGTGCAGGATGCCTGCGGCCAGCTGCTCGATCTCCTTGGGCATGGTGGCGCTGAACATCAGGTTCTGGCGCTGCCTGGGCAGCTTGGCGATCACCTTTTTCACGTCGTGGACAAAGCCCATATCCAGCATCCGGTCGGCTTCGTCCAGAACAAAAATCTCAATGTTGGAAAGGTCCAGCAGCCCCTGCCCCACCAGGTCGTTCAAGCGGCCCGGGCAGGCAATGAGGATGTCCACGCCCTTTTTCAGGGCTGCAACCTGCGGAGCCTGACCCACACCGCCAAAGATAACGGTGCTGCGCAGGGTCAGATACTTGCCGTAGGCTTCAAAGCTCTCGCCGATCTGCAAAGCCAGCTCCCGGGTAGGAGTCAGGATCAGGGCACGGATGGCACCCTTTTTGCGGGGTGCGCTGGCAGTCAGGCGGTCGAGCATGGGCAGCGCAAAGGCAGCCGTCTTGCCGGTACCCGTCTGGGCGCAGCCCATCAAGTCCCTCCCGGCCAGCACCGGCGGAATGGCCGCCGCCTGAATGGGCGAGGGGGCATTCATAGCCCGCCTGTGCCACAGCACGCAGCACAGGCGCGGAAAGATTCAGTTCGTTAAATGTCATTCTTCACCTAAAATGTTTCTGCATTCCATATAATAGCGCTTTTCCTCTGCGTGCCCCATGCTGAAGGTCTTGCGAGGCAGCACACCGCCCATAACGATGCCCTTGAACAGGTCGCTCTTCTCAAAGGGCGGCATCAGGAAAGCCACACCCCCCGTGCCTGCACAGGGCGCGGACAGCGGGCTCATCGTGGACATAATCCACCCGGGCCTCGATGTGGCGGGCCATGAAATACTCAATGAATGCGTCAATGGTGCCCACGGTCAGCGGGGCAACGGGATGTTCAAAGCTGAGCACATTGGCCACATGGGGGCCTGCCAGCGTAAAGGACTGCTGTTTTGCATCGCCGAAGCAGATGCCTGCCGCGTGGGAATCGCTCCACGCGATGAGGGCCAGCAGCACGGCACCGCAGTCCACATTGAAAAGGACACGGTGGATGGGCTCGATCTCAATGGCCGGAGAGTGGACATTGCAGACCTCAGCCAGGCACCAGCGGGCCGGGTGGGTCAGCTGCTGCTCCGGGGTCAGGGTCTTTTTCAGCTCCTCCCAGCAGGCCTTGGCGGAAGCCAGCGAATGGTTGCCATCGCCCACGGCCAGCGTCAGGGGCGCGCCGCCCTTTGCCTGGGGATACCGGGCATCAAAGGCCTCCTGGCTGCCCAGAGCGTTCAGGGCGCTGTCGATCTGGGCCAGCAGGGCGGGATCTTCCACTGCCCAGCCGGCAATGTGGCCGCCGTTCAGCATCAGGTCGCCCTCGTAGACCTTGCGCAGCTGCTCCTTTTTCTCGCCGATGGGCTCGATGAGGGTGCAGCCGGGGCTCATCGGCCAGCATCATAATATGGGGCGTTTCCAGCCTTGCCCCCCGGCGCACCGCCATGCGGGGCGGGATGCGGCTTTCCACGGTGTGCTCGCTGGGGCGGATGGCAGGCACCGCACCCTCGGCATAGCTGTATGCCTCCAGGTCGATCCTGCCCACAAGGCCCTGCCGCACCCGGCCGCTCTGCTCGGTGCGCTCCACATAAATGAAGCCGTCCACCGCGCGGGTCAGCACGTTCCGGGTATAATCGTCCATGGCCGCATGGATGGCGCTGATCCTTGCATCCACGTCATCCTCTTCCAGATAGACCTCCGGCAGGATCAGGTTCAGTGTGCTGGGGCCGCCTGCGGCGGCCTGCGCAGCCTTTTCCCAATAGGAGCGGTCACTGGTGAACTGATCGCAGGCCACACAGCCCCACTGCCCCACCGGGATCTGTTCCGACGGCAGCAGGATGTGCGCCGGGGAAAAACAGGATGTTTTGTTCATAATACTTCCCTCCCTCTCACAAAAACGCAGGGATCACTCAAAATAGCTGGCGGCATCGTCCCGGATGACCAGATGCTCCACACCTGCCTCGGTCAGGGAGAGGGTCATCTCCTCCCGGGCCGCTGCATCCAGCGTAGAGGAGGACGGGACCTTCACCAGCAGGTTCTTCACGCCCAGCTGGGCCGCAGGGGCTCCCAGCTGGCTGGAGGAGCCGGTCACCTCGGCCAGCGAATAACCGTACCAGAGCGTCACCGTATCTCCGAAGCGGGCCTGCCAGGCGGCGATATCCGCAGTCAGCTGCCCGGCACGGTCCACACCGTTGGTGTTGCCATAGTCCTGCTTGGCGCTGGTGGACGAGGGGAACCGGACATTTTCCAGCAGCACCTGATCAAACCCGGCGGCGTGCACCTCGGCGATCAGATCACCGATATACTGCACGGTCTCCGCGGCGTAGGGGTTCAGCCAGGGGTTGCCTCCGGCGGAAGCCTTGTTGTCCAGCCAAAGGTACTCCTGCCCCTGATACCGGATGGCCAGAGCGCGGTCGGCCCGGGCACCGGCAGGGTCACGGAAGGCATTCAGCGCCGCCACCGGCACCAGCCCCCTCCTCCTTGAAGATGGATGCCACACTCGTCAGCTCGACCTGCGTGGGGGGCCGCGTTGGCGGCACCCACCGCCGTCTGGGAGGCGTAATACACCTGCCCGGCGGTGTCCTTCAGGGTCAGGATGGCATAGGTCATGCCCTGTGCCTTGAGCTGCCGGGCGGCGGAGCGGATGGCGGCCTCGTCGGTCAGGGTGGTCACATCCACCTCTGCCCACAGGCCCGTCACAATATCAGTGCCCTTGACCTCGGGCTCCGGCTCCTTTTCCGGCACCGAGGAAGCTGCCGGTTCGCTGGCAGCGGTGCTCTGTGCCCCGGAGGATGCACTCTCGCTGACGGCACTGGATGCGGAAAGGTCACGATCCCGCACCACGGTATACCAGGTGTGGGTGGCCCAGTCCAGCACATGGGGCGCGGCCACCCAGGCCGCTGCCAGCACAGCCACCACCAGCACCGCAATGCCGATGCCCTTTTTCAGCCGCATCTCGCGGGTGTAAAAGCTGCGCCGGTAGCGCTTGACCTTCTGGCGTTTGGGATATCTTGCCATAATCAACCACCCTCCTTGGGGTCAACTTACAGGATCACGGAATGGCCGGTAAAGCCGTAGATGGCCAGCGCCAGCACACCGATATAGATCAGGGTGATGGGCAGGCCGCGGAATGCTTCGGGGATGGCCTTGCTGCGCAGGCGGTTGCCCGCCTCGGTCACCAGCATCACAGCCAGCAGGTAGCCCAGGCCGCTGCCCAGGCCAAAGCCGATGGACTGCGCCAGCGTAAAGCTCTGGGTGCGCTCCACCAGCGCGGTGCCCAGCACGCCGCTGTTCACGGCGGCAATGGGCAGGATTCGGATGAGCAGACCGCTGCGGGGGCCTTTGACTGCCCGCAGGATGGCGTGCTCAAAGATGCAGACCACCGCCACACAGGCCAGGTAGAGCAGCGGGCGGAGCGGGGCACGGTAGGGCAGATCCACGATCTGGCTGCCCGCAAAATACGCCAGCGGAGCCACCAGCGTCTGGGTAACACAGAGCAGCAGGGCAAACCACCAGCTGCTGGTGCGCTCGTCACCCACCAGCTGGATCAGGCGCGACACGCCCAGACCACGGGTAAAGATGGCGTTCTGGGCAAACAGGGCCAGCACGGCGTAGGCAAAGGCCACACCGATGGCATTCATCACAGCACTCACTGATCCTGCACCTCCTTCCGGGGGTGCGCAGCCAGAGTGCCGCGCGCCTCAGTTTTCAGGTATTCCTTGTGTTTGCGGGCCAGCGCGCGCCAGACGGCACACACCACGCCCAGCACGATGAAGCCGCCTGCCGGCATGGATGCCATGGGCAGGACAGAGCGGCTGAACTGGATTCCAAACACACTGCCCAGCGCCAGCCACTCCCGCAGGCAGCCCACGATGAACAGGATGAGCGCGTAGCCCACCGTGATGCGCAGGCCCTTGGAGACAGCCTTGCGCATGGATTCCTGCACGCGGCCAAAGCGGTAGGTCAGCAGGGGCTCCACCACCAGCATGGGCAGGTAGATGCCCAGCATCAGCAGGTCAGTGCCGAACACGGCGTTCAGGATGGGATAAGCAGCAAGGTAGACCACCGCCGCACTGCCGCTGTACACCAGCGCCCGGGGCAGCAGCTTTTTCTCCAGTTCTTCCGGGGCAGGCTGCTCATCCCGCAGGGGGAACAGGCGGCTGACCAGGCAGGCCAGCATCCGGGAAGGCGTGAGCAGCAGGGCCACAGCCACGGCCAGCATCAAAGCATTTTTGCCCGTGGTGGCAAGCACCACCAGCGGAGCCAGACCCATACCCTGCATGACAACGGGGTTATTTTTGAACACCCGGTCATGGTGGGCGAACTTTTCAGGATCACGGGTGATCAGTTCTGCAATGGAGCGTTTCATTCAGCGCCCTCCTTTCCGGCCGCAGGGCGGTGCATCAGCTGGTACAGGCGGCTCTCGGTGCGGTCCATCCAGCCGGAAATGCTGTTGACCGTGAGCAGAGCAAAGCAGACACCCGTCTCGTACACGCCGTAATACCGGAAGCCCATGGTGATCGCACCCACCAGCACACCGTACAGGATGCGGCCCAGATGGTGATGGGCGCAGGTGTAGGGCTCGTTGAGCAGGAACACCGCGCTGAACAGCATGGCACCGGTCAGCAGCTCATCCCGCACACACTGCAGGCGCAGGGCGATGTCCACGCCGTTCACACCCACCTGACGGGGGAAGAGGAAGGCGATGAGGGCACAGGTGACCACAAAGCTGACAGAAGCGCCCAGACGGACATCCTTTTGCAGCCAGAGGAAAAGCCCGCAGGCCAGAAGGATGAGGGCGGCACCCGTGCCCATGGGGGCGGCGTACTCGCCCAGGCCCAGCGAAATGGCACTGATGTTCAGGCTGCCGCCGCTGCGCAGGGTATCCGAGATGGTGCTGGACACCGGCACGCCGGTGGCATCCCACAGGGGGATGTTGGTATAGGGCTGGGGGTAGCGGAACACCTGCTCCGGCCAGGACACCGCCGCCACGGCGTAGCCCACAGCAGCGGGGTTGAAGGGATAGCTGCCGTAGCCGCCAAACACCTCCTTGCCGATGAGGACACCGGCCAGCACCGCCATAATGACCACATACCAGTCCACCGTCGCGGGCATCAGCAGGGTGATGACGAGGGCAAAGCTCTCGTTGGAGAAATCCCCGGCCCGATACACGCGGCGGCGCAGCAGGGAGACCAGGCGGTCACACAGATTGCCGGTGAGCAGCGCCGCGCCGCAGAGCAGCAGGGGCCGCAGACCGTACAGGAAGCAGGCCATGCAGAGCAGCGGGATGGTCATAAAGCAGACGTGCAGATAGTACCGCCCCGTCTTTGCAAGCTCCTGCTCCTGCTGCTGGATCAAACGTTCATCCATGGTAAGGCACCTCTCACAGGGCGGCCAGACGGCGCACCGCCGCAGCCGGGTCGGCTGCGCCAAACACGGCACTGCCCGCCACCAGAATATCGGCACCCGCCTCCACACACAGGGGGCGGTGGTGTCGTCCACGCCGCCATCCACTTCCAGCAGGTAGCGGGCGCTCCGCTTTGCCCGCTCTTCCTTGAGCCAGCGCAGCTTTTCCAGCGCCGAGGGCATGAACTTCTGCCCGCCGAAGCCGGGCTCCACGCTCATCACCAGCACCAGATCCAGCTGGTCGAGATACGGGGCCAGCGCCTCCGGATCAGTACCGGGCTTGATGGTCAGGCCCACCTTGCAGCCCAGTGCCTTGACCGCATCGATGGTCTGCTGGATGTCGTCCTCGCACTCGAGGTGGAAGTTGTACAGGCTGGCACCCGCCTTGATGAAAGGCTCTGCATACTGCAGCGGGTGGCTGATCATCAGGTGGACATCGTAGAATGCTGCGGGCATCCCCTTGTGCAGGCTTTTCAGTACCGGCACGCCAAAGCTGATGTTGGGCACAAAGTGGCCGTCCATCACGTCATAATGCAGCATCTGCGCACCGGCATCCAGCACCATGCGGCAGTCTGCGCCAAGCTGATTGAAATCAGCCGAAAGGATCGAAGGACTAATAATCGTCATTGTGTTTTATACTCTCCGTTATTTTTTCAGAAAGATTACACCATCCGTTCTGTCAGAGCACCTGTTTTTGGGGCCAGAATGCAGGGCGGGCATGGTTACTCTTAGTTTACATGAAAACACGCAAAAAATCAAACCCGGAGCCGTGTTTTTCACGGAAAAGTCTCAAACCTGCCCCTGGATCCATCCAAAATCCATTCCAAAACCAAAAACGACCAGACCGCCCCGCCCGTTTCAGGGGGACAGTCTGGCCGCGGATTCAGTTGACAGGCTTCATGCTGGCGGGGTCTTCCACCGGCACAGGCTGACCGGATTCGTCCGGCAGGCGCTTCATGCCGCTGGGGTTGGGGGGCGTGGCGGGCAGGGTGAACACGAACTGACACCACTCGCCCTGCTGGCTCTCCACACGGATCTGGCCTCCGGAAAGGTTGACCAGCACCTTGCAGATATTCAGGCCAAGACCGGCACCCCGGGCATGCAGTCCGCGGGACCTGTCCTCTTTGTAGAAGCGCTGGAACACATAGGGCAGCGCCTCGGGGCTGATGCCCTGACCGGAATTCCAGATCGAGATCTCCACCTCGGGGCCCAGCTTCTCCACATGGAACTTGATGGTGCCGCCCGCCGGGGTAAACTTGATGGCATTGTCCAGAATGTTATAAGCCACCTGATGGATGAGGTCGGGGTCCGCGTAGACCAGCGCCTTTTCATCCATGGTCAGGCCTTCCAGATCGATCATGCCGTCATTGATGCGCTGCTCCGCCGAAAGGGCCACACCGGTGAGCGTCTCCCAGATGTTGAACATCCGGGCGTTCACCTGATACTCGCCGCTTTCCAGCTTGGAGAGATCGAGCATGTTCTGGATGAGCCGGGCCAGGCGGCCGGTCTCCTCGCTGACCAGCTGCAGGTAGTGGTTCTGCATATCGGGCGGGATGGTGCCGTCCAGAATGCCGTCCACAAAGCCCTTGATGGTGGTCATGGGGGTGCGCAGCTCGTGGGCGATGTTGCCCATGAACTGGCCGCGGGAATTGTCGTTGGATTGGATGTTCTCCGCCATCTGGTTGAAGGTGCGGGCCAGATCCACCACTTCGCCCTCACCTTCCACGCCCTCAACACGGACAGAGAAGTCCCCGCCGCCAAACCGCTGGGCGGCATCGGTGATCTTCTGGAGCGGGTCGGTCAGCTTCCGCATCAGGAAGGAGGTCAGCACGCTGGCGCAGAGCAGCATGATGCAGGCCGAGAAGAAGAAGTTCGACCAGAACTCCTCCTTGAAATCGGTCAACCGCGCACCGGAGGAGCAGAGGAAGAGATAGCCGCTGTTGTTGCCCTGGGCATCCTGCATGTGCCGCACCGAGACATAGCTCTTCTCGGTCAGCACACCGTCCAGCGTGCTCAGGGTGTGGTAGGGCTGATCCCCAGCAACTTTTTTGCATAAGCTCCGGCCCCACAACATCTGTTCCCACCATCTCGGGGTTGGAGGCAATAAGGACCCTGCCCTCTTCATCGGTGAAAAAGAGGTAAGCCTCGGCGCTCTCGCCGATGATCTCCAGCTTGGTGTTCAGAGCATCCAGCTCGGCCCCCTTGGGCAGAGCCGCCTGCTGCACGATATAATCCGCCGCGCGCTGGGTCACATCCGCCACGCTGTCCAGCGTGTCGTACCGCTCCTGGGCAAAATAGCGGCTGAACAGCAGCCACTCGGAGCAGCCCAGCACCGCCGTGCCCAGCACCAGCAGGGTGGCCACCATCGAAAAGAAGGTGACCGAAATACTTTTGCGCATTACTGACGCACCTCGAACTTATAGCCCACGCCCCAGACGGTCTTGAGCTCCCACTTGTCGGAAGCGCCCGCCAGCTTTTCGCGCAGGCGCTTGACATGGACATCGATGGTGCGGCTGTCGCCGTAGTACTCAAAACCCCACACCTCGTCCAGCAGCTGGTCGCGGGTGTAAACACGGTTGGGGTGGGAGGCCAGGCAGTTCAGCAGCTCCAGCTCCTTGGGGGGGAGCCTCCACCACCTTGCCCTTGACCCGCAGCTCGTAGCTGTTCATGTCCAGCCGCAGGTTGTCGAACTCGATCACGCCCTCGGTGCTCTCGGTCTGGGCGGTGGTGGTGGTGCAGCGGCGCAGCACCGCCTTGATGCGGGCCACGACCTCCTTGGTGTCAAAGGGCTTGACCATGTAATCGTCTGCGCCCAGCTCCAGGCCCAGCACCTTGTCAAAGGTCTCGCCCTTGGCGGTCAGCATCATCACCGGGGTGTTGCCCAGCTTGCGGATGCGGCGGCAGACCTCCAGACCGTCCATCTTGGGCATCATCACATCCAGCAGCACCATATCAGGCTTGACCTGATTGAACTTGTCCAGACCTTCTTCGCCGTCGTTCGCGGTGGTGACCTGATAGCCCTCCTTGGTCAGATAAAGCCGCAGCAGCTCGCAGATGTTGGTATCGTCGTCCACGACGAGGATCTTTTCGTTTGCCATGAGTGTTCCTCCTGTACCTGATACTCCAAAAATCAAATTCTCCGGCTGTCTGCCGGAGCAGTATTTCCGAATCAAACAGGGTAAAGTTCCCCTATCCTTTATTATACGGAATAGTTATGACAAAATAAAGAAGGTTTTGTATGATTTTTGGGACGCAGGCTCCGCCGCTCAGCTCATCATCAGCCGGATGATCTCCTCATTGGTCTGCCGCATCCCGTCCTTGCCCAGACGTCCGATGCCCTTGATGGTGGTCTCGATGTCCTTCATCACGATGCCATCGCCGCCCTTGAACTCCTGATTGCACTTGTACATGTTGTAGCCCAGCAGCGCCGCATCCACCGAAGATGCGATCTTTGCGGCGCAGGAAGCCTTGGCTCCGTCGCACACGATGCCGGACACGATGGCAAGGGCGTTGACCACCGTGTGGATGGCAGCCTGATAGCCGTCGCCGCACAGGTACACGATGCCTGCGCCTGCACCCGCACCCGCGCTGACCGCGCCGCAGTAGGCAGACAGGGTGCCGATGCCGGTCTTTTCGTGGATGGCCACCAGATTGGAGATGATGAGGGCGCGGTAGAGCTTTTCCTTGCCGCTGTGCAGCTCCTTGGCGTACTCGATGAGGGGCACCGAGCAGGTGATGCCCTGATTGCCGCTGCCGGAGTTGATGATGACCGGCAGCTCGCAGCCGTTCATGCGGGCATCGGAGCCGGCGGCGGCCTTGGCTTTTGCGCGGTTGGAGACATCGTTGCCGTAAGTGGTCAGCAGCACCCGCCCGATGTTGGCACCGTAGTCGCCCAGCAGGCCCTCTTCTGCAATGGCGTTGTTGTAGCGGATCTGCCGTTCCAGCAGGTCTGCCACGTCCCGCAGGTCGGCGGTCTCGGCAAAGTCCCAGATGTCCTTCATGTTCAGCAGGCTGCGGTCGGCGCGGGCATCCTCCTGCACGGTCTCGTCCAGCAGGGGTCACCTCGTACAGCACCGTGCCGTTCTTCTCGATGCGGCAGATGTTGGTGTGGTAGTCCGCGATGCGCACCCGGGCGTAGTCCTGCCCGCAGCGCTCGGTGACGACGATGTCAAACACATGCCCCTGCTCGGTGTGCTCGATGGTGATGGGCACCGTCTGCAGATAGTCCCGGATGGCAGACTTCTTTTCCTCGCTGACCTCCGAGATGACCTCCAGCTCCTTCTCGGCGGAACCGGCGATGATGCCTGCCGCCACCGCCGCCTCCATGCCCTTCAGGTGCCCGGTGTTGGGCACGATGACGCTTTTCACGTTCTTGATGATGCTGCCGCTCACCTGCAGCTGCACGCTGTCCGGCAGCACCCCCAGCACCTCGCGGGCTTTTGCCGCCGCATAGGCCAGCGCGATGGGCTCGGTGCAGCCCATCGCCGGGATCAGCTCCTCCTTCAGGATCTCCACATAAGCCTGATAGCGCGGGTCGTTGCGTTCCATAACATCCTCCTGCCTTCCCTTCTGGAAATCGGTTCGTATTTTAAGAACAGTATAATATAGAACTCCCGCCGTGTAAATCCGTTGTTTTGCGCCCATCCCCTTGCGCTCCGGGTTTTCATCGCGTATAATGATAGTTGTATCGTTATGCCAAAAAACGTGTAAGGAGCGTATTTTATATGAAGTTAGGTATCGTCGGTCTGCCGAACGTCGGCAAGTCCACTCTGTTCAACGCCATCACCTCCACCAAGAACGCGGAAGCCGCCAACTACCCCTTCTGCACCATTGAGCCCAACAGCGGCATCGTGGCCGTGCCGGACAAGCGGCTGGACAAGCTGGCTGAGATCTGGCAGACCAACAAAAAGACACCTGCCATCGTGGAGTTTGTAGACATCGCCGGTCTGGTCAAGGGTGCCAGCCAGGGTGCCGGCCTGGGCAACAAGTTCCTGGGCCACATCCGCGAGTGTGATGCCATCGTGCACGTGGTGCGCTGCTTTGATGACGACAACATCATCCATGTGGTGGAGGACGTGACCAAGGCCGAGGCCGTGGACCCCATCGCCGACATCGATGCCATCGACTACGAGCTGATCCTCTCTGACCTCGAGGTCGTTCAGAACCGCGCGGGCCGGATGGCCAAGGCTGCCAAGAGCGGCAACAACAAGGGTGCTGCCGCTGAAGCCGCCTGGCTGCAGAAGCTGGCTGATCACCTGAGCGCAGGCAAGCCCGCCCGCAGCTTCGACTTTGACGAAGGGGGATGCCGAGCAGCAGGCCGTGCTGCACGAGATGGGCCTGCTGAGCTCCAAGCCCGTGCTCTACGCCTGCAACGTGGGCGAGGATGACCTGATGGAGGGCATTGAGAACAACCGCTATGTCCCGCTGGTGGCCGCCCGCGCCGCCGAGGAGGGGGCCCGCTACATTCCCATCTGCGCCAAGACCGAAGAGGACATTGCCGACTACTCCCCCGGAGGAGAAGAAGGCTTTCCTGGCCGAGATGGGCATCGAGGCCAGCGGCCTGGACAACCTGATCACTGCCAGCTACGACCTGCTGGGCCTCATCTCCTTCCTGACCGACGGCAAGAAGGAGTGCCGCGCCTGGACCATCCGCAAGGGCACCAAGGCACCTCAGGCCGCCGGTAAGATCCACAGCGATTTCGAGCGCGGCTTCATCCGCGCCAGCGTCATCGGCTATGGCGACCTGGAAGCCAACAACTTCGATTATGCCGCTGTCAAGGCCAAGGGCCTGCAGCGCACCGAGGGCAAGGAGTACGTCGTGAAGGACGGCGACGTGATCGAGTTCCTGTTCAACGTCTGATGTATGATAAAAGTGTCTCCCGCGCGGCGCGCGGGAGACACTTTTGCCCGGGAGAAAGGACATCTATATGATTATCGGAATTATGGGCGCAATGCCCGATGAAGTCGATCAGCTGTGTGCAAAGCTGGAAAATGTCACCGTGGAGCTCTACGGCGGCGTGGAGTATCACAGGGGCACGCTGGCAGGCAAGCAGGTCGTGGTCTGCTGTGCAGGCATGGGCAAGGCCAATGCCGCCGCCACCACTCAGGTGCTCATCACCCGATACGGTGCCGAGAAGATCATCTTCTCCGGCATTGCAGGCAATATGACCAGCAAGATCGGCATTGGTGATGTGGTCATTGGCAAGACGGTGCTGTACCACGATGCCCAGCTGGACATGATCTGCCAGAACCCGCCCTACCTGAAGGAGTACGCCGGTGACCCGGCCCTCATCGCCGCCGCTGAAAAAGCCTGCGCCGAGGCAGGGGTCAAGGCCCTGACCGGCAAGATCGCCACCGGCGACCTGTTCGTGGGCGACAGCGAGACCAAGGCCGCCATCGAAGCCAAGTGCGCCCCCGACTGCGTTGAGATGGAGGGTGCCGCTGTGAGCCAGATCGCCGCCAAGAACGATGTGCCCTGTGTCATCCTGCGCGCCATGAGCGACAACGCCGACGAGGACGGCCACGAGGTGCTGGTGGTGAAGAAGTTCAGCATCGCCGAGTACGTGGCTACCGCCACCCGGATCGTGGCAGCCATGGTAGAAGCACTCTGAGCAGCCGGAGCGGCCTTTACAGAAACTGCTCCAGTTTCAGCCGGTTCTCTTCCTCCAGATCCTGTAGTTTCTGCATCAGGCGCTTGGAGCCGGGGGCCGCATCGGGATAGTCTTTCTGGCTCTTGATACAGTCCATCACGCCCTGGCTGCTTCCCTCGCTGAGCATTTCGGCCAGATTGCGGGTGGATCTGTCGGTGAGCGTTTTCATCCCGATGCCCATTTTGGTGTTGAGCTTTGCCATGATGCTCTGGCCCTGAGCCGTGCCGCCGCAGGCCTCAATGGCAGTGTGGGCCTCCTGATTCAGTTCCCGGTAGAGATTCCGCTCCCGCAGAAGCTCGGCCCGGAAGGCAGGATCCTCGGTCATGGGCACGATCTGTTCCAGCGTGTTCTTGCCCATCTCCGTGTTCTGCACCACCGCTTCCAGCAGATTCAGGTTATCATTTTTCTGATTTTCCATACAAAAATCCCCCTTTGTGGCACTAGCTTGTCCTGCAAAGGGGGATTTTATGCATTCGGTTTATTTGCTGCAGATCTGGTCACCGCCGGCGGTCTGAGCCGCCTTCAGGCGCTGCTCACACAGCTGATACAGCGCGTCCCAGTTCTTGCCCCGCACCTCGCCGGTGCAGGCGCAGCCGATGGACTGGGTAAAGGGCACCCGGCGCATCAGGCCCACCGATGCCACGCACGCGCGGGGCATCTCGGCATAAATGCCGTTCAGCTCCTCGGCCAGCTCTGCGCAGTTCTTATCCGCGCAGCCGATGGCGAACAGCGTGTCCGTCAGGCGGCAGACCACCCGCTCTGCAGGGCGGTCGTAGTGCTTTTTCCACTGGTTGGCCACAAAACAGACCAGCTGGTTCATCACGGCATCGCCCTGCCGGGTGCGCATCCCGTCCTCATCGTCCAGCGCCACCAGCGCCAGCGAAGCACAGCGGTGGGCATCCGTCCACTCATCCAGCCGGGTGCAGAACTCCGTTTCAAAATAACGGCGGTTGAACACGCCGGTCAGGAAATCGTGATTCATATCGTCCCGGCAGAGCTCCCGCTCCCGCGCGGTCATCCGATCCTCCGGCAGGTCGCTGCCCGCCAGCGGAGCCGTCATCTGCAGCTGCCAGAGCTTGCCGTCCGCCTCGATCAGGCGGCGCAGCACGCAGTCCACCTGCCCATTGCGCAGGACATAATCCACCTGCAGGCCATCGTCCTGCCAGGTGTCCGCGGCCTCCTCATCGGCTTCCGTCAGGGTCACGTCTTCAAAGGCGGTCTGTGCGTTTTCTGCAAAGGCGCGCAGATCCTGTTCCGTCCATTCTTTTTTCATGCGTTTTTCCCCATTATCCGGTGCCGGACTCTCTCCCCTCCGGCACAGCTTTGCCACACGGCCGCTGAAAGCGCAGCCCCCTATTACCGGAATTATACCATCTCGTGCCGGGCGTTTCCAGCAAAACGCACAAACTTTAACGTATTTTTTTCACATTTTCGTCAAACTGCTAAACACACTCCGGGTTTCCGGCCCGGTTCTGTACGGCAGTACACGGCGCACTCCGCCAGAATGCGCTTGGCCAGCGCGGCAGTGTCGAACCCATCGGCGGCGCGCCAGCTCCAGTTTCCGCCCAGCTTGCCGGGGCTGTTCAGGTGGGCTTCCTCGCCCAGGCCCAGCCAGTCGGCCATGGGGATGATGGCACGATCGGCCACAGAGCCCAGCGCAGCCCGGAGCAGCGCGGTGCGGGCCGCCTCTGTTTTGACAGCGGCCACCTCCTTTGCGGTGGGCTGACAGCCGGTCAGATGCAGGTAGGCGGCGGCCACAGCCTTCTCCTTGGCCGATGCGCTCTCGTCCCACCAGGCGGTCAGCGTCGTGTTGTCATGGGTGCCGGGGTAGACCACGCTGTTCTTGACGTGGTTGTGGGGCAGGTACTCGCTGTCCCCGCCGCCGAACGCGAACTGCAGCACCTTCATGCCCGGGAAGGTGCTGTCTGCCAGCAGCTCCCGCACACTGGGGAAGAGCTCCCCCAGATCCTCGGCGATGATGGGCAGCTTGCCCAGCGCACCTTCCAGCGCGTTGAACAGCTCCATCCGGGGGCCGGTCTCCCACTTGCCGGTCTTGGCGGTAGTGCTGTCTGCCGGGATGGCCCAGTAGGTGTCGAAACCGCGGAAGTGGTCGATGCGGAGCAGGTCATAGATGCCCAGGGCATGGCGGACACGCTGGATCCACCAGGCATAGCCGGTCTGCTTATGGTAGGGCCAGTTGTACAGCGGGTTGCCCCAGAGCTGGCCGTCTGCCGAGAAGTAATCCGGCGGGCAGCCTGCCACCCGGGCAAAGCCGCCGTCTGCATCCAGCTCAAACAGCGGGCCGCCCACCCAGGCATCCACGGAATCTGCCGAGACATAGATGGGGATATCGCCCAGGATCTGCACGTTGTTGGCGTTGGCGTAGGCTTTCAGCTTCTTCCACTGGATGCTGAACTCGTACTGCAGAAACTTCCAGAAGCCGATCTCTTCCTCGTTCTCTGCCTTAAAAGCTTCCAGCGCCTGCGGCTCCCGCTTGCGGTACTCCCGGGGCCACTGGGTCCAGCTCTTCATGCCGTTGGCGGTCTTGAGGGCCATGTAGAGGGCATAATCCTCCAGCCAGCCCTCGTTTTCCAGCGTGAAGGCATAGTACGCATCCGGATAGTAATGGGCACAGCCGTGCCGGCCTGCACACTGCCTGCGCCAGGCGGCATAGGCGGCACGCAGGATCTTGTAGCGGCTGGTGTACAGGGTGCCGTAATCCACGTTCAGCGGGTCCTTGCCCCAAGGCTCGGCCTTGAGCTGGGCGGCTGTCAGCAGCCCCTCGGCTTTCAGAGCATCCAGATCAATGAAATAAGGGTTGCCCGCAAAGGCAGAGCAGCTCTGGTAAGGGCTGTCCCCATAGCCCGTGGGGCTCAGGGGCAGGATCTGCCAGATCTTCTGGCCTGCCGCCGCAAGGAAATCCACAAAATTTTTCTGCCTTTTTGCCAAAGCAGCCGATCCCGTAGGGGCCGGGCAGGCTGGACACCGGCATCAGAATACCACTTTCACGCATTGTAAATCCTTCCTCGTCTCAAACTTTTTGCTGGGGCTTGTCTGTTTTCTATCATAACATAACTGCAGACTATTTTCCACAGGCAAAAAATCGTGGTATACTTGTTTTTATATTAGGAGGTGCTTATGCAGCCAACCGAAAAATACTATGAACACGATGCCTACCGCCGGGAGGCGGTGGGGCATATTTTAACCGCAGAGCCGGACAGCCGGACCGGCGGCGGGCGCATCGCGCTGGACGGCACGGTGTTCTACCCCGAGGGCGGCGGCCAGCCTGCCGACCGGGGCACCCTGACCCTTGCCGACGGCACGGTGCTGACCGTCACCGATGTCCACGAGCAGGCGGGTGTCATCTGGCATACGGTCACTTCCCTGCCCGCCGGGGCGGTGCCCGGGGCCGAAGCAGCACAGGCCATCGACTGGGCATGGCGCTTTGACAAGATGCAGCAGCACACCGGCGAGCACATCCTCTCCGGCATCCTGCACAGCATGTTCGGGGCCGAGAACGTGGGCTTCCACATCGGCTCCGATGCCGTGCGGATGGACACGAACATCCCCATCTCCGCCGAGGGGCTGAAAGCGGCCGAGACTGCCGCCAACCGCATCATCTGGGAGAATGTTCCGGTGAACATCACCTACCCCACCCGGGAGGAGCTGGCCGCCCTGACCTACCGCTCCCAAAAAGGAGATCGAGGGGCAGGTGCGGATCGTGACCATCCCCGGGGCGGATGTCTGTGCCTGCTGCGGCACCCACACCGCCTTTACCGGCGCGGTGGGCCAGATCAAGATCCTGGCCGCCGAAAACTATAAGGGCGGCGTGCGCCTGAGCGTCGTCTGCGGCGGGCGCGCGCTGGAAGCCGCGCAGGCCATGCGGGCGCGGCAGGCAGACATCGGTGCCCTGCTCAGCGCCAAGGCCAGCGAGACTGCCAACGCCGTGCACCGGGTGTATGACGAGTACACCGCCCTGAAATTCACCCACTTCGGGCTGTGCAGCCAGCTCTTTGAGGCGCTGGCCGCGCAGGCAACGCCCGATGCGGATGCCATCCGCATCGTGCCGGGGCTGGACCCGGACGGCCTGCACCGGCTGGCTAGCCGCCTGACCGAAGCCACCACCGGCCTGTGCGCCGCTCTGAGCCCCCAACCGAAAAGGGCACCGGTTACTGCCTTGCCCGGCGGGACGGCGATGTGCGCGCCCTGACCAAAGCACTGAATGCCGCCCTGAACGGACGCGGCGGCGGCAAGCCCGGCATCTGTCAGGGCAGCTGCGCCGCCACCCCGGAGCAGGTGGAGAGATTTTTCGAAGGAGAACAACAAACTATGAGAATGCGTGTGAGCCCTTTCCTTGGCATTCAATGGCCACCTGTCGCTCTCCGTCCGGCGAAGAAAGAAGTAGGTCGATATATACACGGGACTTGCCTACAATCGCCCGAGCACTTGCGCTTAGCGCCACTTC
>ENA-OQES01000378-OQES01000378.1-human-gut-metagenome-genome-assembly--contig:-NODE-378-length-19045-cov-3.268844_pt1 | contig 19045 bp, 18 predicted proteins | sample MGYA00242798_ERZ504641 | MGnify/ENA primary metagenome ERZ504641 (study PRJEB26092, sample SAMD00036327) | human gut metagenome | host: Homo sapiens | study: EMG produced TPA metagenomics assembly of... | reverse complement strand
AAGAACCAGCTTACTGTAGCGGAATGCGTCGGACAGAGCCTGTGACATGTCATCTCTTGCAAGATCATATACAACAACTTTGGGACATCCCTTGCTGCGAAGCTTGTCAGCCAGCAGCTCTACAGCCGCTTTTGTATGACCGTATACAGATGTGTAGGCAATGACAATTCCTTCTGTCTCTGGTGTGTAAGAGGACCATGTATCGTAAAGACCAATGTAATGTCCAAGGTTTTCTGTAAGAACAGGTCCGTGAAGAGGGCAAATGATCTGGATATCCAGGCCTGCGGCAACTTTCAGTAATTTCTGAACCTGTGGTCCGTATTTTCCAACGATGCCAATAAAGTATCTGCGAGCTTCATCGTCCCAATCTTCTTCTACATCCAGTGCGCCGAATTTTCCGAAGCCATCTGCGGAGAAAAGTACTTTATCGGTGCTGTCATAGGTTACCATAACTTCTGGCCAGTGCACCATGGGAGCGAAAACAAAGGTCAGGTTGTGGTTTCCAAGGGTTTGGAGGGTGCCGCCAATTTGGTAACTCCGTTTCTGTCCTTCCAGGTCGAGTACCGAATGAAGTTCTGGATCATAGTGAAAGGATTTTTTCGCGTTGGCTACGATGGTGGTTTCCGGATAACTTTCAGGAAGTTTGCCACATTTGCTGCGTGGTCCGGCTCCATATGCTGTACAACCAGATAATCCGGCTTTGCTCCATCCAGGACTTTGGCAACATTTCCAAGCCATTCTTCAGTAAAGTTTGCATCTACGGTATCCATAACCGCTATTTTATTAAATTGCTGCGAAAAATAACATTTTTATTCCAAGTATCGAAGTATTCACATAACCTCTTTTTTGTAAATAGTGTTATCTTTGTACGTTCAAACAAAAGAGATTGTCATGAAAATTATTTCGAGCACCCAACTAAAAGAGCTGGACAAGTACACGATTGCCAAAGAACCGGTTGCCTCCATTGATTTGATGGAACGGGCAGCCGAAGAACTGACTCGTGCCATTACCCACCGATGGGATACTTCTTTCCATATTGTAGTATTCGCCGGACCGGGAAATAACGGGGGCGATGCGCTTGCCGTAGCCCGTATGTTGTCTAAGCAAAACTATCACGTAGAAGTCTTTCTGTTTAACACCAAAGGAAAACTGTCGGAAGAATGTCAGACCAATCTTGAACGGTTAAAAGAATGCGGCTCGGTGTACTTTACTGAAGTAAGCACACAATTTGATCCTCCAGTCCTGACAGAAAGGCATCTGGTAGTAGACGGATTATTCGGTTCCGGACTCAACAAACCACTGAACGGTGGATTTGCTGCCGTAGTGAAATATATTAATGCATCCAAGGCACAGGTAGTAGCCATTGATGTACCTTCAGGATTAATGTGTGAGGACAACACTTATAATATCCGTCCAAAACATGATACGCGCGGATGTCACTCTCAGCATTCAGCTACCTAAGTTATCCTTTCTTTTCCCCGAAAACGAAGACATTGTAGGCGAATGGCAACTATTGGACATCCAACTGCAAAAAAGACTTTATTGATACAGCACAAAGTCCCTACTATATCACAGAGGAAGAAGAAAATTCGCAGCCTCATCAAACCGCGGAAACGATTTGCCCACAAGGGAGCTTTCGGCCATGCACTGCTCATCGCAGGATCTTATGGCATGGCAGGAGCATCCATTTTATCTGCCCGTGCCTGCCTGCGTTCGGGAGTGGGATTACTGACTGTCCATGTACCTATCCACAACCATGATTTACTTCAGACCACTGTCCCCGAAGCCATTGTACAGACAGACATACACGACCATTATTTTGCCGAGCCCGTGGATACAGACCGTTATCAAGCCATAGCCATCGGTCCGGGGTTGGGACAAGAAGAAGATACAGCGTTGGCCATGATGGAACAAATACAAGGTTGTCCGGTACCTTTAGTGCTGGATGCGGATGCCATTAATATTTTCGGCACTCACCGCAACTGGCTCAGCCGGATGCCGAAGCGCTGTATTCTCACCCCCCATCTAAAGGAACTGGAACGACTGATAGGTAAATGCATGGATACTTACGAACGGCTGACAAAGACGAAAGAACTGGCAGCCTATCTGCAAAGCTATATCATTATAAAGGGATCATGGAGCACAGTTGTCACCCCCGAAGGAAATTGTTATTTCAATCCCACCGGGAATCCAGGTATGGCAACCGCCGGCAGCGGTGATGTGCTGACCGGTATTCTGGCAGCCTTATTGGCACAAGGATATACTCAAGAAGATGCATGCCGCCTGGGCGTCTACGTACATGGTCTGGCAGGAGACATTGCAGCGGAAGAAAAAGGAGAAATAGGAACCACCTCAAGTGATCTTATTGACGCATTACCCGCAGCATGGAAGAAATTAACAGAAACAAAAGGCAGATTTACAAAAGAATAGCTATATTTGCTTACATATATGATAGAATATAGAAATATGAAAAAAGGATTAATCGCAGCAGGGTTACTGGTTTCATTAAGCGGCACCGCACAAGATGTCAGTACATATACTCCCGGAACCATGGGAGAAGGAGTGGTTTATTATTTGCCTAAGACCGAAATAGAATTGCAAGTCACCGCAACCAAAGTTGTCTACACGCCCGGAGAATTCTGCCAATACGCCGACCGCTATCTGCGCCTTACAGGCATATCATCCCAACCGGAAGAACATTGGGAAATAAACAGTATCAAGGTAAATTCCATAGGCATTCCTGACCCGGACAATGCATACGCTGTAAAACTGAAAGACAAAAGTGCGGCCTCACAGGTAGAATTGACTCCTGAAGGAATCATAAAGGCTATCAACACCACCTCTCCTATAGAGAAAGCACCTGTGACAAAAGTTGCCGATACGGCCAAAAAATCGTATTGACCCACGCAGTTTTATGACCGAAGAGATTCTGATAGCCGGTTCTACCGCTAAAATGGCTGAATTGGTGGCGAAAGAAATCTACAATATACGAGAAAGCAAAAACAGCCTGACCCGCGGGCAAGCAGATTATATGCCCAAAGACGGAGCCGCTTTAAAACTCATGCTGGACAATCTGGATGAACAGGAACAAGCCATGATGCAAATGTTTGCCGGCACAACAGACCGCATAGAAAAATCATTTACCATCCGCATAAAACCAGAAGCGGACATGAAAGAAAAAGTAGCTTTCCGTTTCTCAAAGAAACTAGGGATGCTGGATGCCGATAATTTATCCGGTGAACCTTATTATATTTCCATCGTCAACCAAGAAACATTGCCACCGATGGATCCGAAAGGCAAAGAAAAAAATGAAGACGGATGGTGTTATTTACAATATTCCGGGAAAAGCTCAGGTTACCGTATTCACTCCAAACAAACGTTATTTTGACGGAGAACTACCTGTTACACAATTTGGGGACAACGGAATGTCTGATAGATAACCTTTTTAATAAAAATGTAAATACACGAGTGATCTTTAATCCTAATACCGGAGGAATTGTGAAGATTGATAAAGACTAAAGCTCCATCTCACCCCTACATAGCAAAATGAGGGTATCCATAATACACTGGACACCCTCATTTTCACTAAAAGACAATCAATTATTTTTTAATATTTGGTTCCTCCAATCCATACCCTTTTCTTATTCTCACCTTTCCAGCCACAAAGCAAAGAACAATGCAGCCACACCAAAGCCTGCAAATATCCACATGGGAAGTGTATAATCATAAGTCTGCATTCCATCTACTACCGGTCCTTTGCAATACTCATTCAAGACAAAACCAATCAAAGCAGGTACACCCATCAACCCCCAGTTTTGTACCCAGAAGATCAAAGCGTAAGCTGTACCCAACTGCTTTTCCGGAATAATTTTAGGAACAGAGGGCCACATAGCCGATGGCACCAAAGAAAAGCCAATCCCCAATATAATCATAATGATAGTGGCAAACCACCATACATTCAAGACAGGTAACGCAAACATTGTATGAACAAAAATCAACAGCACAGAACCGATGATCATCAGCGTAGCTCCCTTGCCTATCCGATCGTACACATTACCGAAAAGCGGAGTAAGGAACAAAGTTCCCAATGGTAACAGGCTAGGAATAGTACCCGCCAATTCCGGATCTACATTATATTTCTGCACCATCAGGTCTGTAGCATATTTCAAGAAAGGGAATACGGCAGAATAAAACAACACACACAGCAACGCAATCAGCCAAAATCCTTTATTGGTTACAATCAACCAAATATCTTTCATACGGAAAGGCTCTTCAGGTTCCGCCCCTTCTTCTTCTAAAGAAGCATCCAGTTTCTTATCATAGAAAGTATAAATTAAAAAAATGCTACCGTACCAATACAAAGCATAGTAAGGCACAGCAACAATGGAGCAGGGATATTAGGATGGAACACACCCTCATCATCAGTAATACCAAAGAAAGTAGCGATAGGAACCGTAACAGCCAAAGCCAGCATAGTGCCTAAACGGGCTGTCGCCATCTCCATACCCATGGCCAGAGCCATTTCTTTTCCTTTAAACCACTTCACAATAAATTTTTTGAGACCGTGATGCCTGCAATCTCTACACCGACACCAAATATAGCATATCCCAACGCAGCCAGTCCTACCTGGGTTTTCATTCCAAGCAAAGTGCTTCCCTCAGCAAATGTAGTAGAAATAGCATAATATTTTAACCCACAGCCCAACACCATCAAAAGGCATGCTCCCATACCAGTAAAGCGCACTCCCATCTTATCCAAAATGATACCACCGATAATAAGCATAAAGGCAAAGACATTGAACCAACCGTATGCACTGGTAAAAAGTACCATAATCCAGACTATCCCACAGCAGCTCCTTTTCAAGCATCGGTTTTAAGGGGGACATTACATCGGTCAAAAAATAACCGCATAGCATGGTGAAAGCCACCAACGCCAACACACTCCACCGAAGAACCTTGGAGTCATTGAGCTTTTTTTTGAATTTGTTCTTTCATTCTTTTATAAGATTTTTGATTAATAGTTTTTTCATGTTTCAGCTTACAAAGATACAGTTTTTTAGGTAGAGAAGCCTCTTTCCATAAAAAAGTTCTATCTTTGCGTGACGATTAAATCGTTTTATTGTAGGAAATCGTCATAAAATTACTTTTTATAAACTTAACTTTATTGATCATGAAAAAAAGCAAACATTTCTTGTTTGCGCCATGATTGAGTGGCAGCGTCTTATTTTCATCATGCATCGGTTCTTTCGGATTATGGAATAGTTTGAAAGACTGGAACCAGGGGGTAAGCAACAAGTTTGTCAACGAACTTATCTTTCTCGCTTTCCATATTGTCCCTGTTTATGAAATTGCTTATCTGGCAGACGCATTGGTTTTAAATTCCATCGAATTCTGGAGCGGTTCCAACCCTACAGCTTCTATCGGTGAAGTAAAAACAGTGCAAGGAGAAAATGGCGAATACTTGGTAAAAACCAACGAAAACGGTTATACCATTACCAAAAAAGGAGAAGACAAATCTGATAGATTTGGTCTATAACAAAGAAAACAATACATGGAATGCCGTAGCCGACGGACAGAGCTTCGAACTTGTGAAAATGAACGAAGACGGAACGGCTGTTTTGAGCCTGCAAAACGGAACCTCCATGACTGTCACTCCTGATGCACAAGGTATTGCTACCGCAAGAATAGCTACAGGAAACTCCTTGATTTTTTGCTGCAAGATAATAAACACAACATCATTTAAACACAAAGAAAAGAAGTTGCCCATGCAAACAACTTCTTTTCTTCCATAACAATACTACTATGAAGAAGCAAATCATGCTGGGCGGCCTACTCCTATTATTAGGCTCCTGTACTCCCCAAAAGAAAGCGAATGACCCGAATGCAATTGACATTGCCGTAAGTCTGGAACACCTCACAGAATTAAAGACCTCCCAATTGGGAAAACAAATCCGTTATATCCCTTTGGAAACAACAGACTCATCCCTGATTGGCAACTCCTATTCCATCAAGTTATCTAAAGACCATATCTTTGTCTCTACCAACGGACGATGCCTGTCATTCAACAAGCAAACCGGAAAATATCTTGGCAGCATCGGGCACAAAGGAGAAGATCCACAAGGCTACAGCAATGCCAACTGCTTTATTCACCCCCATACCAACAATCTCTACTTTTATCGCCAACCCGACAAGTTGGTAAAATACGATACAAAAGGTAACTATCTAGGGCAAGTACACCTACCACAAAAGATTTCCCCATCCCTTTACTTTACTTTTTCCGACTCCCTTATTCTTGCTCATTATGGAGAAGGAATAGGACAACCGCAAGCAAGTGCGTTACTTTACTTCAACGAACAGGGAGAAGTAAAAGACTCATTGCCGGAATTTGCCAATCCGGGTGATCCTATGGGCATGGACCAGATATCCAGCATCAACGTATTCAAGCAATTACCCGGCAACGCCAACATAGGAGGGTTAATATATATAAATTATCAGGATGGAACAATGACTGTTCTTCCTATAGACCAGCCTTCACTTTGGCTGAGCAACGGCAGCATACGTTTCAGAAAAGCGTTCAATGACACAATCTACGACATTAAAGGACACGAAGCTACTGTCCATACCACTTTTCATACCGGGCAATGGCATTTCCCGGCTGAAAAAATGGGACGAAAAAGAGGATACAGACAACTACATCGTTATAACCGGTATTCTGGAAACTCCCAAACATCTCTTCTTTATATCTCTACAGGGATTATACGACAAGAGAAAACCCTTCTACGGTATTTACGACAAAGAAAAACCATATTACTTATATGAATGATGCCAATGTGGGGCTGACAGATGACCTGACGCATTTCATGCCTTTCTATCCCATCACTTGTACAGAAGAAGGAGAGTATGCCGCTTTATTGGAGATAGGGAAAATAGACGAATGGATGGATAAAAATCCGGGAATTGTCCAAGAAGGAAAGCTAAGCTTTTACAGGAAATCAATGAAGAATCCAATCCAGTTTGTGTTATAGTGGAACCTTGACAACCATAAAAGAACGCTGCTTTCCTCACGGAGAGCAGCGTTCTCTTTCTTCAACACGTTGAAGATAACAGTATGCTAAATTAGTCACGACCTCCACCCAATGCCTGATAGAGATTGATTACGCCTTGCATTTCAGTAAAACGGTTAGCAACCTGAGTTAACTCCGCATTAAGCAAAGTCTGCTGAGCCGTCAAAACTTCCAGATAAGTCGTATTCCCATGTTGCATCAGCAAAGAGGTACTTTCCAAAGCTTTATTTAATGAATTTATTTGTTTATCATAATAAACTGATTTATCACGGGCCGTCTGATATTTCACCAAAGCCTCGTTCACTTCACTTCCTGCATTCAACAAAGCCTGTTGAAAACTCAGTTTGGCTTCTTCTTGCTGAGCTTTAGCTATCTTTAGCTGTGCTATGTTCGCACCTTTATTAAACAGTGGCTGGGTCAACGAAGCTACAGCCGTTGCAATGAACTTGCCCGGATTGACAATCATACTTCCTGCTGAATTAGTCCATCCCGCACTTCCACTTAAAACAATAGAAGGATAAAAGGCGGAACGAGCCTGATTTGTGGCATAGAAAGCTGCTTCCAACGAACGCTCCGCACTGCGTACATCGGGACGGTTGGCAAGCATTTGCACAGGGATGCCTACCGGGAAATGTTCCTTCATCATATAAGAACTGTCCCATGTGCCCGTTCTCTCAATAGCATGAGGAGATTCAGCCAACAACAACGACAAACTGTTTTCTACCTGGTTAATTTGTTCTTTCAGATCAAGAACTGAAGTACATATAGTATAATATGTAGCTTCCATTTGTGAAACGGCAGCTTCATTTGCCAATCCGGCTTCCATCAGAGCACGGGTTGCATCTACGGTTTCTTTCCAGGACTTTTCAGTCCGGACAGAAATGGCCAGCTGATTGTCCAGCATCAGCAAGGTATAGTAAGTATTAGCTATACCGGCTATCAGCTGTGTCCGGACAGCCTGTTTATAGTCACGGCTCTGTTCCAGCAATGCTTTCGCCTGGCGTTTCGCATTACGGATGCGGCCGAAAATATCAATTTCCCAACTTGCCGCCACCGGTAAAGTATAAGTTTGTACAGCTTTTCCTTTGTCAAAACTACTTGCTGTCCCCTGAGGTGACAGAGCGAAAGAAGGCAGATAAGCCAATTTGGCTGACAGCATAGCAGCTTCCGCCTCTTTCACACGCCATTGTGCTGACTGCAAATCCGTATTGTTCCGCAAGCCTTGCTCTATCAATTCCTGAAGCCGCGGATCTGTAAAAATCTCCTGCCAGCTCAGATTGCCGATATTATCCACGGTATCAGCAACTGCCACCTCTTCCCCATACAAATTATCGGGCACTTCGGTTGCAGGTTTATATTGGGTATATATGCCGCAGCTACTCAGTGTGAGCGCTGCGACAGTCAGAGTGATGATCTGTTTTTTCATTTTTTCTCTTCGTTTTTGCTTTCGATGTGGTGTTGTCTCTCTTCTTTTGCTTCTACACATTCCTCTTGAATCTGCCAATCGGCCGCCGGCTGAAACTGAATAGGACGTACCTTTTCCTGTAAATATTGGAATACGATAAACAAAGAAGGTACAATAAACAGCAACGCCAGCGTACCGATCACCATTCCACCCACAGTACCTGTTCCCAGCGAACTGTTTCCATTAGCACCTACTCCACTGGCAACCATCAACGGGAACAGACCGAAAATCATAGTCAGTGCCGTCATCAGAATAGGACGCAAGCGGGCTTTGGCGGCAGAAAGTGCAGCGGAAGTCAGGCTCATACCTGCCTTACGACGCTCGGTAGCGTACTCGGTCAGCAAAATGGCAGTCTTAGCAAGCAAACCTATCAACATAATCAAACCGGTCTGCAAATAAATATTGTTCTCCAGTCCCATCATCTTCGCAAACAGGAAGCTACCCATCAGCCCAAACGGAACAGACAACAACACCGCAAACGGAATGAGGAAACTTTCATAAAGTGCACTTAAAATCAGATAAATCATCAAGAAACAGATAGCAAAGATGATAATGGTAGTACCTCCCTGGTCGGTCTCTTCACGGGTAATACCACCAAAGTCGTACCCAAAACCTTTGGGAAGTGCCTGTACGGCAGTTTCCTGAACGGCACGGATGGCATCACCGGTACTATACCCTTCGGCAGGCATTGCATTTACAGCAATAGAATTGAACATATTGAAACGGCTCAGCGATTCTGCCCCATAACTGCGGGTCAATGTCACAAACTGGCTGAGAGGAGCCATCTCGCCATTAGACATACGCACAAAGATATTATTCAACGAGCTTTCATCCACACGATACTTCGGATCTGCCTGAATCATAACCTTATATACTTTAGAGAAACGATTAAAATTTGAAACATACTGCCCACCATAATAGCCGGACAATGTGCTTAGCACAGCATCCGGAGTGATACCGGCACGCTTACATTTGGACGCATCCACTTCTACCGTCCATTGCGGATAACGGATATCAAAAGTAGAGTATGCCATCGCAATCTCGGGACGTTGGTTCAGAGCACCCAGATATTGTTGAGTGGTATTGAAGAAAGTGCCCACATCACCACCTTGTTTATCCTGCATATGGAGTTCCAACGCATTACCCATACCATACCCCGGAATCATACCCGGAGAAATAGCAAATATACTGGCATCCTTGATGTCTGCCGTACGGCCATATACCTGTCCGATTACTGCCTGAACATCATTTTCCTTTCCTTCACGCTCATCCCAAGGTTTCAGTTTCAGAATCAACATACCAAAAGAGTTACCCTGTCCGGCTAGCAGACCATAACCTGCCACACGCTGCACATGCAGCACCTGAGGAATATCCATCATGCGCTTTTCAATACGCATCATTACGTCATTAGTCGTTTTCAATGAACTACCTGCCGCCGTGCTGACATTCACAAATACAACCCCCTGGTCTTCATCAGGCACCAAACTGGTTTTAGTTGTATTCATCAAGAAAGCCAATAGTACTACCGAGGCCGCAAGAAGTGTCCATACCATCCATTTGCGTTTGATAAAGAACAATACCCCTTTCTTATATCGTTCAATCATTGCATCGAAAGCAGCATTGAACGCTTTACGGAAACGTGCTGCAAAATTGATTTTTTTCCGTTCCATCCTCATTGATATACGGTTTCAAGAACAAAGCACACAGCGCCGGACTCAAAGTCAGTGCATTGACGGCAGAGATACCTACGGCAACCGCCATAGTCAAACCAAACTGAGTATAGAAAGTACCCGAAGTTCCACTCATAAACGAAACCGGAATAAACACAGCCATAAATACCAACGAAGAAGAGATGACCGCATTGCTAATCCCCTTCATCGCATCAATACTAGCCATATAAGAAGAACGATATCCCACATCAAAACGCGCCTGCACCGCCTCGACGACAACAATGGCATCATCCACCACCGTACCGATCACCAACACCAAAGCAAACAGGGTAATCAGGTTGATACTGAATCCTGCTATGGACATAAAAGCAAATGTACCAATCAAGGACACGATGATCCCCACCAACGGAATAATAGTAGAACGGATATCCTGCAAAAATTACATATACAATTAAGATTACCAAAAAAAAGTGGCCTCGAACAAGGTTTTATCACCTCATGGATAGATGCATACAAAAAGTCATTGGAGCTCATAACCTGAACCATCTCCACCCCTTTGGGCAGATCCTTCCTTGCTTCTTCCAAAAAGGCATCAATATTATTGTTTACTTCTGTCGCATTCGATCCTGCCGTCTGAAAAATCATACAGGAAATACCAGGATGACCATTCATAGCCCCATGATAGGCATAGCTTTCCTCGCCCATCTCTATATCGGCAATTTCTTTCAGCTTCAACACTTCGCCATTATCCGAAGACCGGATCACAATTTCCCCAAACTCTTCCGGAGTAATCAGACGCCCTTTATACTTCATTGTATATTGATAAGTTTCATCAGAGTTTTCTCCGAATGAACCGGTAGCCGATTCAATATTCTGTTCAGCCAACACTTGGGTCACATCCGATGGAATCAATTTATACTGGGCCATCACGTCAGGCTTCATCCAGATACGCATACTATAGTCACCCCCCATAATCATCATATCACCCACACCCTGGATACGAAGAATAGCAGGTTTCAAGTTAATACTGATATAGTTGGACAAGAATTTCTCATCATACGAATCATCCGGACTATATAGTGAGAACATCTGCAAAATACTGGTCTGCCGCTTTGAGGTAGTCACACCCACCTGCGTTACTTCTGCCGGTAACTGTCCGGTTGCCTTCGATACACGGTTCTGCACATTGACCGCTGCCATATCGGGGTCTGTCCCTTGTTTAAAATACACAGTGATATCCACAACTCCGGCATTTGAAGCGGTAGAAGTCATATAAGTCATATTTTCCACACCGTTAATCGCTTCCTCCAACGGAGCGATAACACTCTTCTGAAGAGTTTCCGCACTGGCACCAAAATAAGAGGTACTTACCTGAATGGTAGGCGGAGCAATATCAGGATATTGTTCGACGGGCAAAGTGAACAGCCCGATGATACCCACTACCACTATCGAAATAGAAATAACAGCCGACAGGATGGGGCGTTCTATAAAGGTTCTTAAATTCATAGTCTTTCTTAATTCTGTTTTACTTTAATGGGAGTACCTTCACGCAGCAAACCTACGCCTTCCGCTACAATGACATCCCCCTCTTTCAATCCATCGTTCACGATATATTCCTGTCCTCCATTTACACGGGTCACACTGACAGGAGCTGATTGTGCCTTGCCGTCCACGACTTTATATACGTATGTAATATCCTGAATTTCAAAGTGGTAGCCTGAGGAATAACCAACTTCCTTTCATCGTAACCGGAAGAATCACATTTCCCGATGTTCCGCTATACAGCAACCCATTCTTATTCGGGAATACGGCACGCAGACTTGCGGTACCCGTATTACGGTCTACCACCCCACTGATGGTTTCAATGCGTCCCTTTTCGCCATACATAGACTTGTCATTCAATTGCAGTTCCACTTCCGGCATATTTTTCAGCGCTTCTGCTTTGGAACCATATTGACGGGTCAGAGCCAACAATTGATTTTCAGTCATCGAAAAGTAGACATACATATCCGAATTATCAGAAACCGTAGTCAACGGTTGTGGCAAACTGGCACTAACCAATGCACCTACCCGATAAGGCAATGTACCAATCACCCCATCCGAAGGACTTTTCACTTCTGTATACGAAAGGTCATTGCGGGCACTCACCTCCTGCGCTTTCGCCTGGGCCAACTGGGCCTTGGCAGTAAGCCATGAGTTTTCTGCCGTCCTCAAATCAAATTCAGAAACTACTTTCTTTGCAAACAATTCTTTCTTGCTATCGTATGTCAACTGTGCTGTTGCCAGTCCGGCTTTCGCCGATTCCACATTGGCGACAGCTGTTTCCAATGCCGCCTTATAAGGCACTTGGTCAATAATAAATAAGACTTGCCCTTTACGCACTGCCTGTCCTTCCTCCACACAAAGCCGGGTAAGGAAACCGGAAACTTGCGGATAAATATCAATATCCTGGCGGCCACGGATCGTAGCCGAATAAGTAGTAGACAAAACTTTGTCCGACGGTGATACCTTTAATACCGCATACTCCGCCTCCATTTGTGCAACAGGCGCCTGTTTACACGACGCTGTCAAAGCAGCACAACCAACCAATACCATTAGTCGCATCCACTTTTTTGTTCAATGTCATCATATTCCAATCTTTTTAAATTCGGGGCAAAGGTAGTTGGAATTTCTCATCCCCAAGCGTTCAATTCGTAGCGGACAAATGTTCAAAACAGGACAAACAACTCATTATATCTAAAAAAACATTTAAATTCGCGTCAAAATAAGAACAAGAATGGAAATTTTACACACCACTAATGAAGAGCCCTTTGTATCGGGGACCGGCCACTTTGCCGGCTGGGCGAACCGTTTGATGAAGCTAGAAGACACGGCTATCCTTTTCTGCCGGGAGGGACATGCGCATATCATGATTGATTTGCAGGAGTATGAGCTGGCGCCTAATACGCAAGTAGTTTTGCTGCCGGACACGATTGTCAATTTCACCAATATCAGCCCCGATTTCACCATCTCATATATCGCTTTCTCGCGCATATTGTTTCAAGAAGTGACGGCGCGCCTTGACCTTTCCTTCTTCCGTTTCCTCAAGGAGAACCCTTGCGTAACCCTTCCTGAGGAACGCACGCGGAGCATCAACGGGCTTGCTTCGGGCATTGAAGACCTTTATCACGACCGGGACAACTGTTTCCGCCAGCAAATCTTGAAGAATTATATCCAGAGTTTCCTGTTGGATATCTACGACAAGACTCATCGCCTGTTTCTCATGAAACGTCCCGAAGGTATCAGCCGGCAGGAAGAGCTGTTCAAGCGGTTTATCCAGTTGGTACACAAGCATTGCACCACCCAGCGTGAAGTCTCTTTTTATGCCAACAAGTTGTTTATCACTCCCAGATACTTATCTACTGTGATACAGAATGTGACAAACACCACCGCTAAAAGCATCATAGACAAGCATGTCATTCTGGAAATCAAAGTGTTATTGAAATCAACGAACTTAAGCGTGCAGGAAATATCCAATCAGCTTTGCTTTCCGGACCAGTCCTTCTTTGGGCGTTATTTCAAGAAGCATACGGGGCTGTCGCCTTTGCAGTATAGAAACCAGAATTGACTACTGCATAGTAGTGGGTGCATTACTATGCAGTAGTTGGGCAACTACTATGCGGTAAATGCTTCATTACCCTATAGTAGTTGAGAACCCTTCAATATGCGTTTATGACGGATAAAGTAAAAGGCTGCCTTCACCTCCGAAAGCAGCCTTTACCTTATTATATAGGATGAATTAATTATTCAGCCAATTTATTGTCTGAACCCAGCACGTTAATAAATTTTGTGCTTGTACAGATTTTTCCATATTGTCACGAGCCGGACCTAAGTACTTACGCGGGTCGAATTCTGCCGGATTTTTCAGCAAAAGTCTGACGGATAGCAGCAGTCATAGCCAAACGAGAGTCTGAGTCAATGTTGATTTTGCAAACAGCAGACTTGGCAGCCTTGCGCAATTCTTCTTCAGGGATACCGATAGCAGCCTTCAATGCACCACCATACTTGTTGATTGTTTCAACTTCTTCCTGAGGAACTGATGAAGAACCATGAAGAACGATGGGGAATCCCGGAAGATTTTTCCATTACAGCATCCAATACTTCGAATGCCAAAGGAGGAGGAACCATACGACCTGTAGCAGGATCAATGTGGCACTGTTCCGGAGTAAATTTGTATGCACCGTGAGAAGTACCGATAGAGATAGCCAATGAGTCACAACCTGTACGAGTAGCAAAATCAATTACTTCTTCAGGGTCAGTATAAGTATGATGATCAGAAGAAACTTCATCTTCCACACCAGCCAATACACCCAATTCACCTTCTACAGTTACATCAAACTGATGAGCGTAGTCAACCACCTTCTTAGTCAAAGCAACGTTTTCTTCGTAAGGCAGGTGAGAACCGTCGATCATTACAGAAGAGAAACCTGAGTCGATACAGCTCTTGCAAGTTTCGAAAGTATCTCCGTGGTCAAGGTGAAGAACGATTTCAGGTTTTGCACAACCTAATTCTTTTGCATATTCTACAGCACCCTGAGCCATGTAACGCAACAAAGTAGCGTTAGCATACTGACGAGCACCTTTTGAAACCTGCAAAATAACCGGAGATTTTGTTTCTACTGCAGCTTTGATGATAGCCTGCATCTGTTCCATATTGTTGAAGTTGAATGCAGGAATTGCATATCCACCTTTGATAGCCTTAGCAAACATATCTCTAGTGTTTACCAGACCTAAATCTTTGTAATTAACCATTGTTCTAATATTTATAATTGTTAGTGAATTAAATTCCACTGCAAAAGTAATCATAAATGCGCTAACTATGGCAAGTTCACACCAAAAATATCTCATAAAAAATGATTTTATTAACTATTTTCTTCACTAAAACATACAAACTGATTATATTGTAATGTCTACCTTACAATACTATAAAAGAAGAAAATAAGGCTTTTAGAAGAAAAAAACAGCCCGAAGTTTTTTCTATTTCAAAGAAAAGCAGTATCTTTGCGGTCCAAAATGGACCATTACACCCAATATTGTTTACCAGACAAGTGAAAAAAAAATAATAACAATAAAATAATATACAGAAATGGAAAAAAGGTATTCATCCTGAAAACTATCGTCCCGTAGTATTCAAAGACATGTCAAACGGTGATGTAATTTTTGTCACGTTCAACTTGTAGCACAAAAGAAACCATCGAATTCGAAGGTGAAACTTATCCGTTGGTAAAACTGGAAATTTCTAATACATCACACCCGTTCTACACTGGTAAATCCAAGTTAGTAGATACAGCTGGTCGTGTAGACAAGTTCATGAGCCGCTACGGCAACCGTATGAAAAAGTAATTTGTAACTTATACATAAGTTCCAAAATAAAAGGCTGCAACCCGATAAGTTTGCAGCCTTTTATTTTATCATACGTATCCACCTTTATTTCAAAGATACATCATTATACTTTCCCCCGTTCCATTCATACACTACAGGTTCTTTCCTGATGTATACAACCAATTTTTCCCGGTTCCGTCTTTACCAGATAATCCGGAGTAGTATAAGTAAAAGAAATAATAGGTTTGTCTTCTGATAAAGTGGCTTTCACCAACTCCATATCCGCCTTCTCTCTAATCGCGGCATAAGCCTCATCGGTCAGCGTATCCACCGGCAGATAAAAAGCCCCGACGGAGGGAAGCTGAATAAAATCCTCCTTCGCCAGTTGCTGCCAGTCCGTATTATAAAAACGAACTTCACTATCACAAGCCGGACCGCAAACAGTATTCACTACACAAATCACCTTTACAGAATCATTCAAGGGTAACAGTTTCATTTCCATAGAACTACTTCCGGTGGTTTGCAGAAACAAATAATCATCCGTCAGTCTTTTCAGTTCAGATACTTTGCCAAAACGACTTTTTCACTTCCGCTTTCATATTGCTTGCCAGAAAATCCACACAATCCTCACGATTTACCTTTGTCAATAAAGGAGCCACCGAATCGGGCATGGCAATAAAAAGAGTTTTCATATCCTGAGCGTACAATGAAAGCCCACATAACAGCATACCTATTACAAACAATGTCTTTTTCATCACATTTTCAAATTAAAATCCTCCAAAGATACATATTTTGTCAGCTTATTCCCAACCGCATTATATTTTTTTACTATTTTTGTCGGACTGATAACCAACTAAACAGGAAATGCTATGTATTTACACAAAGAGTTAGAAACCCTGACACGACCCGAAATTGAGAAACTACAATTGGAACGACTGCAAAAAGACTGTCCGCCATTGCATGAATTCCCCTTTCTATAAAATCAACGGTTTCGCCGAAAATCATCTGAGTCCGGAAGATATCCGTCATTGGATGATTTACAGAAAATCCCGTTTACCACCAAACAAGATCTACGTGACACTTATCCTTTCGGACTGGCGTCCGTACCTTTGGAAAAAACCAGTCCGCCTTCACTCATCCAGTGGAACAACCGGAAATCCCACTGTCATTCTGCATACCCAAAAAGACCTTGACGAATGGGCTAATGCAGTGGCCCGCTGTCTTTATATGGTAGGATTACGTCCGGGAGATATTTTTCAGAACTCTTCCGGCTATGGAATGTTCACCGGCGGGCTGGGCTTTCAATATGGTGCTGAAAGGCTGGGAATGCTGACTGTACCTGCCGCTGCCGGAAACACCAAACGCCAGTTGAAATTCATCTCCGATTTCGGAACCACCGCCTTGCACGCCATTCCCAGTTACGCAGCCCGTATGTACGAGGTAATGCAGGAAATGGGGATTGATCCGCGTCGTGACACCAAATTGAGAACATTGATCATAGGAGCGGAACCTCATTCCGAAGAACAACGCCGCCGCATCGAAGATATGCTGGGTGTAAAAGCCTACAACTCTTTCGGCATGTCCGAAATGTGCGGTCCCGGTGTGGCTTTTGAATGCCAGGAACAAAACGGATTGCATATATGGGAAGACTATTATATCGTAGAAATCATCGACCCCGACACATTGGAACCTGTGCCCGAAGGTGAAGTGGGCGAACTGGTACTGACCACCATCAACCGCGAGGCGATGCCGTTATTGAGATACCGTACCCGTGATCTGACCCGCATTCTGCCGGGGGAATGCCCCTGCGGCCGCCATCACAAACGTCTGGACAGAATGAAAGGGCGCAGCGACGATATGATTATCCTGAAAGGGGTCAATATCTTCCCCATTCAGATTGAAACGATTTTATTGCAATTCAAAGAATTGGGCAGTGACTATCTGATCACACTCGAAACCGCCGAATCTAATGACGAAATGACTGTAGAAGTGGAATTGAGCCAACTGTTCACCGATGACTATGGACGCCTGCAAGCATTGACCCGGGAAATTACCCGCCAACTGAAAGATGAGATATTGGTTACCCCACGTGTGAAACTGGTACCCAAAGGAGCACTGCCTAAATCGGAAGGTAAAGCAGTCCGTGTGAAAGACTTACGTAAAACCTTTTCAAAAAATAAGTTTATGACTATACAACAATTATCCGTCTTCATCGAAAACAAATCGGGGACACTACAGAAAGTATTGAACTTATTGAAAGAAGCAGGCATACAGCTGATTGCCTCTACCATTGCCGATACAGTAGAGTATGGCATTTACCGTATCATCTGCTCGGAACCCAAACGCGCATACGAGACGCTGAAAGAGGCAGGAATCTCCGTGGCACTCTCCGATGTGTTCGCCATCACACTAGACAATCAGCCGGGGCGGGCGGCAGACGCCATCACCATTTTCAGTGAAGCCCAAATAGGCATTACTTATCTGTATTCCTTCCTGTTAGGAAATAAAGGCATCTTGATTTTCCGGACAGACAATCCGGACAGAGCAAGGGAAGTGATTATTCTTAATAATCTCTCTTTTGTAGCCGAAAAAGATTTATCAACACTGATTTAAAGTATTCCTTGTAGGGGCGGAGCTGCGTGTCCGCCCCCAACAATTATCCTCTGCGTTTCAAGAAATCCGTAGGACTTTCTCCGAAATATTCCTTGTAACACTTGGTAAAATAAGAAGGAGATGTAAAACCTACCTCATACGTTATCTCGGATATGGTTTTCTCAGAAGAAGCCAACAAAGAAGCAGCTTTCTTTAATCTGGCAATACGCACCAGTTCATTGGGAGAATAATTGGTAAGTGCCTTAATCTTACGATAAAGCTGCACCCTGCTTAATCCCATCTTACTGCCTAATTCTTCCACACTTAACTCAGAATCTGTCAAATTTGCTTCTATCAGCTCTCTGAAGCGCTCCACAAATCCTTTATCCACCTCGCTTACAGACTCTTTAGACAAAGTAATCTTATCTCCGAAAAACTGTTTCAACCGCTTATGGTTATCAATCAGATTCCGAAGACGCACCAGTAACAATTTGGAATTAAAGGTTTGGAAATATAAGAATCCGCTCCACATTCAAACCCCTGTATCCGCTGTTCATCCAAAGAACAGGCAGTAAGCAACATCACCGGAATATGAGAAGTCTGTAATTCCATTTTCAGCTTCCTGCAACATTCCAATCCGTCCATCACCGGCATCATCACATCACAGATAATGGCATCAGGCACATATTTCATAGCTTTCTTTAATCCGGCATGTCCGTCGGCAGCCTCTATCACCGTATATTCCTCTTTCAATAATGATTTCACATAGCCACGTACATCCGCGTTATCGTCAATTATCAAGATGCATTCCTTATTCTCATCCGGAAGCCGTTCTTCTGTTTCCGTTTCCTCCAATTCCTCCACCACCGTCGGCTGTGTAGTGTGCGGTTCCTG
>ENA-OQES01000377-OQES01000377.1-human-gut-metagenome-genome-assembly--contig:-NODE-377-length-19077-cov-3.333720_pt1 | contig 19077 bp, 19 predicted proteins | sample MGYA00242798_ERZ504641 | MGnify/ENA primary metagenome ERZ504641 (study PRJEB26092, sample SAMD00036327) | human gut metagenome | host: Homo sapiens | study: EMG produced TPA metagenomics assembly of... | reverse complement strand
AACCACTTTCCCGTCAACGAGCAAGACATAATAGAGCTCTATTTCTTTATCCAAATAATTGCTCAAATCATTAACTTCCTCTTTGCAAAGAAGTTGGGTGTGTTTAATTTAATTAAATTCATGACAACTTCTTTATCTGTCGTCAAATATTCTCTAATTACAATTGAATTATCTTGTGTCATAGAACTTTCGTTTGAAATTCGTGGCAAAGATACGAAAATTAAAAACTGACAAGAGATCAAAATATTGTCTATTGAAAAAACTAGTAAATAATTATTTGACAGCATAGCACCACAAATTATTGAAATTTGCACAGTTGCTGAATCGTTACCTCTGTTCCTTAAATATTACGCTAAACATTTGTTTTTTCAATTGGTTAATCCAGATGATGAAAATCTAAATAAACTGCTCTTAATATAATTTTGAAATATCTTATCCCAACTCTTTTTCTGTGTCTAAGTCTGGGTACAATAAAAAAGGCATGTCCAGTTTGCTAATGGCGTTACGAGCTTCCTGTATATGTCTGATGCTGAAATGCAACGTGATGGTACTTTGATGATTGGCGGGGGAGGGAAGTCGGAAATCAATGGAAAACCTGTAGAAAATAGTACATACCTCTCTAAGTAAAGTCTTCTCTGCGATAAAAACTCGTATCCTTTTCTTTGCAAAAAAAGTCTCTTAATTGTTGCTTTCCTCTGATTTTTCCCTTAAATTTCGTTAGTGACTTACTAAATTTAATACAGGGAGGAACGAGTATGGGACAACAGACTTTGAATTTTTGCTATTGGCAATGTCCGCACTTGCGGTGATTGTATTTGTAGCCCTCTATTATGTACGTGCCGGTTATGGTATGTTCCACACCCCGAAATGGGGACTTTCAGTGAACAATGAAATTAGGTTGGGTACTGATGGAAGCGCCTGTATTCCTTGTAATGCTTTATCTGTGGTGGAATAGCAGCGTGCGTTTTGATGCCGCTCCTTTCCTCTTTTTTCTTCCTTTTTGAATTACATTATTTCCAGCGCTCTTTTATCTTCCCTTTCCTGATGAAAGGAAAGAGCCGGATGCCCCTTGCCATTATGTTGATGGGAGTGGTCTTTAATGTCCTGAACGGACTGATGCAGGGCGAATGGTTGTTCTATCTGGCTCCGGAAGGACTCTATACAGATGCCTGGCTCAGTACTCCTTCATTTTTGGCTTGGGGTTATTTTGTTCTTTATAGGGATGGGCATTAATCTACATTCCGACAGTGTGATCCGCCATTTACGTAAACCGGGCGATACACGCCATTATTTGCCGCAGAAGGGAATGTACCGATATGTCACTTCGGGCAACTATTTTGGCGAGTTGGTGGAATGGATAGGGTTTGCCGTACTCACTTGTTCGCCCGCTGCATGGGTGTTTGTGCTGTGGACGTTTGCTAATCTGGCTCCACGTGCCAATTCCATCCGTAACCGTTATCGGGAAGAGTTTGGTAAGGATGCGGTAGGAAAAAAGAAAAGAATGATTCCTTTTATTTATTGAATTTGAATAGTATATCGTTTCTGTTTCAGGAAATGATGAAAGCGAAACATAACATATGAATGATGAACTCTAAATTATTTACTCCCGCTTCTATCGGACCGCTGACTTTGCGTAACCGTACGATTCGTTCGGCTGCTTTTGAGAGTATGTGTCCGGGCAATGCTCCGTCCCGGCAATTGAAGGATTATCACTGCTCGGTGGCGGCAGGTGGAGTGGGAATGACTACTATTGCTTATGCAGCAGTTACACAGAGTGGCCTTTCTTTCGACAGGCAATTGTGGATGCGCCCTGAAATTATACCGGGATTAAGGGAAATAACCGATGCGGTTCATAAAGAAGGGGCTGCCGTAAGCATTCAGTTGGGACATTGTGGAAATATGTCGCACAAAAGTATTTGTGGGGTAACACCCATAGGAGCTTCTTCCGGTTTTAATCTTTATTCGCCTACTTTCGTGCGTGGCTTGCGCAAGGAGGAACTGCCGCAGATGGCAAAGGCATACGGTCAGTCGGTCAACTGGGCGCGTGAGGCCGGATTTGACGCGGTGGAGATACATGCGGGGCATGGCTATCTTATCAGTCAGTTTCTTTCACCTTACACCAATCATCGTAAAGACGAGTTCGGCGGCTCGTTGGAGAATCGTATGCGCTTTATGGATATAGTGATGGAGGAAGTGATGCGTGCCGCAGGTAATGACATGGCCGTTCTGGTAAAAACCAATATGCGTGACGGTTTTAAAGGAGGAATGGAAATAGATGAAGCTGTGCAGGTAGCGAAACGGTTGGTACAGGACGGGGCTCATGCGTTGGTGCTGAGTGGAGGTTTTGTAAGCAAAGCGCCTATGTATGTCATGCGGGGAGCGATGCCTATAAAAAGTATGACACATTATATGAACTGTTGGTGGCTGAAATATGGGGTGCGTATGGTAGGCAAATGGATGATTCCGACAGTACCTTTCAAAGAGGCTTATTTTTTGGAAGATGCATTGAGATTCAGAACAGAAATAAAGGAAATTCCGTTAGTATATGTTGGGGGGCTGGTATCTCGTGAAAAGATAGATGAGGTATTGGATGATGGTTTTGAATTTGTACAGATGGGAAGGGCGCTGCTGAATGAACCTGGTTTTGTGAATCGGTTGCGCACTGAAGAAAACGGCGCGTTGCAATTGCGGTCATAGTAATTATTGCATTGCGAGAATGTACACTATTGATATGGCATGCCACAAACATTTGGAAGAGAAATTGCCCATTTGCTTGGAACGTGAAATAGGAAAAATTAGAGAACCAATGAGTAAATTAGCCATAATAACCGGTGCCGATGGAGGAATGGGAACCGAAATAACCCGTGCGGTAGCACAGGCCGGTTATCATGTAATTATGTTGTGCTACACTCTTTTCAAAGGAGAGGAGCGTAAGAACCAGTTGATTTTGGAAACAGGCAATAAAGAGATAGAAGTCAGACAGGTTGACCTTTCTTCTATGGCTTCTGTGACTAATATCGCAGAAGATTTGTTGGGGCGTGGAAAACATATCGACTTACTGATGAACAATGCGGGAACCATGAGTTCCGGAGGTTTGATTACAACGGAGGATGGTTTGGAATATACGGTAGCCGTGAACTATGTGGCCCCTTTTTTACTGACCTTGAAATTATTACCTCTGATGGGGCAGGGAACCCGGATTGTGAACATGGTTTCTTGTACGTATTCCATAGGGAAGATTACTCCTGAATTTTTTCGTTCGTGGAAAGAGAGGAAGTTTTTTGGCGTATCCCTGTTTACAGCAATACAAAGTTGGCTTTGTGGCTTTTTACCCGTGAACTTTCTGAAAGGTTGAAAGCAGAGGGAATCACCGTCAATGCTGCCGATCCCGGTATTGTTTCTACCAATATCATCCGTATGGATATGTGGTTTGATCCGTTGACCGACATACTGTTCCGTCCTTGTATCCGTACTCCGAAGCAAGGAGCTGCGACAGCTGTCAGTTTGCTTTTGGATGAGCGATGGAAAGAAGTTACAGGACAGATGTTTGCTTCTTGCAAGCCTAAAAAAGGTAAAGGATAAGTTTATGAATCATCCGCAGGCAAGACAGCTTTGGGCGGATACGAAAGCATATTTGGAGAAACTGAAATTGGAGGAGCCAATTGGCTGAGAATTCCTTTAAATACATAAAAGCCGTATCCACTCTACTTTTGAGTAACGATACGGCTTTTATGGTCGGTGAAGAGTGTCTGGTTTCGGATTGCAGTGTAGTTGAGGTTATTCTTTCTTGGCTGCTTGTTCTGCCAGCATCTGTTCACGGCTTTTACTTTGGGTTACAATATAAACTCCCGTGAATACCAGTGCCACAGCTATTCCTTTGGCAACACCGAAGGTTCCCATTCCTAACAAGATAGAGACACTGGTTCCTACAATAGGCTGCACATAGTTGTACATACTGATGACAGTAGGGCGCAATGTTTTCTGTCCGATCATCATCAGAATATAGGCAAGGAATGTTCCACCTACAATGACATAGGCTACACAGGCCCATGTGGAAGTGGAAATTTCGTGAAAACTGTATGGTCGAGACCTCATGATAGGAAAATGGAATAAAGCAGATGGCTGCATAGGTGAACATCCATTTCATTAAAGTAAATATGTTGTATCTGCTGATCAGTCCTTTGAAAATAGCCAGATAGAATGAGAAACTGATTTGTGCCAACAGGCAAAGCAAATCTCCCGGAATACTTCCGCCTTTTCCATCTGTTGAGCCCTGGCTGCTCAGTATGAGTGTTAAAGCTCCGATGGAACCTAGAAAAATGCCAATCACTTTTTTGCCCTGTAACCGGTTCTTTCAGATAAATGGCAGCGACAATCATAGTGGCGATAGGGGCTGTGGTTGTTACAATGGAAGCATCGATGGGGGGAAAGTCAGTGATAGTCCGAAAGTAAAACATCCCTGATTCAGGACGATACCCAACAATCCTGCAAAGAACAACATCATCAAGTCGTGCGGCTTTACTTGTTCTTTAGGAGCGAAAATAGAAGCTATCCAAAAACAGATAGCACCTCCTGTCATTCGAAATGTAGCGAGGGAAAGGCCTGAAATACCGTTTTCTAACGCCGTTTTTACCAATTGGGGACATTTAATCCCCACATTATGGCAGCGCCTAGCAATGCCAAATGTCCTTTGTACTTTTGAATAGCCATTCTTTTTTACCTTAAATAACAGTGCAAATGTAGGATTGGTTTTTTTTATTATTTTTCTATTCTTTGCTTACAAAGTTAAATCTAATACAAAAATGAAAAAACAAGCTGATTATATAAAACGTATCGAGATAAAGCGGCTTTGGGGCCGTAAAGATATCTCATGGGAACTGCGTCCGGATGTCAATATTCTGAGCGGAGTGAATGGTATCGGCAAGAGCACTATCCTGAACAGATCTGTGAATAGCCTGACGGCTTTGGAAGGTGGAGCGTTGAGTAACGGTTCGGCTCCCGGTGTACATTTTGTCTTCTCTCCGGAAGATGCTACCCAGATACACTTTGATGTAATCCGTAGTTTTGACCGTCCGTTGATTCATTCGGAACTTCTCGAAAAGATGGCGGATAAGAATGTTAAGACAGAATTGGATTGGCAACTTTATCAGTTGCAACGGCGTTATCTGGATTATCAGGTAAATATCGGTAACCGCATCATCGAGTGCCTTACCTCCGGTGGTCCTGACGGTCAGCTTCGTGCCGCCGAGATGTCTTACCCCAAGACAAAATTCCAGAATCTGATGGATGACTTGTTTGGTGAGACCGGTAAGAAAATCATTCGTAAAAGCAATGAGATTTTGTTTGAACAGGATGGAGATATACTTTATCCTTATCAACTGTCTTCCGGCGAGAAGCAGATTTTGGTTATTTTGCTGACGGTTCTGGTGCAAGACAATCGCCGCGGGGTTTTGTTTATGGATGAGCCTGAAGTATCCTTGCATGTGGAATGGCAACAACGCCTTATTTCATTGATACGGCAATTGAATCCTAATGTACAGATTGTATTGACAACTCATTCGCCTGCTGTGATTATGGATGGCTGGCTGGATGCAGTGACCGAGGTGAGTGATATTACAAAATAAACAATTTCTAACGACGATACTATGGGAAAAAGATTGTCCGAGAATCTGTCCTCCTTATATATTGGTGCGGCCAACAAATTGAAGCCTAAATGTTCGCGACGCAAGATTATTGCATACGTTGAGAGTTATGATGATATTTCATTCTGGCGTACCTTGTTAGGTGAATACGAAAATGAAACTCGTTATTTCGAAGTGATGCTTCCTTCGAAAACCACTTTGGCTAAAGGTAAGAAGTCTGTGCTGATGAATGAACTGGGACCTCGGTTGGGACAAAATATGATAGCTTGTGTAGATAGTGATTATGATTATCTGTTGCAGGGGGCTACCCATACCTCACGTTATATAATAAATAACAAATATGTTTTTCATACCTATGCATATGCAATAGAAAACTATCAGTGTTATGCTGAAGCATTGCATGAGGTTTGTGTCATGGCAACGTTGAATGATCATCCATTGGTGGATTTTGTCGCTTTTATGCGTATGTATTCTCAAATAGCTTATCCGTTGTTCATCTGGTCGGTGTGGTTTTATAGAAAACATAATCTTTCCGAATTCTCTTTGCTTGATTTCTGTTCGTATGTAAAATTAGATAGGGTCAGTGTCTATCATCTTGAACGGAGTTTAGAGAGTATGAGCCGCAGGGTGAGGCGTAAATTATTGGAGCTGGAACGCCGCCATCCGAAAGCCTTGGAGGAAATAGAGGCGATGAAGGGGGAATTTGCCAAATTGGGAGTGAATGAGGACAATACCTATATGTTTATTCAAGGACATCACATTATGGATAGTGTAGTGATGAGATTGTTAGTACCTGTCTGCAATGTGTTACGCCGTGAACGTGAAACGGAGATTAAAGAACTGGCAGAGCATAATATGCAGTTTCATAATGAACTGACCAGCTATCAGCGCCGGCAGTTGGGAGTAGACATTGTACTCCGCAAACATACCAGCTATAAGTTATCACCTCTTTATAAAAAATTGGAAGCAGATATAGAACGTTTCTTGAAACATATCTGAATCGGTTATTTCTTATTGGGAGGCAAGTGCTTTGGCTATGAAATGATCTAGTGAGAATTTTACCCGGTCCTGCTATATACAATAATATGAATACTACCAGATAAATAAAGGCTAATTCTTTAACGGCGAAAGGATCAGAACCATGAACAACAAAGAATGCGATACACATGGTGAAGATCATCGGAATCATTGTCAAGCGATAAAGGAATCCGAAAATGAAAGCCATCGAACAAACCATTTCACCAAAAATAGCCAGTACCAGTGAAAGTTGGCTTCCTATTCCTAAAGGATCGGGAAAACTGCCGGACATGACATCGTAGTTGGCCCATTTCTGTACACCGTGCGACATGAGTAAAACACCAAACAGGATTCGTAAAGCTAATATCAGAAGTGACATAGCAGTGCCATCGGGCTTGGATGGAAATAAGAATTTATAAATGACTGACATAATACGTTTTTCATTTTTTTGGTTTATACTATATTTATATAAACGTAACAAAAGGGTGAAATGTTCGGAAGTTCTATAAAGTGTAATGTTTGTTATGTGTCAGACAGCGCAATGTAATGATTGGCATTTATAACGATGAGGTGGTATATATGCCTTTTTCTGAGGCAATTAAAAAAGACAAGCCCCCCGATAAATCGCTTATCAAAGTGCTTGATGAATTATGTATTTAATGAAAATAATCATGAAAGGAGAAGTGGAAGTAATTCTTCTGCTTTTTCTATGATGTGAGCCGGATGCAAGGCTTCCAATTCTGTGCGCGGGCGGAATCCCCATGCCACACCTATAGCTGTTACTCCGGCATGATGCGCTGTTTGCATATCTACATTAGAATCACCTACATAAAGTATATCTTCCTGTTTGACTCCTGCTTTTGTCATAATTTTCGTTTACGATGGATGGATCGGGTTTTGCGGGGATACCTTCGCGTTGTCCCAATACTTCCACAAAGTTTATTTCAGGAAAATAGTGTGCTATTAACTTTCGGGTAGCTGCCTGGTATTTATTGGAGGCGACCGCTATCATGATCCCTTGCTGTTGCAGTGTTTTTAATAATTCGGAGATACCGGGATAAGGGCGGCTTAAATCGGCATTGTGCTCATCATAATAGGGGATGAATTGTGAACGTATCTTTAATACATTCTCTTCCGTACGTTCCCCTTCAGGCAGAGCACGCTCAAATAATTTATTGATTCCGTTTCCTACAAAAAAGCGGTATGCTTCCGTTTCATGTGTAGGATAGCCATAATATTGTAAGGCTTGGTTGGTGGCGGCAGCCAGGTCGGCAATGGTGTTCAGTAATGTGCCGTCCAGGTCGAATATTACAAGTTTCTTCATATTTGTACTTCTTTTATCGGTGCAAAGTTACTATTTTTGTATGCAAACTAATAATAATGCTTATGAACTTTCTAGAATTAGTGAAGGCGCGCTATTCTGCACGCAAATATGCCAATCGTCCTGTTGAGGCTGAAAAGTTGGATTATATCATGGAATGTGTACGTTTTGCACCATCTGCAGTTAATTTTCAACCATGGCGTTTCCGTATTGTTACAGATGAGGCCGTACTGAAAGCGTTGTATTCATGTTATAAACGGGAATGGCTTGCTACGGCTCCTTGTATCATAGTGGCTTGTGTGGATCATAATGAGTCTTGGCATCGCCGTGCCGATAATAAGGATCATGCTGATATTGATATTGCTATTGCAGTAGAACATCTTTGTCTGGCTGCTGCCGAACAAGGACTGGGTACTTGTTGGGTTTGTAATTTTGATGCTCCGCAATGCAGTGAGGTTTTGGGACTGCCGGAAATTTGGAACCGCCGTTTGATTCCGGTCGTATGCGGAGATGAACCTACAGAAAAGAAGCGGAAACCATTAAATGAAATTCCTTCTTTAAAAAATTCACAAAACCACCTTTCGGAGTGTCATCGGGCAGGCAGATTTAATTTCCTTTTACAGTGGATGAAGGTACTGTTAATTTCTTGACCTGATGACTGTTCCGGAATTTTAAGCACATTTCTTTAGACTCTTCTTATTTTCTGATAATTTTGCATATTTTGTATTCCATTTATGATAGAAGTAAAGCCGAAATGGCTAAATTTGAGCACTTTTTAGGCTTTGAATAACCTATGAGTGTAGTAAGTACTATTAATAACACTGAAAATTATGGAGAACATAGGAGTTGGATTGATGTTGATGGTGGTCGGTATGGCGACCGTCTTTGTCATTCTCCTCATCGTTATCTATCTAAGCAAGTACCTTATTACTGTTGTCAACAAAGTGGCCCCCGAAGAGACCCCCAAAAAATGCACCTGCTGTAGCACCTACGGCAGATACTGGTGCTATGGATGCTATTAAGGCGGCAGTTGAGATTTTGACAGCAGGTAAAGGTCAGGTGATAAAGATTGAGAAGTTATAATCCAAAAAAAGGAAAAACACATTTATCAAAAATGGAAAGAGAAGTAAAATTTAGTCTGGTCTTCCGCGATATGTGGCAGAGTGCGGGTAAGTACGTGCCTCGTGTAGACCAGTTGGTTAAGGTTGCCCCGGCTATTATTGAAATGGGCTGTTTCGCCCGTGTGGAAACAAATGGTGGTGGTTTTGAACAGGTAAATTTATTGTTTGGTGAAAATCCGAATAGAGCTGTGCGCGAGTGGACGAAACCCTTCCACGAAGCAGGCATCCAGACTCATATGCTGGACCGTGCGCTGAACGGTCTCCGCATGAGTCCCGTCCCGGCAGATGTCCGTAAATTATTCTATAAGGTTAAACATGCGCAAGGAACAGATATTACCCGTACTTTCTGCGGATTGAATGATGTCCGCAATATTATCCCTTCTATCGGCTATGCTCACGAAGCCGGAATGATTTCACAATGTTCGCTCTGTATCACTTTTTCTCCGATACATACTGTGGAATATTATGTGAATATGGCCAAGCAGCTTATAGAAGCCGGAGCCGATGAAATCTGTATTAAAGATATGGCCGGCATCGGACGTCCCGTTTCATTGGGAAAGATTGTTGCCGGAATCAAGAAGATTAAAAATATTCCTATACAGTATCACTCTCATGCGGGGCCCGGATTCAATATGGCTTCTATTTTGGAAGTATGCCAGGCTGGTTGCGACTATATTGATGTAGGTATGGAACCATTGTCATGGGGAACCGGCCATGCTGATTTGATTAGTGTGCAAGCCATGTTGAAAGATGCCGGATTTAAAGTGCCCGAAATTAATATGGAAGCGTATATGAAAGTGCGTTCCATGATTCAGGAGTTTATGGATGATTTCCTTGGTTTATATATCAGTCCCAAAAACCGTCTGATGAATTCTTTACTGATTGCTCCGGGATTGCCGGGCGGCATGATGGGAAGTTTGATGGCCGATCTTGAAACGAATCTGGAATCTATCAACAAGTACAAGGCAAAACGTAACCTGCCGTTTATGACTCAGGATGAATTGTTGATCAAGCTGTTCAATGAAGTTGCTTACGTATGGCCGCGTGTGGGTTATCCTCCTTTGGTAACTCCGTTCAGCCAGTATGTGAAGAACCTTGCCATGATGAATGTAATGGCTATGGAGAAAGGTAAGGAACGTTGGGGAATGATTGCCGATGATATTTGGGATATGATTTTGGGTAAAGCGGGACGTTTACCGGGTAAACTGGCCCCTGAAATTATTGAAAAGGCAGAACGTGAAGGCCGCAAGTTCTTTGATGGCAATCCGCAGGACAATTATCCCGACCAGTTGGAAAAATATCGCAAGATGATGCTTGAAAAACAATGGGATAAAGGACAGGATGACGAAGAACTGTTTGAGTATGCCATGCATCCGGCCCAGTATGAAGCTTATAAGAGCGGGAAGGCAAAAGAAGACTTCTTGGCAGATGTGAAGAAACGTCGTGAGGAGAAAGCGAATGCCACTACTCCTGTCGAAGCTGAAAACAAGACCAAGGTATTGACGGTGGATGTGAACGGGCAACCTTATCGCGTTACAGTAGCATATGGTGCTGTAGATCCTGCTACGCTGACAGCTGCTTCGGGTGCAGTTCCTGCACAAGCTGCTCCTGCTCCGGTAGGGGAAGGGAAAGATGTGCTTTCTCCGTTGGAAGGTAAATTCTTCCTGGTAAAGAATGCCCAGGAAACTCCGAAGAAGGTGGGTGAAAAGGTTAATAAAGGTGATGTGATTTGTTACGTCGAAGCAATGAAGACCTATAATGCGATCCGTGCGGAATATGACGGTACTATAACTGCTATTTGCGCTAATTCGGGTGACACGGTTTCAGAGGATGACGTATTAATGAAAATAGTATAATGGAAGATATATTTGAAAGACTTTATGATATGACTGCTTTCAGCAATATTATTGCTGAACCGCAATTCTTGATAATGTATGCCATTGCGTTCATCTTACTTTACTTGGGGATCAAGAAAAAGTACGAACCGCTGCTGCTGATTCCGATAGCTTTCGGAGTGTTGCTGGCTAACTTTCCCGGTGGTGAGATGGGGGTTGTCCAGGCCGATGAGAACGGCATGGTAATGGTGAATGGAGCACTGAAGAACATCTGGGAAATGCCGTTGCACGAAATTGCGCACGACTTGGGCCTGATGAACTTTATCTACTACATGTTGGATTAAGACCGGTTTTCTTCCGCCTATCATTTTTATGGGGGTAGGTGCTTTGACAGACTTTGGTCCGATGTTGCGTAATTTGCGGCTTTCTATTTTCGGAGCTGCTGCACAGTTGGGTATTTTCACAGTATTGTTGGTAGCTATCTTGATGGGGTTCACTCCGAAAGAGGCGGCTTCATTGGGTATTATTGGTGGAGCAGACGGTCCTACCGCTATCTTTACCACTATTAAACTGGCTCCCCATTTGCTAGGGCCGATTGCTATTGCCGCTTATTCGTATATGGCTCTGGTACCCGTTATCATTCCGTTGGTTGTGAAAATCTGGTGTACGAAGAAAGAATTGAGTATCAATATGAAGGAACAGGAAAAGAAATATCCTTCTTCGGTAGAAATCAAGAATCTTCGTGTGCTGAAGATTGTATTTCCGATTGTAGTGACTACGGTGGTCGCTCTGTTTGTGCCAAGTGCAGTGCCTTTGATTGGTATGTTGATGTTTGGTAACTTGATTAAGGAAATAGGTAGTGATACTTCACGTTTGTTTGATGCAGCTTCAAATAGTATCATGAATGCGGCAACTATCTTCTTGGGGTTGTCAGTCGGTGCGACAATGACTACGGAGGCATTTTTGAATTGGACTACTATCGGTATTGTGATAGGTGGTTTCTTGGCGTTTGCCTTGTCTATTTCCGGTGGTATCTTGTTTGTGAAGTTGGTGAATCTTTTCACTAAGAAGAAGATCAATCCACTGATTGGGGCTACAGGTTTGAGTGCTGTGCCCATGGCCAGCCGTGTGGCTAATGAAATTGCTTTGAAGTATGACCCCAAAAATCATGTGCTTCAATATTGTATGGCAAGTAACATTTCAGGAGTTATCGGTTCTGCCGTGGCTGCCGGTGTGCTGATTTCATTCCTACAATAAAAATCATCGTATTTAAATTGTTCGGGCACGAATTATACGGAAATTAAAGGTGTTTTAGACAATACTGTAAGATCTGTATAGTTCGTGTCTTTTATTCTCTTTCTGTATCGTTCTCCTGGCTAAAACAAATAGAATAGGCCCTCTCCTCACGAAGAAAGCCTATCGTTAGATTAATGTTTAATATAAGAGAGAGTTTTATAGTCCTAACAGTTCATTGAACTTCTCTGCTGTCTTGGGATCTGACGGACGGGTCATATTGGCAGAGATGATTTTGCCATCCCGATCCAGCAGGATAAAACGGGGAATGCCGTTGATGAGGTAAGCATCCATAAAGGTCCTGTCTGTTCCCATGTGTAACTGGATCCCTTTCAGTTGATCCTTTGTTACCATGTTCTCCCATGCCTTTTTTGTTCTTGTCGCATGACAGGCTGACAAAATGAATATCCTTTCCTGCATATTTCTCTTCCAATTCCTTTAACGCAGGAAGTTCTCCACGGCAAGGGCCACACCAGGTAGCCCACACGTCAATATAGATATATTTCCCTTTCAAATCTGCCAAAGATATTGTTTTTCCATTGATATCCGGATAGGAGAAGCTAGCTGCTGAGGGATTGCCTGATCTTAATTTTTCCCCACTTGGTACAAAGTGCGTTGAATTTTTCTATGGACTTTGCATCCTTCACATGTTTGCGGAATAGGACAATCAGCCCGTCTGCTTCATCCAGCCCGTTATTGTCTACAAAGTTATAAACAAATTGGTCAATCAGAAATTCTGCAACCTTTTCATCCTGTATGGTTGCATCTACGTAGTTTACACTTTGTTCTGTAGAACTTGATGCAACTGTTTTTCCTTTATTACTAAAGGCACTGATAGCATCGGGAAGAAAAGCCTTATATTCTTTTAGAGCTAATAAACTGGCATTGATCGGAGTAATAGCTTCCAGTTTTTCATAATATGCTTTGGAAGGAATATAGTTGTCATCCTTTCCAAAATGAGGATGATACAAAGCGTATTTGGAGAAATAATAATACGTATAGAATTGCAAACGTATTTTTTCCTGTGTAGTGAAATCGGCTGGAAGTTTTGCGGCTTCCAATACTTGGCAATTGGCTGCGTACAGGCTGTCCCCTTTGTGTATGAGGGCGGCCTCTTGCATTTTCATATCGGGCATACCGAGTGATTGGAGCTCTTTGCTTCCCAGATAGGTGTTGATAGCGGCACCTGCTCCTTCAAAGGTTGTGTTTCTCCACATGTTGTCACTGTCGAATGACAAGGTAAGGTCTTGATTGGGATCTAGATAAAGAGTACGGCGTCCGCGTGTGTATTGCATGGTTACATATTGCGGAGTGAATCCTGTGATTTCTATGTTGCCGTTTCCAGCGGCATCAATCGCCACTTCTTTTTGTTCGCCACTTTGGCTGAAAGTCAATCTCACTTTGACCTTCTCATTGGGATTGGTGACCTTAAAAGTGAGCTTTGCAGCTTCTGTAGCGGTAAAGGTACTCAGCGCAAGGCCAAGTACCATGATGGATTTTAGAGTTCTCATCTTAGTTTTTTTCTTTTAGGTTTCATTTTCAATGCATCGGGACGCATGTTATAGACTTTCTTTCCGTATGCGGGTTCTGTGCTGAGGCAGGCAGGGATGGGGGCTTTGCCGTTCAGTTTGCGAAGCACCATTTCCAAGGCGGCTGCATATTCCTGATGGATGAAAGCATCATCTCTGTCTGTTTGGTTATAAGCAATGTATTGCAGATAGCCTACACATTTGTTGAACCAGAATTCGGGAAGTTCCTCTGCTTTGTATCCCAAACGGGCGATAAATTTCAGTCTACTGATTAACTCTTGCTGATTGATTGTGGTGTCTGCAATCATCGCATCAATCTGGGTAGCTGCCGCTTCATACTTTTGTTCCCGGATATCATTATTGATACGGATCATTTTCAGATTGAAATCTTTTCCTTCATAGTTGCATAAGGCTTCAATTTCCGCCAATTCGCCGTATGAAGTTTCCTTTTGCCAATTTAGCGTCAACAGCTTTTTTTAGCCGAAACGCTGGCAGAAATCCGCATAATTGTCTGATACTTGCTTCAGGTACGGGTTCATGCCATTGATCGTGTTTACATATGCTTCCCATACATCCGGATCAGTCAGTTTGGCGCCTCCTTTTATTAATTCGTCAAAAGCGGCCTGTACATTATTGCGTGCATAGACTGAATAGTGATAATTGATGTAATCAATTAAAAAATGCACGCTCCCTGTTTCCTTTGGTATATTGGTCTTGCAGGTAAAAAGAACGTTTGGTAGGAATGTTTGCGTCTTTTCCTGTCTGAATAAACTGTTCGGGAGTCTGACGGCTACTGCTGCGATGAACAATTTCTTCGGTAGCAGGATCTATGAATGCATAGGTGGGATAACTGCGTACACCGTATTTCTTGGCTAATGTAATTCCTTCACCTTCTTCAGCATCAATTTTGAGGTTGATGAAAGTTTGGTTATAGTAGTAACCCACTGTAGGCAAAGAGAATACGGTTTGTGCCATATTCAGGCAAGGTCCGCACCATTGGGTATAGAAATCAATGAATATCAGTTTATTTTCTGCTTTGGCCTTGGCTACGGCTTCTGCCCAAGTAGTGCCGTGCAGGAAATTGATTCCTGCATTCTGGGCATTTAAGTGAATCGCATAGATACATGCGAAAATGAGTAAGATATAGTTTTTTCATGTCTTTGATTTTAATATGTTAATAACCAGGGTTTTGTTTACATTCCAGATTAGAACTGATTTCTGATGACGGAATGGCATCAATACGGCGGTCTATGATGCGTTGGTAATAATTGTCTCCTTGTGCTTCCGAGTTTTTCATATTCTTTTTCCAAAGCTTCTCTTAACGTCTTGTTCAAAGCAAGCAGACGGGTGAAATCGGGTTTCTCTGTGTATCCTGCAAAACGGATCATGGCAAACCATTCATGCCAGTTCTCGAAAGACAATTCCAGCATCCATTCGTTGAATATGGCGGTTTCCAGTTCTTCGTTATTGGCTGGAAGAATTATTTCGGCTCCTGCTCTTTCGCGTAGTTTACGGATCGGTGCGTAGGCTTCGGATATAGAGGCTCCTGAACGATACAAGGCTTCGGCTTTAATCAGGTAGAGTTCGGAAACACGACTGAAGATGACAGGCATGTCATTGGCATCATTCAGCAGCTTCTTTACCGATTTCAGATTGTAGGCTACCGCAGAACTGCGGCTGTCCATCAGGCTGTCTACTTTAGAGAAGATGGCATCGGCGCGAGGATCATCCCCCACCAGTTCCACATACTCATTGGTGGGCCCCCAGTAACCTTGCTTTTTTCGTGGGGCTGTTACCGTAACATTGCTGACGGGTTGAAGTGTTGGTGGCATCCTTTTTGGTCGAATACACGAGCGAATAGAATCTCTTTGGTTGTTGAAAACTTATCAAAAACGTCACCATAGTTTGCTTCCGGCAATGGAGAATTTGTATCAATTGCATCATTAACTGCTGCTACCGCTTCTGTGTATTTTCCTGCATACAGCAATACTCTTGCCTTTAATGCCTTGGCTGCTTCTTTAGAAGCTTGTGAAAGCGTTTTTTCCAATCAGGAGCGTTTTTCAATAGCTATTTCCAGTTGATCCAGAATATATTGATAAGAATCGGCTACGGAGCTACGTGCCTTTAAAGCATTGGATACGGATGGAGCTTCATTACGCATGACAACTCCATATTCACTATTCATATCCCAAAATTCGCAGTAACGAACCAGGATATTGAAGTAGGCCAAAGCGCGTAAATAGGCTATTTCACCTAACACTTCGGCTCTACGGTTTCCGGAGAACTCTCCGTCACTCATGCGGTTACAGGCTGTTTCCAGGAAGTTGGCGTTTTTGATTACAGCGTAATCTGCATCCCATTCCGTTGCATCACTGAATGATAGGGTAGGCAACATTCGTTCGGAGTAGTAAACGGCATTACCGGCGCTGACAATTTCTTGACGCCACATGGTCCCGGCTTTGAAGGAACCACTTACTGTAGGAAATATGACATTGAATCCATTTCCGGGCAAGGAGTAATAGATTCCGTTTAAGGCTAACTCTACAGCAGCGGGTGTTGTGATGGCACCGTCTAAATCTGCTTCGAATTCGGGCTTTTGGTCCAAGACATCTACCAACTGGCACGAGGAAACGCCCATTGTAAGTAAAGCTAAGAATATATATTTTTTCATTCGATTATACATTTAAATGATTATAAGTTAACTTTTTAAACCAGCCGAGAAAGAGCGGAAACCCGGATAAGTGGAGGTTTCATAGTTACCGCCATAGTTGCTGTTACTGTTTACGGTAGCAGGGTCTGTTCCCGGATAAGAGGTGAGCGTGAACAAATTGGTAGCCGAGACAAATAGTTGTCCTTTAATTACTTTGTTTAAAGGTAAATTATAAGTCAGACGCACTTCCTGCAAACGGAAGAAGGAGGCATTAAACAATTCATGATCGGTTAGTCTAGGTACACCGTCACCTATATACAAGGCCGGGTATTTGGCATCTTTGTTGGTGTCAGACCATCTGTCATTCAATCCATAGTCAATCAAACCGGTTAATTGTTCGGGTAGATTCTGCAATGTTTTGTTATAAATCTTCAAACCACCGATCTGATATCCGAAGTTGGCGAACAGGCTGAATTGTTTATAAGATAAATTGGCAGTCAGACCGCCGAACAGATCCGGATCCGGATTACCGATAATAACACGGTCATTGTAGTTGATGATTCCATCTCCATTTAAATCCTTAATTTCCAAATGTCCCGGTTTTAATGAGTTACCATCGTAATAACTTTGTCCCTTTGATTTAGCATAGGCATTCAATTCATCTATTCTGGCTTGATCTTGTATGATCCCGGCATATTCATAACCATGGAAAGCTCCCATTGGATAGCCTACAGCCAATACTTGGTCGGCATAGCTGCCTTGAACTACTACATCCATAGCTGATTGTGCTCTACCTTCTTCAACCAGTTTGGTGACTTTATTCTTGTTATGTGACATATTCAAGGTCAGGTCCAAGTTCCAGTCTTTAGTAGATAATACACGACCTACCAGGTTTATTTCAATACCGCGGTTGGTCAATGCTCCGATATTACGGTTCATCTGCATAGAGCCACCGGTTGCACTGGGCGGGAAATCAAATGACCAGATCAAGTCTTTGGTATCTTTGATATAGCCGGAGATAGAACCGGTCAGTCGGTAATCGAACAATGCGAAATCAAGACCTAAATCATATTGGGTCGATTTTTCCCAGCGGATGTCGCGGTTACCCACTTGTTTATGTATAATGGCTGACAGATTATTATAACTGGTTGCTTCGTATAAATCACGATTAGAGAAGCTGGTTAAGTTTTGTGTACCGGTAGTACCTACGCTGGCACGTAATTTCAAATCATTAATGAATGTCAGGTTTTTCATGAATTTTTCCTGAGAGATACGCCATGCAATGGCTCCTGAAGGGAAGAAACCATAACGGTTGTTCGAACCAAACATGGATGAACCATCATAACGTCCTGTAAAAGTGAACAGGTAACGCTCCATTAATTTATAATTGATACGGGCAAATGAAGAGAACAGACCACTTGCATTATATCCGTTACCCCAAGATGAGATGCTTGCGGCACTTCCTAAATTGGTGTAGATATCATTATCCGGATAAGTCTGGCCATTCATTCTTGTACTACGGCTTATACCACGTTCAAAGGAGATACCGGCTACGGCATCCAAAACATGATTCTTGTTGAACTCATAGTTATAATTCAATGTATTGTCGAATACGGTTTTTGAATATTTATAATGATATTCTGACCCACTGGCTTCATTTCTAGTACTTAGAAAACTTGGACTGAATGAATTGTTTTCAGTAAATTGTAAATTACCCGATAAACTGGAACGGAACCGGAATCCTTTCCAAATATCAACTTCTCCGTATACGGTTCCCATGATGCGGTAAATATTATCATGGTTTTTCTTATAGGTGTTGGCTACCGGGTTGGCTTGACCTGTGGACATATCAAATTCACCGTTATCATTATATATAGGAAGGTCAGGACGGAATCCTTGCGCACTAAATAGTGATGTGTTCGCATTATTTTGGTCTGTATAACTCATATTGGCATTAATACCAAAACGAAGGATAGGCAGCACGTTCATTTCTGTAGACACACGTGCGTTATATCGGCTTAAGTCACCTCCTTTGACCATACCTTGCTGATCGAATACTGATAATGAAATAAGGTATTTAGATACTTTACTGCCTCCGCTTACAGTCAAGTCGGCATTATGGCGGATAGCAGTTTGTTTCACTTCATCAAACCAATTGGTGTTGGCACTGCCTAATGCAGTGGAATTAGGTTCAAGAATTTCCAATGCATATTGGTTGGACGGATCATATACCAAGGTTTCTTTGGCAAAGCGGCGTACTGTTTCTCGCCATTCATCACCATATAAAATACGGAAGTTCTTAATTTGAACATCAGTGGTAACATTGTAGTTGAAGCTGACGGTAGGTTTGGAACCTTCCACTCCTTTTTTAGTGGTAACGATAACTACACCATTTGCGGCGCGAGAACCATAGATAGCAGCCGCAGAAGCGTCTTTTAGTACGTCCATAGACTGGATATCATTGGGCGAAATTGCATCCAGCATACTGGGATCTTCTACAGGAACTCCGTCGATCACATACAAGGGTTCATTGGAACCGGTCAATGACGTGGCACCCCGCACACGTACACGGACAGTTTCACCCGGAACACCTGTATTTTTGGGATACCTGTACACCGGCAGCCAAGTTTTGAAGCATGGAGGTTACATTAGGAGTGTTTAATTGGCTC
>ENA-OQES01000376-OQES01000376.1-human-gut-metagenome-genome-assembly--contig:-NODE-376-length-19134-cov-3.273320_pt1 | contig 19134 bp, 20 predicted proteins | sample MGYA00242798_ERZ504641 | MGnify/ENA primary metagenome ERZ504641 (study PRJEB26092, sample SAMD00036327) | human gut metagenome | host: Homo sapiens | study: EMG produced TPA metagenomics assembly of... | reverse complement strand
AGTAAAACATGTTTTTAAAACATACGAAGAGATGCTGGCAGATGAAAATATCGATATTATTTATGTTGCAACACCACATAGTATGCATTATGAAAATATGAAGCAGGCAGTCAATGCAGGAAAGCATATCTTATGTGAAAAGCGATCACAGTGAATGCAGCACAGTTAGAAGAAGTGTTGGAACTTGCCAAAGAAAAATGGTGTGGTAGTCAGAGAAGCAATGACAATTTCACATATGCCTTTATATAAGAAATTAAAGAACGAATCAAAGAAGGTGCGATCGGTAATACAAAGATGGTACAGGTGAACTTTGGAAGTAACAAAGGTTATGATTCTACACAGAGATTTTTTGGCATTAGAAGCAGCTGGCGGAGCTTTATTGGATATTGGAGTATATGCAACAGCATTTGCGAGAACATTTTTAAGTGAGATGCCAAATACGATTCTTACGACTGTAGAATATTTAGAGACAGGTGCAGATGAACAATCTGGGATCATTATGAAGAATACAAAAGGGGAGATGGTTGTTATGTGTCTGACACTTCGTGCAAAACAGCCAAAACGAGGAGTTGTGACAGGTGATAAGGGATATATTGAAGTATATGAATATCCAAGAGCATGCAAAGCAACGATCACTAATACGGCAACTGGAGAAGTTGAGACAGTTGAAGCAGGAAAGACAGAAGATGCTTTAAAATATGAGGTAGAAGCAATGGAAGCAGCGATCGAAGGAAACTTGGAGGATGATTGCCAGATCATTACAAAAGATACGATGCGAATTTTAACAAGTATTAAGACACAGTGGGGAATGAAATACCCATTTGAATAAGGATCTGAGATGATCATATAAGAATTTATCAAAAAGAAATGTGCCAAACACACATTTCTTTTTTTACTGGACGAAGCTTTTGCTATCAGTTATACTTAATAAGAATGAAGCAGGAAGGAGCGGTAAGATGATCCAGATTTATAAGAATTATGAAGGACATAAAGAGTTAGAAGAATTAGATCATATCGAATTGGAATCATGGGTGATGATCACAGATCCAACGATGGAGGAACTCATGAATATTTCGAGAGATTATAAGATTGATATGGATGATCTTAAGGCAGCACTGGATACGGAAGAACGTTCCCGACTGGAGAATGAAGATGATTATACAATGATCCTTGTGAATATTCCGGTTGTAGAGGAAGAGGAAGAAAAGAAATTGGTATGAGACGATACCGCTTGGGATTTTTATTACTAATAAGATCGTCTTTACTGTTTGTTTGGAGCAAACGAATATCTTAAAAACAATTTGTTGATGGACTGGTATCAAATTTTTGATACATTTATGAAGTACAAGATTTGTATATCAGATTCTTTACAATAATGCAGCGTTGTTCTTGTATTATCTGCGTGTGATCGACCAGAGAGCAAATCAAGTGGAAGATCTGTTGCATGAGACATATGAGAACAAAGACTTGATCCAATTGTATGATTTAGAGTAAAATGCCTAGTTTATTTTACAACAGCATTAAAATCAAATGAAGTAGTGTTGGAGAAATTAAGAAAACATATTGGCCTTAGACATTATGAAGAAGATGAAGAACTGTTGGAAGATGTCATCATTGAGAATAAACAGGCGATGGAGATGACGGATATTTATCATAATATCCTGCGAAGTACGATGTCTTTGTTTGGATCGATCATTGATAATAACCTGAATCAGGTTATGAAATTCTTGGCAGCGATCACGATTATTTTGGAATTGCCAACGATGATCTCGGGATTGTATGGTATGAATGTCAATGGTGTTGGAATGCCGTTTGCGACGAAAGCATATGGGTTTGCAGCAATCTCGATTTTTTCTTTGATCGTCTGTTTGATCGCGGTGTATATTTTGAAGAAGAAACATATACTATAAGATATTGAAGAATCACACTAAGTGGTTCTTCATGTGTTTTAGGGCGTTTTTTTCCAGACGGCTGACTTGTGCCTGGGAAATGGCGATTTCGTCTGCAACTTCTGTTTGTGTTTTCCCTTCAAAGAATCGCATTTTGATAATATCATATTCTCGATCTGGAAGATGTTCCATTGCTTCTTTTAAGGCAATGGATTCCACCCAGCTATCTTCTTTGTTTTTTTTATCTTTTACCTGATCCATAAGGTAAAGAGTATCACCTCCATCCTGATAAACAGGTTCATAAAGAGAAAGAGGGGTTGCGATCGCATCAAGTGCAAATAAGACATCTTCTTTTTCATATCGATTTCTTTTGCAATGACGTCGATTGTAGGCTCATGATTTAATTTTTTGGTAAGAACTTCTCTTGCATTGATCGCTTTATATGCGGTATCACGAAGAGAACGACTTACACGCATACTATGATTATCACGAAGATAGCGTTTGACTTCACCAATGATCATGGGAACAGCATAAGTAGAGAATTTCACATTTAGATTCCGGTCAAAATTATCAATGGCTTTCATAAGACCGATGCAGCCAACTTGAAAAAGATCATCTGCATTTTCACTACTTCCTGAAAATCGTTGGATGATACTAAGAACAAGTCGTAGATTTCCTTTGATATAATGTTCTCTGGCAAGAAGATCACCTTGCTCGATCCGCTCAAATAAATCTTCTTTTTCTTCTTCAGAAAGTAAAGGGAGAGAAGAAGTGTTAACGCCACAGATTTCTACTTTTTTTGCGTGCCATAATAAGTTCCTCCATTTGTGATTCGTATAATAAAAGTCATGTACAGATCTGGTGGAATTTATACGTTGAAAAAAGTGGAAGAGGAAATTGACTTATATTTTTTACAGGTGCTATGATGAGGATAAATACGATCAAAGGAGAGTAAAGATGAAGAAGATATTAGCATCGCTTATGATGGTTTGGACTTATTTTTTTCGTCTTGGTGGATGCAACGTTCCATGGATGAAACAAAAGACAGAGAAAACGAAGGCTACGAAAGTTATTCAGGCAGATAAAGTTGAAGGGACAATGAAAGGAATGAAATTAAAGGTTGGTGTATCGAATGATATGGCACCATTTTCATATTATGATAGTGAGCAGAAGAAGATCACAGGGTTTGATATTGATCTTCTTGATAAACTTAGTGAATATCTGGGCTTTGAATATGAATTATATCCAATGAATATGAAGAAATTAGAGCAAAAGATCAAGAACAAAGAATTAGATCTTGCAATCGCAGGAATTTCAATCACAGATGAAAGACAGAGAGAGTTTTCATTTACAGACACTTATTATGAAACATATCTTCAGATCGTGGTCAGAAAAGACAGCCAGATCACAGATCGTAAGGAGATTACAGAGAAGAAGGTCGGTGTTGTAGAAGGAACATCCAGTGCACAATATGCGGAGGATTATTTGTCAGAGGATAACAAGATCACATATTATAAAAACATTACAAAAGTATGGAACGATCTTGAAAAAGGAACGATCGATGCAACGATTTATGATACAACAGGAATCCAGAATTATATGCAAGAACATGCAGATAATACGAATCTTAGTGTGTTGAACGAACAACTTAATTCCGAGGAAAGTAATTATGGGATTATGTTTGTGAAGGGGTACAAATATCTGGATCAGTTTAATGTAGCACTTCAGGTTCTCAATAATGATGGGACGTATCAGAAGCTTAAGGAGCAGTGGATTAAGACAAAAGAATAAAAGATAAGAAAATGGCAGGAACTATATGTAAGATGAAAAGTTCCTGCCATTTTGTTTGTTAAGAAAGGCTCTTGTAAGATTCAAAGTGTGAGTGTATGAAGCCATGCAGATTCTTCCTCGTTAAGGTGTGGAGAAAGTGTATCATATACGAACTGTTGGTAATCAGTTAACAATTGTTTTTCTTTTTCGTTAAATAAAGAAAGGTCAACACCGTCAAGATCGATCGGTACAAGTGTCAGGGGTTCGAAATGAAGGAAAGCACCGTATTCATTTTGCTGCCACTTTTTTTACAGATCAGCATATTTTCTGTACGGATTCCGTATTTTCCGGGAACATAGACACCTGGTTCGTCTGTGATGACCATACCCGGCTGTAGTACTGCGTCAAGATTTTCGGGATTCGATCTCCAACGAAAAGCGTTTGGACCTTCATGAACACCAAGAAAATATCCAACACCATGTCCGGTTCCACAACGATAATCAACGCCATCTTCCCAGAGAGGTTCTCTTGCTAGAATATCAAGATTACTTCCTCTACATCCAAACAGGAATTTTGCATTGGCAAGAGTCAGCATAGATTTTAATACCAGTGTAAAGTATTTTCTTTCTTCCTCTGAAATTGGACCAAGAATAAAAGTTCTTGTGACATCGGTTGTACCACCATAATATTGTCCACCGGAATCAATGAGAAGCATACCTTCAGCTTTGACATCGACATCGGATTCTTCAGTGGATTGATAATGCATCATTGCAGCATGATCTTTATAAGCACAGATCGTTTCGAAACTAGGGCCCATGTAATCGGGGAGTTTTTTCCTTTCTTCCTCGAGATGGTCAGAGATCATACGTTCTGTCATAGGGATTTTTCCAACGTTTTTCTTAAGCCAGTACATAAATTTTGTCATAGCGATCCCATCATTGATATGGCATGCTTTCAAATGATCGATCTGAATGTCATTTTTTGATAGCTTTCATTAGTTCTGTTGGATTCTTATCTTCAATGATCTTGCATTTGAATAAGAGATTATAATGCAGATAGTTTGTAAGATCTGGATTTAACAAAACAGTTTCATGTTGATCTTTTAAGAAAGCACTAACTTCTGTGTAATCGAGGATGGAAATGCCGTGTTCCTTAAATCGTTGAAAAGCAACTGCTGAAATACAATCTTTTCGAAGAAAAATGAAAACATTTGTCTATCGTGATCCATGCATAACTATAAAATAATGGAGTACATGCAATGTCATCTCCACGCAAGTTAAAAAGCCATGCAATATCAGGAAGAGAGGATAAGAAAAATGCATTGGCATCAAGTTCTTTCATTTTTTTCTCTGACACGTGCCAGTTTTGAATCAGTATGTTCTCCACTGTATTTGATATCATGACGGTAAATTGTGGATTTTGTGATCGCGGGGCGATTATCTTTGGCCCAGAGTTCTTCTACAAAACGAAGATCAAAACGAAAAGATGCACCATGCTGCTTCACTAGTTTTGCGATTTTTTTTCCCGTAAGAAGCTGAGATCGTAAAGCCGTTTACCCCAAGTGTATCACCTTCCTGCAGGTGCTCTTTCAAAAATTCAAGAATCGTAGGAACACTAGAAACCCCTTGTTTCATCAATGTGATATCAGAAGAGATCTGTCCTTCAGCCTGCGTAAAATAACGTCCATCAGTCCAAAGCCATCCTTCTTCGCATCCAGCTAGAAAGGTACCAGCAGAACCAGTAAAACCAGAAATGTATTGTCTGCATTTAAAGTAATCATCTACGTATTCGGATTGATGCGGATCTTCACTTGGAACAAGATAATAAGAAACCTTTTGGTTTTTCATTTGTTCGCGAAGTTTCATAAAATTTAGATTCATGTCCAAAAAACCTCCATTTTGTCGTATTAAAATCCTGAAAATATATGTTTTATATAGGATTTCAGGATCGGTTTATGTTAATTATAGTAGATGAATAGGGATTCGTAAAGAAAAAGCAAATGTAAAATTATATGGTATTTGTCAAAAAAGTTGAAAAAAATTAAAAGAAATACGGTATAATCGGGATTGAACAAATATAAAAGTATAAAGGAGAAACTTATGAAGAATTTACTAGTTGCTCAGTCAGGAGGACCATCTGCAGCAATCAATGCGACGATCACAGGAGTGATCGATGCTGGAATTGAGAGTGGACGTGTGGGCCATGTTTATGGTGCTCTGAATGGAATTAAAGGTGTGCTGAACGAGAAATTTTGTAAATCTCGATGAAGTATGTGACACAAAAGCAAAAAAGAGATCTATTAGCGATCACACCGGCAGCGGCGCTTGGTTCCTGTCGATGGAAACTCGGGGGATCCCAAAGAAAATGCAGAAGAATTTGAAGAGATCATCCGTATTTTAAGAAAGAATGACATAGGATATTTTATATATACTGGTGGAAATGATTCTATGGACACCGTATATAAACTGTCTGTTTACTGTGAAGAACATAATATTGATGACATTAAGGTAATGGGAGCTCCAAAGACGATCGATAATGATCTTGGAGAGACTGACCATTGCCCTGGATTTGGTTCTGCAGCCAAATTTATCGCGACTGCGTTTACCGAGATTGCGTGTGATTGCTTTGTTTATGATGTCCCATCCGTAACGATCGTAGAAGTTATGGGAAGAAATGCAGGATGGTTGACGGCAGCATCTGCACTTGCAAGGATTGAAGGGCGAAAAGTTCCTCAGTTGATCTATCTTTGCGAGAAAGCATTCGATGAAGATCAATTTATTAAAGATGTAAATGAAGCATTAAAAAAAGGAAAATAACATCATTATTGCGGTAAGTGAAGGTGTAAAAACTGCTGACGGAAATTACGTTGGAGAAGAAACAAAATCAGGAAAAGAAGATGTATTTGGACATAAATATCTTTCTGGTGTTGGTAAATATCTGGAAGGACTGGTAGGAGAGAAGATTGGATGTAAAGTCAGATCTGTAGAATTAAACATCCTTCAGAGATGTGCTGGATATATGTTAAGTGAGACTGATATCATGGAATCAAGAAATCTTGGAGCATTTGCAGCTGTCAGTGCGATTCGCGGAAAGAGTGGAAAAATGTCTGCAGTGCGAAGAATTTCAGATGATCCATATCAGGTAGAAATCGTACTTTCTGATCTGTCAAAGATTGCGAATTATGAAAAGAAAGTTCCGATGGAATGGATCAATGAAGAAGGGAATGATATTAAAGACGAATTACTGACATATTTAAAACCGTTGATCCAAGGTGAAGTACAGATTCCATATGAAAAAGGAATTCCAAAACGATTTATTTTATAAAAGACAAGAAAGAATCCTGCTGTGCAGGATTCTTTAGACTGTAGACAAACTAGGTGCTGGGATCATCCCAGCACCATTTTTTCCTTTAAAGTTAAATTGTATCCAAAAATTTCTTAGAAATCTTCGCTTTTGTCCATTTAGCAATCCGTTCTTACCAAGAAATCTTGCCAGTTTTTTTAGATTCATACATGCAAAAGTAAGCCCGGCTTTCATTTCCATCTGTGCTTTTCCTATGTATTGTGTATATCGAAATCCATGGTGTTCTTTTGCTGTTCCAAAGATTCTTTCTATCGTTTCTTTTCGTTTCTGATAGATTGCTTTATTCCCTCTTACATGTCGGATATCTTCTGCTTTTTCTATATATTTTTCCCAAACATGACGTGTTATCACTTTTACATGATTCTTGCTTTCTGTACATTTGGATATCTGTGGACATTTTTCACATTGATATCCACAGCTTTTATATTCTCTGTATCCATCCCTGTTTGTTGTACTGTATCTTAGAATCTGATTTTCTGGACAGATGTAACAATCATAGTATTCATCATAAACATATTCATATTTCTTAAAAAATCCCTCTTTTGTCATAGGACGTTTATATGGAAACAATGGTTCAATCCTATCTTTCAGAAGTTGTCTGGCAATCGCTGGTGTCTTGTATCCTGCATCTGCCACGATCATTTCTGGTTCAAAACTTTTCACCTTTTCATAGATTGTTTGAAATGTTCGGCTGTCATGTTCATTTCCAGGATGAACACTATATCCAAGGACCCATCCGTGTTCATCACATGCCGTTTCTACTGCATATGCAAAAACATGTTTATGTTCTCCTTTGCGAAACCATCCGCTTTCTGGATCTGTAATACTGCTCTTTTTGGGTTTTTATATCGTCTGGTATCTGTTCAAGCTCATTATGTTGATCATTCCCAGATGTGGGAGGTGTTGGCGGATTCTTCTTATTTTTATCTTTTAGAGGTTTTTTCCCATGTGCCTGTCGGTCTTCATTGATCTCTTTTTGTAATTCATCTTCATACCAGAGTGCCTGTTCATGAGCAACTCTTTTTCGCATTTTTTTGACTGTTGGCACATGCCTTTACATGAGTTGCATCAACAAAGATCTCGTCCGTATTGATCAACTTATACTTCATACATTCTTCCAGAATCTTTGAAAATATCTGTTCAAAAAGATCCGTGTCTTTAAATCGGCGGGAATAGTTCTTTCCAAACGTTGAAAAATTGCGGTACAGTATCCAGCATATCCAGACCAAGAAACCAGCGGTAGGCAACATTTACTTCAATCTCTCGGATCGTCTGACGCATACTTTTGATTCCATAAAGATATTGAATAAATGGAATTTTAATGAGCATAACAGGATCCATACTTGGACGACCATTGTTTTGACAATATTTATCTTCTACAAGATCGTAAATAAAGTTCCAGTTGATTGCTTTATCAATCAATCTTAGCATATGATCCTGCGGAACCATGGAATCCATTGAGAACATCATCATCTGTTCTCGTTTCTTGTCTGCATTTTTCGTCATCATAAAAACACCGCCTTTCTGATAATTCTATTATACCAGAAAAACAGTGCTCATAGTAAAAGTCCCGGCAAATACCGGGACTTTGTCTACAGTCTGAAAGGAAGCCTGAGATTCAGGCTTCCATTTTTTTTGATATGATGATTTGTTTGTATATTCTTGAAAACATTTCATCTTTTTATTTCTTAACACTATGCTTCTGCACTAAAGCATGCAGAAGATTGTATTGATTAAATTCAGATCTCGCTCATGATCCTCTGCGTGATCTCATTCGCTTTTTCATAAATGTGAGCCGCATCTGTTCCAATAAAGAATTCGCCATCTTCATACAGAATCTTTCCTGCGACCATTGTCATCTTGACATTCTGCTTACTTCCACTGTATACCAGATTCTTTCTGATATTGTGGATTGGCTGCATATTTGGCTGATGCAGGTCGATCATTATAAGATCTGCCTGCTTTCCTTTCACTAACACATCACAGTCTGAAAGATTCATTGCTTTTGCACCGCCTGTTGTTGCCATCTTTAATACCTCTACTGCATCAACTGCACTCGCATTATTTTCCCGGTATTTGGCAAGTGCTGTGACAAGAAACATCTCGCGAAACATATCAAGACAGTTATTGCTTGCAGGTCCATCCGTTCCGATCGCCAGATCAATATTTCGTTTTAACATCTCCTCGATCGGAGCAATCCCGCTTGCTAATTTTAGATTCGAGGCTGGGTTGGTGATCACAGAAATCTGATGTCTCTTTACGACATCAAGATCTTCTTCGCTCATATGAACACAGTGGTACAACCCTCCTCCATATTCAAACAGCCCTAGCTGTTCCATATATACCGTTGGTGTCATACCTGTTCTCTCGACGCACTGTGCCACTTCTGAGGCACTTTCTGAGTTGTGGGTATAGATAGGTGCATGGTACTTCTTAGAAAGCTCTGAGATGCCTTCTAAGATTTCTCTCTTGGTTGTATATTCTGCATGGAACCCCAGTTCATAACTGGTAAGTCCATCTTCTTTATGGTACTTCTCATACCAATTCTCTACTTCTTTCACAGACTGGGTAAAATCATTCACTGCTCCAATAACAGTCGTCCGAAAACCACAATCCTCAGATGCCTGGATCATCGTATCTGGTGTCAGATACATATCCGCATTGGCGGTGATCCCGCTTGTTAAATATTCCATGATGGCAAGTTTGGATAAATGATAGATATCATCCGGTGTTAACTTGGCTTCATATGGGAACACCTGATCATTTAACCAGGAAAGCAGCGGCATATCATCTGCATGAGATCTTAAAAATGTCATCGCGGAATGTGTATGGGCATTCTTAAATCCAGGCATGATCAGATTGCCTTTTGCATCAATCTGTCTCTCCCATGCGATCTTTGCCTCTTCTTCTTTATTCTCCGGTCCGACATACTGTATTTTATGATCTGAGATCCAAATCTCTCCATCAAAGATCTCTTGATCTTCCTGCATGGTTAAAATTCTTGCATGGTAGATTCTTATCATTTGATCACCTCTTATTTCTTCAGACTCTTCCCCATTCTACAGATGCATTCTGTTACTAGTTTCTGGAATTTTGGAGCTGCACGATCTGCACTTTGCTGAACTTCTTTGTGTGTCAGTGGTTTCTTACTGATTCCGGCAGCAGGATTCGCAATACACGAAATTCCACAGATCTTCATTCCCATATGATTTGCCGCGATCGCCTCACAGGCAGTACTCATTCCAACCGTATCTGCACCGATGGCTTTACACATCCTGATTTCTGCCGGGGATTCAAAATTAGGACCTGGAAGCTGGATATAAGTTCCTTCTTTAAGATCAATCTGCAGATGATCCGCACTTTTTCTGATCACTTCTTGTAATTCTTCATCATAAATATGACTCATATCCGGAAATCTTTCTCCAAATTCTTCGATATTCGGTCCAATTAATGGAGATGGTACAAAACTTGCGATCTGATCCGTGATCATCATAAAGTCACCCGCTTCAAACCCACGATGAATCCCACCAGATGCGTTTGTCAAAAACAAGATCTCTGCTCCCATCATCTTCATCAGTCGAATCGGCAGTACAACATCACTCATGGAATATCCTTCATAATAGTGAACTCGTCCTTCATGATCATTACTGGAATATCTTCTACGTAACCAAGTACAAATCTTCCTTTATGTCCCTGTACTGTAGAAACTGGAAATCCTTTGATCTCATGGTAATCGATCACAGTCTCAATCTTGATCTTCTCCGCGTAATCTCCAAGACCGGAACCTAAGACCAATGCGATCTGTGGTTTAAATTCTGTCATTTCATTTACTTGTTTATAACATTCCTTTACTTTATCATATATTCCCCCACTGCTCAATTCTTGATGCATAAGCTGCCCAGCCATTTGCCGTTGTCAACTGTCCATTCAAAAATGATTTACATGTATCATAATAAGACTTTTTCTAGTCCACTCAATTCCGACACATCAAGCGTTTTGTCCAACGCTGCCTGAATATGTTCCGTTGTCCGATAAAGTGCATCCTCATAATCCACATTAATATTCAGCGGACGGGCCGTCGGATCTACATTAATGGAAAAATAGTCATTCACCTCTCTTGCTGAAGCATCATCTGCATATCTGGACTGATCAAAAATAGCACTCACATACTTTGCTACAATTTCCGGATGCTCATATCCTTTGCGTACCACCACATACATCCACTGATCATACGATTCAAAAACTGATATCCTCTGTGTCTCATTCACTTGTTCTTTGTCTAAAAGATACGGTTTCCACTCTGCATTTGAATCGACACTATATGCCGCACTAAGCGGATTATTCGGAGCCCACCAACGTCCGTAGATTGCTCCGCAATGTCCGGTTTTTAACAGATTATCTATGTTTTCCGTCTTTCTCAACAAGAATCTCTGGTCGAGTATCCCATCCTCATATAGATTACGAAGCTTTGAAAGTGCTTCTTTTGTTTCCTGCGTTACTGACCCATAAACTACATCTCCACTTTCATCCAGAATCCAGTGACATGGCATTGCACCTGCATGTATAAACGCTGAATCCACTCCATAAGTCTGGTCCGCCCCGGCAATCACATCTGTACTACAGGCAAGACCAATCGTCTGACCGTCTCCTGCTGCATCTTGTTCTACAAATGCACGCACTATCTCCAACGCTTCTTCTACCGTTTCCGGTTCCTTCAATCCCAACTTCTCAATCCAGTCTTTCCTCAACCAGAGAAGTGGAGCTCCGTCATCGATCACCGTATTCGGAAATGCATACAACTTTCCATCAACTGTTGCAGATTGTAAAAGCGAATCTCCATAACTGTCATACATTTCTTTGATCGTGTCTGTTGTACACTCCTCATAAGTTTCTGTCAGATCTTCGATCAGACCGGCTTCAATCAGGCGGAGCAGGTTATCTCTTCCTTTCACGACAAGCACATCCGGAATATCTCGATCTTCAATCGCTACATTGACTGCCTCTTCATACGTATTGCCATCCTGCAATTCAAAGACATCTGCATTTTGAATATTAAGCACTTTCTTCAGATATCTCGTATACGCATTGTTTTCGTACGTATTTCCCACCGGGAGATTCGAATTATTTGCTCCTGCAATCTTACCAAGTGTATACGTGACTGTCTCAGGATATTTTCCAAGCGGCGTATGCATTGCTTCATACATCAGTTTTCTTTTCACTTCAGCTGCTTCGCCTGCACCAGACTCACTTTGAGATGCATCTGACTGTTCCATCTGTCTTTGACTTTCTTTTGATTCAAAACAAGTTCCGCACCAAAGTATCATCAATAAAATTAATACAAGCTGGGCTGAAAGAATTCGCTTTTTCATATCGTTTTTCATAACACCTTTGCCTCCGTCTTCTTCGGAATCCGGATAAAGACACGCGTTCCTTTTCCAGGAGTGCTTTCTATCTTCATCTCACCTTTCTCTCCGTAAAGAACATGGATTCTGTCACAGACATTTCGCACGCCATAACCGGACGACTGATAGGTCAGGATCTGATCTGCCTTTTCCTGCGTCATTCCTGCTCCGTTGTCCCTGATTTCAAAGAAAATATGCTCATTTTCTTCACGAATCGTCAGCCACAATGTTGGATCCTCATTATCTGACACATCGATTCCGTGATCGATTGCATTTTCTGCCAGCGGCTGCAGGATCAGCTTCGGTATCATATAATCATTAAGACCGTCTGAAATCTGTTCGACCACACGGAACTCGTTATCATGCATAACCAACTGGATCTTGAGGTATGCACGGATATTATCAATTTCTTTTGCCACTGTAGTCATTGTTTCACCACGATTCAGGCTTGTTCTATAATAAGTAGACAGTGCCAATGTCACATAACTGATTTCATCCTCCCCCGCTTCAATTGCTTTCCAGTTGATAATAGAAAGTGAATTGTAAAGGAAATGTGGATTGATCTGTGCCTGCAGCGCTCTCATCTCACTATTCTGAAGCTGGATCTTACTCTCATATACTTCTGAGATCAAATGGTTCATCTGATCCATCATGCGCTGGAATGACCGAATCAACACACCAACCTCATCCTTGGACTTACTCTGCACCGTAACCTTGCGAAGTCCCATATTGATCTGGTTCATATTCTCTGTCAATAATTCCAACTGTGACACCATACGGATGGAGAAAACATACCCTAAAAGACTCAAAAGGAGAACACTGATTAAAATTAACGGAATATTTTTAAGCAAAAGCTTATGGATTGCATTTTCACTTACCGCCTTCGGACGATAGATATAGAAATTCCATCCGGTATCTTTCATTGTTCTCTGTGAAATATAATACTTATCACTGATATCCTTAAGATTCTCAATATTCTTTGGACGATATTTTTTATCCATAGAACAATCCGCATAAACAACATTTCCATTATCGTCCAGAATCATACCACCTGTATTATCTGTAATCTGACTCATGAATGGACTAAGAACTTTTTCATAATCCAGGCGCATCTCCAATACTGCTTTGATCGTATCATTATCGTAGAATTTTCGACTGGCAATGATTGATTTATTTCCCCCACGAGTAATGCTCCACTGCATCAGCGTTCCTTCATTCAGCCTAGAATACCACTGTTGATTCTCCGCTTCTGACATTGGAAGAAGTGTATCTCCATGTGGCACTTCTATATTGTCAGAATACAGCGTAATACTCCGAATCTCTTTGTGATAGATGGTCGGCATCTGAAGCAACGGATCTGCTACTTTCACATATTTCAAATATTTCTCATAATCTGATTCCATTTCCGTATCGAAAATATTCCTGAGACTTTGTGAATAGGATAAATAATCGACCAGATTTTCATAAATCTGTGACTGGTTCTCAATTGAGTTCACCGACTGCTCCAGTATTTTTTCCAGGTTATACTGTTCCTTTTCTCTCAGCTGATTCGTCATGCCATATTGCATAGAAAAAGCCAGGAATACAACCGGCACCAATCCTGCAATCAACATCAAAACTGACAGTTTCTTACGGAATTTCAGATTTTCAAATCGATGGAGCAGCTTCCGTATTTGGTTTTTTCATCCGCCTCTGTTCCTTTCCTGCATGCTTCCGGTGTGTCTCCGAAAAATTCCCGGAAGCTTCTGCAGAAGTATGAGTTATTGGAAAATCCTACTTCTTTTGCAATTCCGGAGATCTTCATATTCGTTGTCTCAAGAAGTTCTTTCGCTTTTTCCATCCGCACTTCACGGATAAAGCGGTTCAGTGTCACTCCCGTTTCTTCTTTGAACACAGCACTCAAATATCCGGGAGAAAGAAATACCATTGCTGAAAGCGTCTCTGCTCCAAGATTCCTCTCCTGGTAGTGATGATAAATGTAACTTTTTACTTTCGTAATCTCTGAACGGAATCCGTCTTCCTGTTCCTGTATACAGTGTTCATATTCCTGAAGTGCTTCGTCTACTATAGCGATCACATCCTTCAGGTTTTTGCAACGATATAACCGATCCACTCTCTTCGAAAGCATTTTCTCATCCATTTCATCCATCTGATCAAGCAATTCTTTTAAAATTCCGGAAAATACAAACTTTACATACATATCTGAAAACTGCTTATTGGCACGGTATTTATCTTCCAATTTCTGAAAATCCTGACGGAGATGGGGCAGATCTTTATATTGAATATCATTCGTGATCTGTTCCATGATTTCAGAATCTTCTGCCGGGTCTGCATTTCTTCTCTTCCTGCTTTTTCTCCGTGAAAAAATTAAATGCTGATGTGGCTGGTAGAACTGCTCTTCCAGCATTCCTTCCAGGGCTTTAAACTCCTCTGACCAGATTCTTTCTATCCTCAATTTCTTTACTGACCGCAAAATAACATTCACTGTCAAACTGATGCGCAAAGAACCGATACATTTCTCTACAACCACATGATAGTCTGTATACTTCTCCGGGAACAGAAAGATGGACTCATTTGAATTCAGATTCACATAATAAAATTCTCTCTGAACCTCTTCCTTCAGACTTGTCAGAAAATGTTCCTCCTCCGTCTCGAAAAAACCCATTGGATGCACTGACAAGAACCATGCGCGAAAACTGTGAAACATCATCTTCTGTTTCATCCGTTAATTTCTCAAGTTGAACAAATCCTCTTCTTTTCCCGAATATAGATATCTCAGGAAGAAGTATTTCTTCAGATAATCTCTTTTCTGTTCTGCTGCTTTGCTTCTCTTCCTTAGATGAGATATTTTCCATCACTCGTTGAAAGGTCTTATGAAATTCGTTCGGATCGACCGGCTTTAGGACATAATCCACGACACCATATCGCAGAGCCTCTCTCGCGTAGGAAAAATCATTATATCCGCTGAAAATCACGATTTCCATCTCCGGATGATCTTCTCTTGCTGCTTTTGTCAGTTCCAGTCCGTTCATGTAAGGCATCTTTACATCCGAAAATAAAATATCTACATGATTCGAAGCCAGTATACCAAGTGCATCCTTTCCATTCGCCGCTTCTAAAATCTGGAAGTCTCCCTCTCTTTTCAGCAGAAAACGGATTCCCCTTCTCTCCAGTTTTTCATCATCTACGATCAGTATTGTAATCATTCCCCCGCGCCTCCCACACGCTCACTTTATATTTTCACTATTTCTTTTATAACGTCCGAAAACAGCAGGGAATGATCACTCACTCTCTGCGTCTTTTTTAAGTTTTTATAATTCTATTTTAATTCATCTCTCAGCCATTGTCTATACTAGCCTTTGTTACTGTTCACACGATGTGCGACCAGCAACGCATCTCGCCATTTTAAATCGCCTTTGGCGATGGGGCGAGATGCATTCAAGTCAAAACACGCATCCTCCGTGTCAATCAGCGGAGTGATTGACACGGGAGTGAACAGTAACTAGCCTTTAACTGCTCCTGCTACAACACCTTCGATAATATATCTCTGGCAGAACAGATAGAAGATGATGATCGGCACAATTGCAAGAACCAAAGTTCCCATCATTGCTCCCATATCTACGGAACCATATCCACCTTTCAGATACTGGACTGCCATCGGCACTGTCTTATATTTTCTCTGATCCAATACAAGTGATGGAAGCAGATAGTCGTTCCAGATCCACATTGCCTGAAGAATTGTAACAGTTACACAAGTCGGCTTTGCAATCGGAAGTACAACTTTGAAGAATGTCTGGATTGGTGTACATCCATCGATCATCGCAGCTTCTTCAATCTCCAGTGGATGGATTTCATGAATCCGGTGAACATAAAGACGGAAAGTCCTGCACCAAATCCAAGATAGATCACAATCAGTCCCCATGGATTTTCCCCATATGAAGCATATTTGCAATCTTAGATAATGTAAACATTTCCATCTGGAATGGTACGATCATTGCAAACAGACAAAGCATATATAAGACTTTTGTGAACTTTGTCTTCACACGACAGATATACCATGCACACATGGAGCAGCATAAGATGATCACTGCTACAGATAAGATTGTGATAAACAAACTCCATCCAAATGCCTGAATCAATCCTGTCTGTTTAATACCACGGATATAGTTCTCTAATCCGACATACATCTTTCCGGTCGGTATCTCGAACGGGGCTTTACTGATATAGGCTTTTTTCTTAAAGGAGTTGATAAATACCAGTACGATCGGATACAGATACAACAGACTGAGTACTGTAAAAAAGTAACGGTTAATAATGTGCCATGTTTTACTTTTTTATTCATTACTGCTGCACCTCCTTTGATGTTGTCATTTTATTCTGAATTAATGCGATCACTCCTACAATAATGAAGAAGATAACTGCTTTTGCCTGTCCTACACCTTCCCAACCGGTTCTTCCATAGAATGTATTATAAATGTTCAGGGCAAGCATTTCTGACATCTTGTCCGGTCCACCGTTTGTCAATGCAAGGTTCTGGTCGAAAAGTTTGAATCCGTTTGTAAGTGTCAGGAAAGTACAGATTGTGATGGATGGCATAACCATCGGAATTGTAACATATCTTAAAAGCTGTACTTTATTTGCTCCGTCGATCTCCGCTGCCTCGATCAGCTCTCCAGGAATATTCTGAATACCTGAGATGTAGATGATCATCATGTATCCAATCTGCTGCCAGAGCATCAGGATAACTAATCCCCAGAAACCATATTTTGAAGAATATGTAAGTGTTTTCTGGAAATGTGCCAGAATACCGTTTAATAACAGCTGCCATACATATCCAAGTACGATACCACCGATCAGATTTGGCATAAAGAATACGGTACGGAAAATATTAGTTCCCTTAATCTTCTTTGTCAAAAGCATTGCTACCGCAAAAGCGAAAATGTTGATCAGTAATACTGTTACGATCGTAAATAATGCAGTAAACCAGAGAGAGTGAAGGAAATCCCCATCTCCCAGTATCTTTGCATAGTTGCCAAGTCCAATAAATCTGGCATCTGTTACCGTTGTAAACTTGCAGAACGAAAGGTATACACCTAACACGAATGGTGCAAGGAAACCTATCGTGAATGCAATCAGCGTCGGCAATACAAATACCGGAAAATATCTTTTTATAGCTTTTTGCATGTTCTTCTCCTCCTGTCTCTCTTTCTGTAAAAAGGTCTGTCTCTTTTTACACTTCTAATAACACACTTTCAGCCTGCCCCCGGTATTCTCGTTGGCAGGCTGCATACTATTTCTCTATTTCACAGCCTTTTTATCTGTCGGTCCTGTGAAAAGCCTTTTTTATTCATTTGCTGCTGCGTATTCTTCAGCCCATCCATCAACGAATGCTGTCTGTACACTATCCCATGTGCCTGTGCCCTGTGCATAGTTCAGAAGAGCACCACCAAGATTGTTCTTCCAGTTCTCAGATGGCATTGTTGTAAAGTTCCAGCTTACTGGTGTCTTTCCAGCCTCTGTGTACTCGGCATTTGCTTTTACAAGCGGGTTGTCCGGAAGGTAATCTGCGAATGTTGTAAACGGTGTTACGAATCCCATCTGATTTGCCAGCATATCACGACCTTCGTCACTCTCAACTACCCATTTCATGAAATCAAGTGTTGCCTGAATATCTTCTTCAGAAGCGTTTTTATTTACACACCAGTAGTTCTCTGATCCTGTACAAAGTCCCTGGTTCTCTTCTCCATCAACTCCGATGTAGATTGGAAGCATTCCCATATCTTCTTCTGCTACTTCGTTATCTTTGATATCATTGTAAGCCCATGTACCATTCTGATAGAATACTGCTTCACCAAGTGAGAATTCGCTTGCTGCGTCATCTCCTGTCTTAGAAGAGATCATAGATGGCTCACATGTAGAGTTGTTCAGATACAGATCCCAGATCTGTTTGTAGTTGTCAAGGTATGTTCCCTTGATAGCATCTGTACTATCAATTCCGTCTGCCTTGTACTCATAGTAGATTGGCAGGTTTGCAAGGTGAGTCTTGAATCTCCAGTCAGAAGAAGAATCCATTCCTGCTGAAGTGAAAGCTCCTTCTACTCCAAGATCATCTTTATGTGCCTGAATCTCTTCTGCTGCTGTCTTAAGTGCCTGGAAATTATTCAGCTCATCGATGGATTTGATGCTTGCATCCGGCAGTTCGAAGTATTTGTTCAGAAGTGCTTTGTTGTAGATCAGACCATAAGTCTCAATAACATAAGCGATTCCGTCTACTGCATCACCATCTTTTAATACATAATCATCAGACTCAACATCTTTGTAAACGTCACTTTTTGAAAGGTCATAGCAATAATCCTTCCATGTAGCAAGTCCAACCGGTCCGTTTACCTGGAACAGTGTCGGAGCATCGTCTTTTGCCATCTCTGATTTCAGCTGTGACTCGTATGTTCCTGATGCAGCTGTCTGTACATCAACCTTAACGCCAGTTTCATCTGTGTACTCTTTAGCAAGTTCTACCCACTGATCAGCCTGCTCTGGTTTGAAGTTCAGATAATAAACTTTTCCGGATGACTTATCTCCTTTTGCTGTTTCATCTCCGCCTGATGTGCTTCCACATCCTGCAAGCATTCCGCCTGCCATTGAAGCTGCAAGTACAAGTGCAAGAATCTTTTTTGCTCTTCATAATAGAATCCCCTTTTATTACTACTTGA
>ENA-OQES01000375-OQES01000375.1-human-gut-metagenome-genome-assembly--contig:-NODE-375-length-19162-cov-4.625269_pt1 | contig 19162 bp, 14 predicted proteins | sample MGYA00242798_ERZ504641 | MGnify/ENA primary metagenome ERZ504641 (study PRJEB26092, sample SAMD00036327) | human gut metagenome | host: Homo sapiens | study: EMG produced TPA metagenomics assembly of... | reverse complement strand
CTGGGATATCCGGAAAAGCAAGGAGCTGCTCATGGCGTCGGATCGACGAGCTCGCGTCCCGGCCGGCGCAAGCTGAGGCACGGGCCCGTGCCCGAGGAACTGAAACGAGAGGCTGTTTGTGTTCAATAAGGAATTAACGATTTAGTCACGAAAGTTTTTTTCGGGTTTAGGCAAAGAGCATGCCGACCACCCGCAGGCCTTAACTGGATGGTGCTTCATATCTCCAACAGAAAGGGCCGGAAAGGCAAATGATCAGCATGCCCCAGATACAGTCTATCCGCCGTATGAGAAGGAACGGCGAATCCATAGCGTCGATAGCGCGCAAGCAGCACGTGAGCGAGCCCACGGTGCGAAAGTATCTTCGGATGGATGACCTGTCCGAGAAACCACCCGTAAGGAAACGACGCGGGTCGGTGATCGACCCGTACCTGCCCCTGATCGAGCAGTGGCTCGCGGGGGACCGCGGCAACTGGCGCAAGCAGCGGCACACCGCTACCCGGATATGGGAGCGTCTGCGCGACGAGCACGGCGTCGAGGTGTCGCTGTCGACCGTGACCAGGGCCGTGGCCAGGCTCAGACGCGAATCCGCCGTGGAGCCCCGCGACGCGTTCATGGATCTGGTATGGCATCCGGGCGAGGCCCAGGCCGATTTCGGCGAGGTTGACGTGATTTACAGGGGCGCGGTCCAGCGCATGCGCCATTTCGTGCTGGACTTCCCGTACTCGAACATCGGCCTGGCGCAGCTCATGCCCGGCGAGAACGCGGAGTGCACGTGCCAGGCGCTGCTGGACCTGTTCGAATGGCTCGGGGGCATGCCCGAACGCATCGTGTTCGACAACGCCGCGGGCGTGGGACGCAGGTCCAGCGGCGGGATCCGCTGGACCCGCCTGTTCCAGGCGTTCCAGGCGCACTACGGATTCGACTGCTCCCTGTGCTCCCCGTACGCCGGACACGAGAAGGGCGCGGTCGAGGCGAAGGTCGGCATGATCCGCCGCAAGCTCTTCGTTCCCAAGCCGAACGTGTGGAACCTGGAGAACTTCAACTCCAGGCTCCCGGGCAGATGCCTGGAACTCGGCAGGAAACCCCACCACGCCAAGGACGAGGAGGAGGTCTGCCTGTTCGCGGAGGACCGCGGCGCACTGCTGTCCCTGCCCGCCAAGCGCTTCGACGCGGTCGCGTGGAGGCGCATGAGGACCGACAAGTACGGCGTGGTCACGCTCGACGGCAGGCACCGCTATTCCACGGACACGTCCCACGCGCGCTGTGACGTGCTCGTCGGCCTGCGTGCCCTCGAGATAGAGATACTCGACGTTGAGGGGACCCGCCTGGCCGCGCATCCGAGGGCTTACGGCCAGGCCAGCACCAGCAGCGAGGATCCGTCCATGCAGCTGGCGATGCTCTGCAACAGGCCGAACGCGTGGCGCAACAGCCTCGTACGGCAGATGCTGCCCGACCCGTTGCGCGAATGGCTCGACCTGCAGGACGAGACGGCGCGGCGCGGGGCGTTGCAGACCCTCAAACGCGTGGATCGGGAATCCGGCTGGGCCAACGCGGTCGAGGCGATGCTCACGGTCCTCGAATCGACCGGCGGGGCAGACAAGGCAGGCGTCACGATCCTCGCGATTGGGCTGGGCATGAGGGCCGTGGAACGGGGCCTGAACGTGCGGTTCCACCAGACCGCGGAGCTCGTGCTACAGCTCGGCAAGGCCAAACGCGACGGGAACCTCGACGCGATGCTCAGGGACGTCGGCAGGGCCGACCTGATCATTCTGGACGAGTTCGGCTACGTGCCGTTCGACATCGACGGGGCCCGCCTGCTCTACCAGATAATCGCGGGCAGCTACGAGAGGCGGAGCATCGTGTTCACCACGAACATCGAGTCCGGCAAATGGGGCACGATATTCGCGGACGACAAACTCGCGGCCGCGATCATCGACAGGATCATGCACCACGGACGTCTGCTCGAGTTCACCGGGCAGAGCCGCCGCGTCAGCGAGGCGCTCATGTTCGGCAGGACGCCCACGGAGCTGGCGTCCGGATCCAAAGAGAAAACAAAGGAACAGGCCGGAGCGCTCCTTGACTAAAACCGAAAATTTTTCGTGACTAATCACGAAACGCCAACTTGACTAAATACACTTCGTCTTGGTCACCACGGCATTGCGTTTGGCGTACCAATCCATCTTCGACCAGCCCATTTCGTTGACGAACAATCCGGTTTCCGGCTGCTTGGGATCATCGGACAGTTCGCCGTTCCATCCGCTCTTGCCGTCCTTGACTTCCAACGATCCGACGGAGCCGGGAACACCACCGGCGGCTTGCGCCTCAGCGTTGCTCTGTACCAGAATCAGGTACTTTCCTTCCCCTCCGTTCGTCAGTTGGGAGAACATGGATACGACCTTGCTGATTTGGTCGCTCTGATCGGCCAGTTTGGCGAACAAAGTTTTGCCTGTTGACAAAGCGTCACGAACTTTGCCAATATGCGGCGTAGGCGCGTTCTCCAAGGCTTTGGACTGCGTCTGCACTGCCGCGTTCGCCGTCACGATCGCATTCGCAGCCGATGACAACGACTTGATATCCAGTGTATTGCCCGCGGCGCTGTTTTTCTGCAGGTTGGTCAGCGAATCGGATACTGCAGGAATCACGTCATTGGAAACGGTGTCCAAAGCCGTCACGGCCGTGCGCGCGGCTGACAAGTCATCTCCGAAATAGGGAATCACCGTACCAATCCGCCACACAATGCCATCAGTCTGTGATCGAGCAGCCTTGGTTTCCTGCTGGAGCTGCGCTGTTTTGCCCGTCAAAGCGGACAAGTCGGAAGTCATATCGGAACCGATATTGGCCGATTGGACGATGGACACCGCTTGGGTGAGGTGTTTCTTCGCTTGCAGCACGCGCCCAACCAACAACGCGCAATAAACGACGATGACACCAAGAATGGCCACCACCGCAATGGCGACCTTCTTCCCCCGTACTCCCCTTTGCTTGGCTCTTCACCTGAGCATTATCCGCATGGTTGGCCATGCTTCCCCCTCGTTATTCCTCTTGTATTATTGAGCGATTGCCGTCGCGTTGAGCTTGTCGATGGCGTTCTGCAATTTACTGGTTTGCTTAAGGTATTCGTTCGGATCGGCGGAAGAGGACATAATAGCCATCTGCTGTGAATCGTTCAATGCAGCGGATAGATTCTGCCTGGCATTCAAATCATTGGACTTCACCGTGCCAAGCACGCTTTGGCCCTCATTGACTTTGTTGACCAGATCAGCCTTGGCCACGGAAACGTCACGAGCATTCTTGGAACGTTCCACCGCGGCCTTGGCACTGAGAATCGCTTCGACCTTGTCTCCCAATCGACGAGTGGCCTCGGTAATCTTCTCATCACTGGACTGGTTGTCCTCGACCGAAGCCGACGCATCGCAGCTTGCATCGATTTTCGTCTTGTCGTTGCCCGCATCCACTGCAGCATGCAGTGCCGTCACAGTTTTCGGATCCTGCACCTGGCTCTCCGCAATCTGCAGATCATCAGCAGCACCATCGACGGTTTTCTTCAAGCGTTCCGTATTGGCCTGATAGATGCTCACGGATTGCTGACAGGAACTCAGCACCTCTTGACTGTCGACGTGCTGGCGGAATCCCCAAGCTACACTCGTAACAACCGCAACAACCGCAACAACCGCAACAATCCCCACCAGCTCACGACGGTGACGATATACGAATCCTCGCTGCGCCGCTTCCTCCACAGTCCCCTCGATGCTGCCAATCGAAAGACCTCTGGAAACTCCCTCCCCAGCAAGTCTGTCTTCATCGGTCAGAGGGAAATCGTAGGTTCTTGAGCCACTAGCACCATGAGTCCCATTCGGGGTACGCACTTCCGGCCATTCCCTGAACTCGCTTTTCCGCCATGTTCCCAGTATTCCCTTCGTTCTATTTCCATCCGTGCTCCCTCATCCTATACGAATGGCAAGTCATAAAGAGGGAATCCCTCCAATCCAAAAAACATACATAGGGGAGGGTATGATACCGGACAGCAAGTGTCAACCACGTTCACGCATCAAAATGCCTGAAATAATAGGGGGGTGGGAGCACGGCCATGGAGGAGAGGAAACGGCTGCTTATCGTCCAAGAAGCCATGGGCGGCTGCGGACGTAACGTCGTGGATATTGTCAACGGCATCGACCACAGCAAATTCGATGTGACCGTCGCCTACGGAACCAGCCGAATGGATGACTACTATCGCAACGCAATCCCCGAAATGGACCAGCACGCGACGCTCATTCCCGTTCCCGAACTGGTCCGAGATCTCTCCATGAGCAATGATGTCAAAGCCTGGCTGCGCATACGTGGGCTCATCAAGAAAATCAAACCCGACATTCTCCACTGCCACAGTTCGAAAGCCGGCATCATCGGACGTTCGGCGGCCTTTGGAAGACATGTGCCAAAGGTGTTTTATACACCCCATGCGTACGCATTCCAAGCATGGGAGTTCTCCGAGTCAAAGAAGCGCTTCTTCGCTTTTCTCGAACGTATGTGCAGCCATTTTCTGACTACATGCACGTTCAACGTGTCGAAGGGCGAGCGCGACATCGCTTTGCAAAATCGGATTGACAAGCCCGATAAGTTCAAGGTCGTGTATAACGGCATTCCCGACATCACGTTGCCTTCACGCGACGAGGCCTTGGAAATGCTGGGCTTGTCCGATCTGCCGCATGGGGCCGTTGTCATCGGTTCCACCGTGCGCCTTGCCAAGCAGAAAGATCCGATGACGTTCGTCCGGATTGCCAAAACAGTGGTCGAGCATAATCCCCTCGCGCATTTCGTCTGCGTGGGAGATGGCAACCTGCAAGATGATGTGTCGCGCTTTGTCGCGGATCATGGTCTCGGCAGCAACGTGCATCTGCTGGGTTACCGTGATGATGCGGAACGTATCGTCACTGCGTTCGACGTGTATCTGCTGACCTCGTTATACGAGGGTCTGCCGTATTCGCTAGTCGAGGCATTGCGTGCCGGCGTGCCCATTGTGGCTACGAATGTGACCGGTAGCAACGAGGTGGTGCGGCCTGGCGTGAACGGTTATCTTTTCAACGTCGGCGACGTGGAAGACGGCGTTCGGCAAGTGAAGCGTGTTATTTCCGAGCGTTCCCACGATGGAAAATTCTCCTACGACATCATTCGCAGCACGTATCTCGATAAGTTCACATCGCAACGCATGCTTGACAGCGTGCAGGAAAGCTATCTGGGCTGAACGGATTTTGCACGGGTTACAGAAATTTCCGAATCGACCATCTCTTCGCTAGAAGGTTCCGCAGCATGCCGACCGTCCAGCTTACGGTCTCTTCGTGAAGCGTGATGCCGGCAAACAGCCATACCATGCAATACGTAATTATGCCGAGCATCGTCTGCCATGCGCACCTCATCGCAGGAGCGCCATACAGCAATGTCAGCAAGGCCGCCGTCGCGCATATATGGCGACAGCCTATTGTGCGAGCCACCCCAGACCGACCAACTCTCGTAGAACCCCGGTGTCTATTTAGAAGTGCAACGCCCATATTGGTCCTGCAATTCTAGCAGTTCGTCGGCAAACGCCTCAGCGGCAGCCTCGCACCAAGATGCTTGCGGCATAATAGTACGGCGATTTGACGATGGTAATCGTCGACACGTTGAAAACGAAGTACCGGCTTGCCCACCCTTTTACCGACGAGGCAGGAGCGTACTATATCTATAAGCAATTGCATTAAATCTTTCAAAGGAAATAGCGAGCCATGCCCCCTACTTTTCATCCTGATATTGCAGTAATCATCCCTGTGTATAACGCCATACAGTATCTTGACGAATGCCTAAACAGCATTGTCAGCCAAACATATCGCGAATTAGAAATCATTCTCGTTGATGATGGATCAACGGACGGAAGCGAAAAAGTCTGCGACCAATGGTCGGCTAAAGATAATCGAATCTCCGTCATACATCAGTCGAATTCCGGTGAAGCAGCCGCACGTAATACCGGGATTTCACACGCTCATAGCGGACTTATTGCTTGGGTAGACAGTGACGATACGATAGAAACTTCATATATTGAGCATTTGTATAATACGAAAAAAAATCATGCCGCTTCTATCGCAATAGCCAATCCGCGTAGTAAACAATCCATCAAACAAGATGGGGAATATGTCTATTCTGGTCAACATGACATTATCCGCGCATGGCTCTATAACGAAATCCCTTCTTATATGTGGTCTTCGCTAGTCGACAAATCCCTATATGACGGTTTGCAGTTCGAATCATTCAGAGTACGCGCCGACGCATTAATGATGGGGAAATTATGCACTCGAGCATCGAGAATAGTGGTATATAGCGATAACGGCTATCAGTATCGAGAACACGCTGATTCAACTTCCCATTCCGCTTCTAGTCCTTCAGTGAATCTCAATTCATGGATGGAGTCCGGAGAAAAAGAATATGAATATTTTTCGTCGTTTTTCCCTAATTTCCGCAAGCAGGCCTCTTACCATATCATGCATGAGCTGGTCGTAGTGTACTTCTGCATCAAGCAGCTGCCTGACGGCCGTGAGAAAAAGCTTCTATGCCATACACTGCAAAAACTAATGGCACGGCACCTACCACACCTGCCATGGGCGCACTTGGGAGCCAAGCGTTTTAGAGAAATGCTGGCAGGACTCAAAGCATTCATACTGTTAACTGTATATCTGATGAAACATTCAAGGAATTACCGATAAATGCAACAACCTGTATTCCACGCAGAAGTTTAAATAGCGTCTCAGCATCAGCACCTCGACGGAACGACACTCAGCAGTGCGTACGACACTGTCTTATGTTCTAAATACTACTTTCATTACTGATGGTAGTGCGCAACTTTTCGGGCACTACCAGATAATTTCCATGCCGAGATACGTTTTCAGGACTCCTTAATAGTTCAGCCGCATCTTTCGAATCGGCAATCTAAATCCACCTTCCCAGATACTGTTCAAACGGCAATTTTATGAGCTTCCTGCCTCAAAGGGAGATTCAAGAAGCCTTCGCTCACAGATGCTTGGCCTTCCTCAACACCCATTCCGTAAGGAATGGGACAAACCATAGACCGAGAAACTGCACACACCGCTTAGTGGATAAGAATGACCCGGCGGAGAGCGGCACATGTCTTAACTGCGCGAAAATCTCACCAAGCCTGGCATGAATCGCCCGATCTGACCAGTCCAGCCCGGATGCGAAATCAAGATCCTCGATGAACTTGTCAAAGGTCAAAGCCGCGCATTGCCGATAGTTTTTGCCCACGCAGTGCTCCAGCCGCTGCACCAAGGCCTCCAAGCGGTCAAGGTTCCTGATACTAAAACCGCTATGCGTGATGCTGTTATCCGTAGAAACATAGTGGTAGAGCCCGTCCGGCAATACATTGATGTTCTTACATCGGCCCACCACTTGGTGCAGCACATACTCGTCTTCATGGACGCGCCCGACCGGGAAACGCAGCTGATTCCAAATCGAAGCCGCATACAGCTTGTTACAAGCGACTACCAGCCGCCAATCCAATAAGGCATGGCGCAAATATTCCTCAGAAGATACAGCGGACCGCTTCTCCGTAATCGGTTCACTTCCCTTCCGCAACTTTCCAGCGGAGTCCTCGCAGATGATGGAGCACACAGACATGTCGGCATCAGCGATGCCGACATACAGACTATCCACATAATCCGGCTCCACATAATCGTCACTATCTACGAACGCAACGAAATCGCCATGCATGACATTCAAACCAGCATTCCTAGCATCGGACAAGCCACCATTGGGCTTGTGAACCACCCGAATACGATCATCCTGTCCAGCCCATTCATCGCACATTCGCGGGCACTCATCTGGGGAACCGTCATCGACCAGAATTATCTCAAGATGCCGGTAGGTTTGTTCCGTTATGCTGCGTACGCAACGATCCAGTGACCGCTCCACGTTATATACGGGCACAATAACGCTGATCAACGACTGTTCGCTCATGTTTCCACCTGTTTGTTCCCTCTACATCTCTAATTACCTTAGCATCTCTAATTACCTTAGAAAGGGATATGGGCTTTGCCGGCCAGTCATCACGATTAGCTTTCCAAATTTGGCCGTTCGCACCCTCTCACACTGTCGAGAGAATCGCCATTAATTACTTTCCGCTAAGCAATATGAAGTTTCCTCTTCACCATATCAGACAATAGAGAACGCTCCTTCTGCCCCAGCAGCAGGCACATATCTACACACAGCGTAACTAAAGCATATAGGCAGCACGTCAGAATCAATGAAATCCAATTATCAGCGATAAGGCCAAATATGCTCCTAATTCCCCAGCAAGCCACAGCCGCCACTGCAGTAGAAGCGAAATACCGTATATAAATCGGATAGAATTCGAACTTCCTGACATGCAAACATCTAGCCGCATATACAGGCACAAATGTCACATTAGCAAAGAATTCGAATAGAGGTGGAATTGCAGCCACGAGGAACACACCCCATTTCGGCAAAATCTCGATAGAGGTAATCAGCACGACCATGGATATCGCGCTGTAAACAAGCCATCCAATAGAATATTTCTTCAAACGGTTAACAATCAGCGGTAGATTTTGCAATGTCACAGCAACTCCAGAAGCCAGCAATCCTAACATTGTCAATGTGAGCAGCTCGTACAATAGAGTTGTATCTTGACCATGTTGCCATAGACGCATGAAATCATAACCCACAACCAGAAGTACCACAAAAACGATATTGGTGAAGAAGCCAGATACTTTCATACCGGACTTAATATCATCAACTAATTCATCACGCTTGCCCTGCGCATAATATTTTGTCTGTTCAGGATAGAACAGGCTTGCCACAGTAATCGTCAGACTGCTAATCTGATTCGGGACAGTCTGCGCGACAGATAACATGCCCATAAGATATGGACTAACCATAAGATTTGCCACCAATAATTGCAGGCCGAACATCATAATCTGCTGTAACTTAGTAACGACATTCCAGATTCCAGCCTCAAGCATCTCGCGGACACTTGCCCACGATACTAAATTCCAACGAAACGATATATCAGGAAGCAATACACGCGTATAGAATCGATTCATTATTGTCAATACCGCAGACGCCAAGCATACGGCCAGACCTACATAGCAGACTTTCGGAGGCAACATGCCAAAAAGCACAACCATGACTGCTACACGCACAAAAGAAAAAACCAGGTTAGCGATGCTGCTCAGATAAAGTTTGTTTTTTACGAATGTAGCTACAGAATATACTGTGGATATTGTTGTGATGACAAACTGCAAAAATATAAAAGTGAACAGCATCTTCACGTCACCAACAAGGTGGGGAGAGATATTTACCAATTTGTCGAGAAACAGGATTACTGGAATTGCAATTATCGTAAGTGCAAATACCATAACAGCATTGGCCGCAAGAGTGGACGAATAATATCGGTTCGCTTTAAGTTCGTTCCCCTCATGATATGCAACCGTAATAAAACGTCCTGCCACTGAGGTAAGTGCAACAGTGAACAGCTGCGCATAACCCACAAACGTGCTGGCCAATCCGACAAATCCATATGCCTCTGCACCGATATTATGCACGACATACGGGGTAAGAAATAAACCGATGCCGATGGAAACCACAAAATTCACCAAGCTCGCAATCATATTTACGAGCAGTTGGTTTTTTATCTCCCACAATTCCACCTATTGCTTATTGATTATTTGCCAATATTCAGCAATGCGTTACATCTCTTGATTACACGTTGCCGTCAATATATCTCTTTCACAATTCGTTTCAGATTCTTAGCGATGTTCTCCAGACCGGACATCTTCTTGCACACGTCGTAGAAGTACTGCTGACGCGGCATAAAGGAGTCGATGACTTCGCTCAATAGCTTTCTACGCGGCAAATGCCTGCGGAAACGAATACTTATTCGTTGTGATATGGAGTCGTATGTTAAATGGTCAGTGAGGTCTTCATTGCGTATCCCCTTTCACGGCACCTTTCTCGCCGTATGTCTTGCGTCCCCAGAACAAAAACGGGCAGAGTCGTGTTCCCATATAATTGACCTGATCTTTAAAAGGCAAGTACCGTATGCTACTCCATGGAATTGTACGGAACATCCGGAACAATTCCTTTAGCCTCTTATGCACTTGGGCATCCGACCAATCCAACTGCCTTGCTTTGTATATCGAATCCTTGAGCTGGCTGAAGAACACAGGGAACAGATCCATGGCCCCCTCATCCAGCAGAAAACGCACTTTGCCAATCAACGCTTCGATAATGTCAAGGGATTGCAAGGTATACTTGGTATGCATGATGCTGCCGATACGTTCGATGTAGTGGTACAGACGTTCCGGCAACAGCACTGCCGTACGTGTCCGTCCGAAAATCCTATATGTCACGAACTCATCCTCGTGCAGTTTCCCTACTGGATATCGGAGGTCTTTCCACAGCTGGCACCGATACAGTTTGTTCCACGCCACCACATTGTCCACACCGTTTTCCTCACCACGCTGCCTCATGCAATCTATGCCAGAACATGTCCTGAGCGTGTCCGTTATCGGCGCGTATTCCTTACGACGGACGGGAGCGGTCTGCTCGATGGCGTTTCCGTCAGCGTCCTCATGGAATACCGAGCACATAACGAGATCAGCATGATTCTTCTGTGCGGCGTCGATCATGGTGGCGATGTAATCCGGTTCCACGTAATCGTCGCTGTCAACGAAGGCGATGAACTCGCCAGTCGCCATATCCAATCCGGCATTACGGGCAGAGGAGAGACCGCCGTTGGGCTTGTGAATCACCTGAATACGCGAATCCTTATTGGCCCAAGCATCGCACATTGCCGGGCACCGGTCTGTGCTGCCGTCATCTACCAGAATAATCTCCAAGTGAGCATACGACTGGTTCACCACGCTACGGACGCATCGGTCGAGATACTGTTCCACCCCGTATATGGGGATGATGACGCTTACTAAATCCATAGTGAGTTCCTTCACCGTAGATACCATTTCCATAGCGATGTCATGTTTATAGCGAATGCGATTTTGGTTGACCTGTTAACGGCCGCATTCCTGAGCTCATGCAAATACACATTCCGATATGGCGATGATGCCACATGCCGTACGAAACGCAGCAATTCCGTTTTATCGACCGTTCCCGCAGCTTTGCAGGCATCGTGAATCGCCCACAACGCGTCATTCGCCAACCGCAAATACAGGTGGCATCTGTTCGTCTCACTAATCAGCATATCTCGATAAAACGCCAGATGCTTTCCATGGGCATACTCCAGCTCCTGGGCTTTCCCGAATCGGAATCCCCGGACCAAACTGCCCATATGCTGCCGGTACACGTACAGGCACCGTTGCAGAAAAGCCATACGGATGCCACGAGTGAGCAGATCCAGAACGAACAGCATGTCCTCGCCGAATGCAATATTCTCGGCAAATCGCAAATCCCCGATGCTTGAACGACGATACAGTTTCCCCCAACATTGGTAGAGCAGCTCATCGTTGTCGAGTGCACATAGCTGATTCGCCACGGTTTTCTCATGACGTCGCCGCGTGTCGATTACATTCTGTTGCCGTACGGTTTTGCTTTCTTGCTCGGTGACGCTGCCGTCGGCATGTTCTTCGATGACGTCGTATCCGAATACCACCATATCGGCCGAGTGCGTAATTGCACATCGAACAGCCTCGGCAACTGCCTCACGACGCAAACTGTCATCACTATCCACGAAGGTCACGAATGCTCCCGTAGCCGCATCCAATCCGGCATTACGGGCCGCGGACACTCCTCTGCATGGTTGATGAGTCACGCGAATCCGCTGATCGGTTTGTGCCATGGCGTCGCAGAGTTCCGCCGACCCGTCCGTGGACCCATCGTCGACCAGTATGATCTCAAGGTCCGGGTAGGTCTGCGAGCGCAGACTGTTCACACAATCATCGAGGTAATGTTTCGAGTTCCGTATCGGCACGATGATGCTTACAAGCGGCGATGAGGACGGTTTGGTCTCGTCTGTCATGATCTTTTCGCGTTCCTCACATAGAATTCCTGCAGTTGCGCGGCTACGTCGGACATCTCGTATCCCGCGACTTTCACTTCGGAGCTTCGGCTTCTTCGTTCGGGCGCGTGTTTGAGTATGTCATCCAATCGTGTTGCCCAAGCGTCCGGTCCGTTTCCCAGACGTTCGAAATGCATGAGGTCGCATACACGGGCCGACTCCGGAACTACGTCAGCGGAACCGAGGCAGGGCAGTCCGGCGCATTGCGCTTCGATGTATACGATGCCCAGTCCTTCGGCGACCGAAGGAAGTACGAAGGCGTCCATGGCCTGGTACAGTTCCGCGACATCGGAACGTTGTCCAAGCAGCTGCACGCATCCATCCAAGTTCTTTTCGACAATTCGACATTCAATTTCGTCACGTAGAGGACCGTCGCCGACCATGACCAGTACGGAGTCTGGGTGAATCGCATGGTAGCGTTCGAACATGTCCAGCAGGAACAGAGGATTCTTCTGTGGCCGAAAACCACCGCAGAATCCGATGACTGTGGTGTGGTCGCTGAGCTTCAATTCGCGACGTGCTTTTTCCCGTGCAGCTGCATTATATGCGAATTGCGCCCTGTCGATACCATTGCGGATCCAAGTGTAAGGCTTGTTCGGGAACATGAAATTCGCCGCCAGATCCGAGCAAGCGAAGTAATGCGTAGGGTATCGGTCGATGTCTTTGGCGATGGCTTGGCCTCGCATGTCCCAGAGCAATGCGCGTAGCGGATTCTCGTGGTGTTGGTACTCCTCGATGTTATGGGAGTGCAGGATGCGTAGTCCGATGCCCGCACGCTGGGCATATTTCAATGGCAGCGCGTACGGGAAATTCGCGTGCATGTGGACGCCCATGATTTCGGGATGCTGTTGGAAGAAGCGCGGCAGACATGTGCGTGACCGGATCAGTGAATCCCGTTGTGGCACAAGGACCCGGCATATGTTGCCGCCATGGATTGGATTTCGTTTCGAAATGCAACGGCCCGTCATGGTAATCCTGCAGGAAATCGAATTGCACTTTGGTCCGATCCATGTGCCGATACACGTTCATGATGAAGGTTTCGATGCCGCCCAAACCTGTGGTCATGCCCCATTGGAGGATGTGGATAGGTTGCGTCGTCATGGTCTTGTACTCCCCTTGGCATCGTCGATGAGTGTGAAGAGCCGACGAACTTGATCCTCATAGTCGAATCGTCCGCCTTGGAGGTTGGAGCTCAAGGTGGCGCACAAGGATTTGTCGTTCAATAGTCTGATGATGCCTTCAGCCAACGCGGTTTCATCGGGGCGGACCAGAATCCCATCGTGTCCATCGGTAATTTGTTCGCGCGAGCTGGGTATGTCGGTGGCAACGATTGGTTTGGCCAGAATTCTTGCCTCCTGCAATGCCAGACTGTATCCCTCGTATCTGGACGGCTGCACGTAGATGTCAGTCGCGGCGACATATGGGTATGGGTTTGCGACGCGACCTTTCAGTATGAAATGGTGTTCGAGGCCGTACGCGTGAATCATGGTTTCCAGTTCGGCCCGCTGGTCGCCCTCGCCAAGTACCAGCCATGTAAAGTCCAGTCCACGTTGGCGTAGCAAAGCGGCCGCCTTTACCGCGATGTCAATGCCTTTCTGAGAAAGCAATCTTCCCAATGTAACCAATTTGTTGGGACGTTCGGCGAAATCGTCTGGCACCGGTTGCGAGGCCTTCCGCCTGATATCGTCGGCATCCAGCACGTTGTACAGCACCTCGGCCTTATCCGCGTACGCGGAAGCCTGCTCCACGAATCTGTGTTTCACCGATTCGGATACGCAGAAGACTTTGTCGTATCCATGCAGGTATGGCATGGCCAACGGCAGCCATTCCATCTGTTCGTCGTGCATCCACGTCGCATGGAAGTCCGCATCCAGTTGCACGCCGAGCGTAGTGGTCAACGATCCGTAGCCTCGAAAATCGAGCACCGCGTCAAAATGCTCTGTTGGCAAATCATCGATGTGGGAAGAAGCGTAGTCGTACACCAGATTGCGTTTGTCGTTGCTGGCGATGGTTAGGAGCTTGCGCCCGAGGCGGTAGAGACTGCGGCGAATCGTGCCACAGTCAGAAAAGTCATTGACTCCGATGGCATACGCGAAAGCGGAAGTGAAATGGCAGTGCCGGACCGCAACCTGATCCGGGAGCATGTTCAGCAAGGGTCCTTGGCGTTCTGCCGTCAACAATGTCACGGAAACCTGGTTGTAGTCCAGATCTTGCAACAAACGAACCAAGGCGATTTCCATTCCGCCATCGCCTAGACCGCACAAGACGGCGATACGTTTACGAGATGCATCAATCACGATATTTTCCCCTTTACGCGGTTCCAGATGGGGTAGAACAGTGACGGGCAGAAGGTTCCGCCAAGGATGCGTATCCAATATCGGGGCGAATGCAATCGCTTCAACGCATGCCACCAGTATTTGCACAGAATCTTCCTATATTCGTCCCGATGCGACGGATCGTTAATGGCGTAGGTACGTAACAGTAGTTCCTCCGCCAAAATAGCATAGGAAGCTAATACTGAGGACCTTGACTCTTTCGGTACGATGGTCATCATGTGTTCGTGTGCCTCCAGACAGGTCGCCACGGATTCCAAGTCCACCTTGTGGGATGTGGAGTTAGGATTATTGCGGTAGTTGTATAGGCACCGGTCAGTGCTCACCGTCACTGCAGATAACGACGCGTATTCCACGTCGAACAGTAAATCTTCGCACATGCTGATTCGCGAATCGAACCGAAGATTCTCCCGCTCAATCAACGCGCGTGAGAAGAACTTGTTCCACACATAGCCTTTCACTCCGGAATAGGCGAGGATGCAATCCAATGCGTCCTTGCGGGAAAGGACGCCGGAAGGAATCCGGTAATCAGGTTCCTGAGCGTGCACGGCGCTTGGGGTGGCGTCAGCCGGCACACTTCGGTAATTGAATATGGCCATCTGCGCATGCCTGTCATGGACCAGCTCAAGCAGTTCCTCGACGGTTTCCTCTTCAAGCCAATCATCGGCATCCACGAATTCCAGCCAATCGCCATCCGCCGCGTCAAGTCCGGCGTTTCTCGCCGCGGAAACGCCGCTGTTGGCACGGTGAATCACCATGACGCGAGCGTCCTTGTCGGCCCATGCATCGCATAAGTCGGCACTACCGTCCGTGGAGCCATCATCCACGAGAATCACCTGAATATCTGCATGTGTCTGATGCAACAGGCTGTCGACGCACGTGTCTAGATAGTCGCGCGCATTGTATACGGGAACGATAAGGCTGACCAGTTGGTTCTTCTCGTTCATGGGCGGCCTCCGGACACCCGTTGCAGCATACGGTACGTTCTGGGCGCGAAGGACAGGAACAGCAGTTTAGCCTTTCTTGAAACCGAAACTCTGTCATCATGGAGCACCGGACGAAGAAAATGTCTCATATCGCGCGCAATACGATGGTATATCACGGCCGGCGCGTCACTTTGGAAAACTATTGAACAGCACATCGGCACGTCCCTGAAGACGGAAGTAGTCCATGGCTTTTTTGTCGGAGTAGCCATGCTGGGTAAGGTAATCGCAGCATAAGTCAGAAATCTGGATCTCGTCGCACGAATGGTCGTTGAACACGCTCATATGGACGATAGAACCTTGTCTGATGCTGTAATGGTACAGAGGTTCCATCCGTACGAAAATGCTGTTCATCCGCAGGAACACCTGTGTGAGCACGTAATAGTCCTCACTATTCAGTCCTTCATGGAAGCGAATGCCATGGTCACCTTTGAAAAGCCGAGCGTCGAACATCTTCCCCCATACGGCCCTGCCAATGACAGGTGGTATAGGAATTGGATCATGGCTTCCTCACTGTCCATGATTCCTTCGGGCGTGCTTCGCGTGTCGGCGACCACACTACCATCCTCCAAATCATGCAGACATGAGCACATCACCACATCCGATCCGCTTTGCTCGTGCCAGCTCAACAGTTCGGAGATGTAGTTTGGTTCCACATAATCATCGCTGTCCACAAAGGTGACCAGATCGCCAACGATGATGTCCAATCCCGCGTTCCTGGCCGAGGCCAGACCTCCATTCTTTTTATGTACCACGCGTATGCGGGAATCGCGGGCTGCCCATTCATCACACAATTGGGGGCAACGGTCCGGTGAGCCATCATCCACCACAACAATATCCAATTGCTTGTAATCCTGTTCGACGATGCTCTTTATGCATCTGTCGAGGTAGCGTTCCACGCCGTAGACGGGAACAATCACGGAAACTATCTGTCTACCGTCCATCAGTCCAACACCATCCCATTCGAATCGAACGCCTGCAACAATGACAGCCAATCGTTAAGAATCGTAGTCATGTCATAACGTTGAGCGTTGTTCTCACTCATGCTGGAATATTTGACACGCTTGGCGCAATCATCAATCAGCTCATTGATGGCCTTGGCCATGGCGTCGATGTCTTCCAACAGCACGAGGGCTCCGTTGATACCGTCTTCGACGATTTCGGCAGGGCCTGTCGGGCAATCGAAGCTCACCAATGGCAGACGATGTGCTTTAGCCTCGAGCAACACCATTGGCAGTCCTTTCGAAGCGGGAGGTCATGACGAACATGGCGGACCGCCTGTAGTACGCGTCCACGTCATCGACTCGACCTTCAAGTGTCAGCTGGCCGTCCAGATGAGCATCATGAATCTTCTGCTCGAGCGACGGTCTGTCTTCGCCTTCTCCAAGAATCTTCCATTGCCAGTCCGGATGGTCCGGCAGCACTTTGGCGGCGACGTCGACCAGCAAGTCGAAGCCTTTCTGGTATGCCAGTCGGCCAGAGCTCAGAATCAGCTTGGAATCCACGTCATATGAGACAGGGCCTTCAGGCGCCTGCATGGGGTTCGGAATGGCAATGACCGGACATCTCAACGTGAGATTGGTCTCGTACAGCTTCTTGTCGGGTTTCAGTCAGAGTAACGATGGCGTCCGCGCTGCGGGCGGCCCACCGACGAGTCAACTTACGATATGGCACATCCGGATTCTGCAGGTAATTAAAGTGTTCCCAGGACACTATCCTTTACGCCAGTTTTCCATTTTGAGCGGGAGGGAATACATGTCCAGAATGCCGTCGATGTCAATCACTACGTCGATATGCTGTTTCACAACGATGTTCCGCAGTCGTTTGCAGGTATCGAAATAATGTTGGATACCGTGTGTCACCGTCGGATACAGACTGAATCGCTGGATGTTCGAGTCAATCGGGAAAAACGGACTGTCATGCTCCTCGAAAAGGCTGATGAAGGAGATTGTGTAATCAGTGCCCGCCGAAAGTGTGTTGGCGAGCATGATGGACACATTCTCCGTGCCTCCTGAACGGGTGATGTCACCGGAGAAAAAATCCGACGTGCATCAGACATCCTCTCTTGCAACGCTGTTCGCGTGCTTTCCGACGCGTCCTTTGATTTTTTTGACATCCCGTTTCCACTGGGACAGGCGCTGGTTCGGGGAGAACACCAGCAAATGCAATACAGGGAATGTGGCCGCTTCATGACGGACCCATGATCCGAAGTCCGGTTCGAACAGCACCGAAGCAAGCACATAGCCCAGGAAAATCGAAATGGCCAGGAACTGCGTGTCATCCTCGATCTCATCAAGCTTGCCGAACAGGTGCACCAGATACACGGTGACAGCCACTTGGAAGAGGCAGAACGGCAGATACTGAACACCTTTCACCGCCAGCTCGAACGGAATCATCATGCGGACCGCGTTGATCAGATAGTTCAGCAGGAACAATGGCAGGCTCGTGGAGTTGTCTCCACCCACCCAGTTTTTGATGATGGTGACGCTGTCGGCGTCACCTTCTCGGCCACTCAAACTGTAGTCACGGACATCCATAATCTGTTGGTATTCGTCAGGCATGAGCACACTGGCCACCACCATCATCGCGCATACCAACAAGTACATCGTGGCTACCGTGATAGCAATCTTAGCCGCAGGAGGAATCCTGCGAATTTTACGGAAAACCACGAGAATGCAGTAGATGGCAAGAACAAATGCGGCGATCAGTATGTAATACGAACGGAACACCTTGCTCTCAAAATACAGGACCACCGCTGCAAGAACGATTTTCATGAAGGAGTTCTCGATTGGTATCAGCAGTACCAGATACACCGCCATGAAGAACAGGAACTGGATGACGTCCTTGCCGATGTTGAAAACATAGATATTCAGCAGACCGATACAGGACAACAGGAAAATGGTCTGTACCATATCAGGCTCGGGAAGTCTCAACACCATGAAAAATCACAACCAACGTCAGAGATAGACCAAGGAACCAGCTCCATTGGCTCATCGTGGTGAAACTGAAGACGTTAATGTTTTTGAAGAAATTGGCGGCAACGATGTAAGTGCCAGCCCAAGCGTGCACTCCTACATCCTCATTAGCCATGCCCAAAATACGATTGTTGTCATAGAAATATTTCGCCGGGAGCAACATGGTCAGCAGCTTGGCCGCCAACATCACGACAAAGACAAGGATAAGAGTCGCGTTCTTGTTTCGGTTCTCCCACCAACCGCCTTTATCCGCCAGTTCAAGTTCATCGTTCATGAATCAGAATCACCTCAGATGCGTTCGGCCTTGGCTAGCGCATCCACATAGAATTTTTGGAGCCATTCCGCATTGGCTTTGATATCGAACCCCGCATCGGTCACAGTGTCCGCACCGGAAGCGCGATCCGTTCCGGCATATGCGGCATGCTGGTTCAGGATTCGCTTGGCCCATTCCGCTGGAGACTCATCCAAGCCAATGACCTGCACATTGCCTGTCACGTCGCATTGCTTGGGTACGCGGTCGGAAATGGTGCAGGGCAGACCGGATGCCTGCGCCTCGATCATGGTGACCGGCAGCCCCTCATACAGGCTTGGTAGAATGAAGGAATCCATGCCCTGCAAAACCCGGTTCACGTCGGAACGTACGCCGAGGAACCTCACTGCGTCATGCAGACCAAGCTCATCCACCTTGGCCTTGATTTGGTTTTTCAATTCGTCGTTCAGCTCGCCGCCGCCTACGAGCCACAGGACGCTGTTCGGGCACTGCTTGTGGACTTCGGCGAAGATATCGATCAGGAATGTATGGTT
>ENA-OQES01000374-OQES01000374.1-human-gut-metagenome-genome-assembly--contig:-NODE-374-length-19232-cov-4.336352_pt1 | contig 19232 bp, 23 predicted proteins | sample MGYA00242798_ERZ504641 | MGnify/ENA primary metagenome ERZ504641 (study PRJEB26092, sample SAMD00036327) | human gut metagenome | host: Homo sapiens | study: EMG produced TPA metagenomics assembly of... | reverse complement strand
AAAAATAAACAATGAAATGGAGGAAAATGTATGGAAAAATATGAAAAGATTTCTAGCGTTCGGAATGGCAGCATGTATGGTGATGGGAAGTATGACGGCCTGTGGATCAGGAAACTCTGACAGTGGAAGTTCGGATGCAGCAACAACGGACAGTAGCTCTTCTGATTCTTCCGGAGATAACGGAGAAGTAAAACTGACGATGCTTGGATGGGAAATCTATCAGCAGGCGGGTATGGAAGCTCTGGCGGCTGCATACCATGAAAAACATCCGAATGTAACGATTGAAGTACAGATCTCCACATGGAGTGAGTACTGGACAAAACTGGAGGCTATGGCAAACAGTAATTCCTTGCCGGATATTTTCTGGATGCACACCAATGAATTCAGTAAATATGTAGAGGCAGGTATGCTGGCAGATCTGACAGACCTGTATGCAGATGAAGACCCGGACTATTATCACAATAACTTCCCGGCAAATCTGGTTGAGAACTTTACATACGAAGACAAAATCTATGGAGTTATGAAAGATGTTGATACCATCGGTCTTGTATACAACAAAGATATATTTGATGAAGCAGGTGTTTCCTATCCGGATGATACATGGACCTGGGATGATCTGGTAGAAGCATCTGAAACTATTCATGTAAAAAACCGGAAAATACGGTATGATGGCAGATGAGAATGAGCAGGAAGGATGGGCAAATACCATTTATCAGGCAGGTGGCTACTATATTAATGATGATAAGACAAAAGCCGGATTTGATGATCCTGCAACACAGAAAGGTATTGCAGAATATATCGGATGGCAGACCGATTATGATTTTTCTCCAAACCAGAGTGATTTCTCTGATCTTGGTAAAGCAGAACGTTTCTTCGCCGGTGAAGGCGCTATGATGTATCTTGGAAGCTGGGGAATCAATAACCTGTATATCAACTATCCAGACCTGAACTGGGATGTGGCAGTTCTGCCGAAATGCCCGGATCCGGTATCCGGTGACGGAAGAGCCAGCATCTCCAACGGACTTGCATACGCTACATCCGCAGATAATCCACATATGGATGTTGTAAAAGATGTACTGAAATTCCTGGGAACGAAAGAAGCAGCGATTATTCACGGTGAAAATGGCGCAGCTATCCCGGCATTTAACGGAACCGGTGATTCCTGGGCTAATAATTATGAAGGTAAAAATGTACAGGCATACGTAGATCAGCTGGAGTACAGTGTTCAGTTTCCATATTCAAAATCCAAATCTACATGGTTCCCGGAAGTTGAAGCAACTCTGCTGGAGGCATACAGCGGAACGATGAGTCTGGATGATGCGTTCGCACAGTGCCAGCAGCAGGTAGATGAGTGTCTTGCTTCTGAATAAGACAGAATGAGAGGTGGCAAAAATGGGAAAGAAGAAAAGAAAATATGATAAAGGTGCCAGCGTTGGTTTCCTGATGGCATTACCTACTGTGCTCGGTCTGATTCTTCTTAATATTTATCCATTATGCAGAACCGTCTATATGAGTTTCTTTAAGTCTGGAGCTTTTGGAAAATGGACGTTTGTAGGATTAGACAACTATGTTACCATGTTTCAAAGTGCCGGTTTCTGGGCTGTAACAAAAAATACCCTATTATTTATGTTACTGACAGTGCCTGTAACAGTTGTTCTTGGTTTACTGATTGCAGTATTATTAAATCAGAGTATCAATGGTAAGACAGTATTCAGAGCAATTTACTTCCTTCCCATGGTCGTTGCCCCTGCGGCAGTGGCCATGGTATGGAAATGGCTGTTTAATGCAGAATACGGTATTATTAATATCGTATTAGGTGCACTGCATCTTCCATCGAAGATCCAGTGGATTTCTGATCCAAAGACAGCGTTGTTAGCATGTGCGATTGTTACTATCTGGAGCAGTGTTGGATATGATGCAATCTTGCTTCTGTCCGGTCTGCAGAGTATTTCAAAATTCATATTACGAAGCAGCGAGAATTGATGGGGGCAAATTCTTTCCAGCAGTTTAAGAGTATTACGATTCCTTTGGGTTTCGCCAACGTTGATTTTTTGTATTGATGATGCGTGTTATGGCTTCCTTGAAGGTATTTGATATTGTCTATATGATGATTGCAAAAAAACCAATCCGGCGATCAGAAGCTGTGAGACGATTCTTTATAATTTCTATCAGGAGACCTTTGTTAAGAATAACAAAGGTTATGGATCAGCACTGGTTGTATGGTGTGTCATTCTGATTGCAATCATTACGGCAGTACAGTTTATCGGACAGAAGAAATGGGTTACATATGATGTATAGACGAGAGAGGTGACACAGCAATATGGAAAAATCAAGTAAATAGACCAAAAATTAAAAAAACGGCAACATATTGGTGTATCTCGTTTTGATACTTGGAAGTGTTCTTATGATATTCCCATTTATCTGGATGATAAGCACCAGTTTTAAAACAGTTCCGGAAACAACGTTAATACCGCCAACACTGTTACCGGCATCGTTCAGTAATACTGCAGCATATGAGCAGGTTACAAAGAGTTTACCAGTTTTTTAACTTGTATTTTAATACGATCATGATGATTGTAATTCGAGTGATCTGTGCAGTGGTATTCTCCTCTATGGCAGCGTATGCATTTGCAAAAGTGAACTTTCCACTGAAGAATTTGATTTTTTATGATCGTATTATCCCAGCTGATGTTTCCGGCACAGGTGTTTATCCTGCCGCAGTATGAAATGATTTCAGCATTGGGAAAAACGGATTCACTATTCGCGTTGGTGTTCCCGGCACTGGTAAGTGCTTTTGGTACATTCTTCCTGCGGCAGACCTATATGGGTATTCCGGATGATCTTCTGGAAGCCGCAAGAATTGACGGGTGTGGACATTTTAGAAGCTTTATCAGTATTGCTTTCCCGTTGACCAAGACAGCAATGGCAGCATTGGCAGTATTTACAGCATTGTTTGCATATGGAGATTTGATGTGGCCGTTGATCGTAAACACGAAGTTGGATAAGTTGACATTATCCTCAGGTTTATCAACTTTAAGAGGACAGTTTTCTGTTAATTATCCAAACCTGATGGCTGGTTCCGTTCTGGCAATGATTCCTATGATTATTATTTACATTATTTTCCAGAGACAGTTTATCGAAGGAATTGCTTTGACAGGAACAAAAGCATAGTAAAAATAAGGCTACATCTGGAAATGAACTGGATGTAGCCTTTATTTTATATGTACGAACAAGGTATGTTCAGTACAAAGAACTAAAATCGATTCGAAGAAAGGAGAAAACATGGACATGACTAGAGAGATTCGTATCGAAGAGGGAAAATTAAAAGTAGTTTTTGAAATTCAGGAAAACGGAGTAGTAGAACTGAAGCAATTCGACCCTGCCGGGCGTATGGATGTAAAGGAAAGAGATCGTGGGGAAGAAGATTTTTATCCGATTACAGAAGTTCAGATCACCGGACGTGGAACCAGAGGGATGCATGCATATAAGCACAATGTCAGTGGTGGAGCTACGGATTTTGTATATCAGAGCCATGAGGTTCTGGAAAATGAAAAAGGAAAAGAACTGGTGATTCACACTGCGACGGGATATGGCGTAAAAGCAGAGTACCATATGCAATTTTTCAACGGTGTTGTAGCAGTGCAGGTATGGACGGTTCTGAAAAATGAGGGAACCGAAGCCATCGGTCTGGAATATGTCTCTTCCTTTATCTATCAGGGACTCTGCCAGAGCGGGGAAAAACCGTATTTTGAAAAGACGAGTGTGTATACTCCGCACAATAGCTGGGACTGTGAGAGTCAGTGGAGAAAAAATTGACTGCCGGGAGATCAATCTGAGCGGCATGGCGATCAACGGGTTCAACACACCGGGATTTGGCATGAACCGGTATTGCTACGGAGGACACAGCTCCTGGTCAACCTGTGAGTATCTGCCGATGGGCATCTGTGAGGATACCGAGTGCAAAGAGACATATTTCTTCCAGATAGAACATTCCGGTCAGTGGCTGATCGAATACGGTCCGAGTAGCGGTGAACGGCTGTATGTGGCACTTTCCGGTGCGACAGAAGCAGAACACGGCTGGTGGAAAAATCTGAAACCGGGCGATACCTTTACTACAGTACCGGCAGGTTTCGGTGTGGCAGACGGTGGAGTCAACGAGGCGATGGCTGAACTGACCGGATACCGGAGAAAGATCCGCCGACAGAACGAGGATGATGAAAAATTAAATGTTGTATTTAACGACTACATGAACTGTCTGATGGGAGATCCTACAGAAGAGAAAGAGAAGGCGATTATTGATAAAGCGGCAGAAATGGGCTGTGAATACTACTGTCTGGACTGCGGCTGGTATGACAAAGGGTTCTGGTGGGACCGCGTCGGTGAGTGGAAAGAATCCCCGGAACGTTTCCCGAACACGCTGAAAGCAGTGTGCGATTACGCGAAAGAAAAAGGCATGGTAATGGGACTGTGGCTGGAGATCGAGGTCATGGGTGTGGCGTGTGAACTGGCAAACAAACTGCCGGATGACTGGTTTATCTGCCGCCACGGAAAACGCCACATCGATAACAAACGATACCTTCTGGACTTCAGAAATTCGGAAGTACGCAAATACTGCATGGATGTGGTAGATCGTCTGATCGAAGATTACGGTGTTGGATATTTCAAGGTGGATTATAACGTGACGATGGGATACGGAAGTGATCTGTATGCAGACAGCTGTGCCGATGCAATTCGTGATCATTATCTGTACCTGTATGAATGGTATAAGGAAATCTTCTGTAAACATCCGGATCTGGTGATCGAAAACTGTGGTTCCGGTGGACAGCGTATGGATTATGGCATGTTGAAACTGTTAAGCCTTCAGTCCACCAGTGACCAGACGGATTATGTTTACAACTCCTATATTGCATCTAATGTGGCAAGCGCCGTGACACCGGAGCAGGCAGGTATGTGGGTATATCCATATAAGGATGAACGGGAACATGTTATCTACAATATGGTAAATGGATTGCTTCTTCGTCCATACATGAGCGGTATGGTATGGGATATGGGAGAAGAAAGCCTGGAACTGATGCGGGAAGGAATATCCTTATATAAAGAAATCCGTGATGATGTGAAAAAGGGTGTTCCTGTATTTCCGCTTGGCTTTACAGATACCAGAGATGATGTGCTGGCATATGCGATCAAAACAGAAAGCAAGACCTATCTGGCTGTATTTACACCGAAGACAGATAAAGCAGAGATTCCATTGGCGGCAGCAGGAATTACAGGAACAAGCGCAAAAGTTATCTATCCGGCAACGGGAGACTGTACGTATAAAGTTGAAGACGGTAAATTACAGGTAGCGATGCCGCAGGTAATCTGCGCAAGACTGTTTGAAATCAAATAAGAAGAAAAAATGAGAAACAGAAAATAAAAATATAAAGTGTCAGGTATTGAAAAACAGAAGATATAATCCAACCGGTTTTATAGTACCTGACATTTTTTTAAACAGACAAAGGAGAGAAAACAGATGATAAATAAAAATACATTTGCACCAACAGCACCGATGGGGTGGAACAGTTGGGATTGTTACGGCGCAGCAGTAACGGAAGAGGTTCTTTTGAAAAATACGGATTATATGGCAGAACATTTGAAAAAGTATGGATGGGAATACATCGTATGTGACATCCAGTGGTACGAGCCTACCGCAGATTCCAGTCATTATCATCAGTTTGCGGATCTGTGTATGGACGAATACGGTCGTGTAATCCCGGCTCCGAACCGTTTTCCGTCCGCGTCAGACGGCAAAGGATTTGGTCCGATTGCGGAATATATACACAACAAAGGACTGAAGTTTGGTATCCATATTATGAGAGGTATTCCGCGTCAGGCTGTGACGCAAAATGTAAAAATCAAAGGAACGGAGTACACAGCAAGGCAGGTAGCTCATCCGGCTTCTATTTGTTGCTGGAATTCGGATATGTATGGTCTTGACTGTACTAAGCCGGGAGCGCAGGAATATTATGATTCTTTATTGGAATTATATGCTTCTTGGGGTGTCGATTTTATTAAGGTAGATGATATTTGCGTCAAATATGGAAGAACAAATGATGAAAGTACACTTGCTTATGGCGGAGACGAGATAGAGATGCTTCGACGAGCTATTGATAAATGTGGACGTCCAATCGTATTAAGCCTTTCTCCGGGACCGGCAATGTTAGATAAAGCGGAACATCTGCGGAAGAATGCAAATATGTGGCGAATTACTAATGACCTGTGGGACAGTTGGGACAATATTATGGAAATGTTTTCCAGATGTAATGAATGGAGCCCATATGTGTCTGAGGGATGTTATCCGGATTGTGATATGCTGCCGTTAGGACATATTTCTATCATTGGCTGCGAACATGGCGTGGGAGATCGCATGTGTCGTTTGTCGCAGGATGAACAGAAAACAATGATGTCATTATGGTGTATTTTCCGGTCACCCCTGATGTTAGGGGCGGAGATGACAGATTTGGATTCCTGGACACTATCACTGCTGACAAATGAAGAAGTGTTGAAGATGCATAAAGACAGTCGAGATGCACATCAGATTGAGAGAAGCTTTGATTTGATCACATGGGGTGCACACGATGAGGAAGGTAGCTGTTATATTGCACTGTTTAATGTTACTAATTGGGATGAAACTTTCAGCTTTGACTTTAGAAAAGCAGGTTTAGAAGGATATTATGAAGTTCGTGATTTGTGGGAACGGGAAGATCTTGGAAGCGTGGATAAGATAGTGACAAAAAGTAAAATCGCATGGTGTGAAGCTTTATAAATTATCAAAAAAACAAGTATAAGATGGATAAAAACCATACATATGACAAGATAAAGCAAAATATACATAATCGATGCATAATGGTAGAAAATGTATGGTTTTTAATGAGAAAAGAACTGTGAGAACCGGTATAAAATTGATATATTGAAGCTATAAAAGAAACGTCTAAGGCCGGTAAAGATGGAATCAACAGGAATAACGGAGGTTTTATGAGCTTAAAATTACATTTATCGGGGCAGGCAGCCTTGTTTTTGCAAGAACATTATTTACTGACATCATGTCTGTACCGGAGCTGCAGAGAGCAGAAATTTCCTTTACAGATATTAATCCGGACAATCTGGAGAAGACACGGGAACTTTGCCAGCGAGATCTGGATGCAAATGGAATTCCAGTGGTTATCGAAGCTACAACAGATCGCAGAGCAGCATTGAAAGACGCAAGATACATTGTAAACTGCGTACGTGTTGGTGGATTGGAAGGGTTTGAGACGGATATTGAAATTCCGCTAAAATACGGAGTGGATCAGTGTGTTGGAGATACATTGTGCACTGGTGGTATTATGTACGGACAACGAGTAATCGCGGCAATGCTGGATTTTTGTAAAGATATTCGGGAAGTATCAGAACCGGGCGCAATCATGCTGAATTATTCGAATCCGAATGCTATGGCAACATGGGCTTGTAATAAGTACGGTGGTGTTAAAACTCTTGGTCTTTGCCATGGAGAAATTCATGGAGAAATGCAGATAGCAGAAGTTTTAGGAATTCCGAGAGAAGAACTGGATATTACTTGTGCAGGAATCAATCATCAGACATGGTATGTGTCTGTGAAACATCATGGAAAAGAAATGCTAGATAAGATTCTGCCAGGATTTGAAGCACATGAGAAATTCAGAGAAGAAGAAAAATGTCAGAATTGATATTTTGAAACGGTTTGGATACTATTCTACAGAATCAAATGGTCATTTATCAGAATATGTGGCATGGTATAGAAAACGTCCGGATGAAATTAAAGACTGGATCAATCTGGATAATTGGATTAATGGGGAAACCGGTGGATATCTGCGTGTGACAAGAGAAGAAAGAAACTGGTTTGAGACAGATTATCCAAAGATTCGTGAGGAAGAACCAAAGAAACTGGATGGATCCGAAAGAGGAAAAGAACATTGCTCTTATATCATCGAATCACTGGAAACAGGAAGAAAATACAGAGGGCATTTCAATGTTATGAATGAAGGATGTATTACCAACCTTCCATATGAGAGTGTAGTAGAAGTTCCCTGTTATGTGGATGGTAACGGAATCAGTATTCCCAAACTGGGGGATCTGCCACTGGGATGTGCAGCAGTGTGCTCACAGTCCATCTGGGTACAGAAACTGGCAGTAGAAGCAGCTGTTCACGGAGATGTATCTTTGTTAAAACAGGCTGCCTTAATGGATCCACTGACCGGAGCGGTATGTAATCCGCCGGAAATCTGGCAGATGATCGATGAAATGCTGGTTGCACAGGAAGAATGGTTGCCACAGTACAAAGAAGGAATCGAAGCTGCAAAAACAAACTTAAAGGAGCATTATGTAACACCTCGCTGTGAAGGATACAAGGGTGCAGCGGTTGTAAGAGAGAAAACTGTAGAAGAAGTGGCAGCAGAACATGCAAAAAGAAAAATTACGGTATAAGAAAGGACGAAATAGAAAAATCCTGCCGGAAGTTTCAGATGGAACTTCCGGCAGGAATTTTTGACGTATATAGTTTTTACTAATTACAGCAGATTCGTGATGTGGGCTGTAAAGGCTCAGGCGAGAAGAAACATCGTCACAAAGTGGCATGCGCTTCCGCCCATCACAAACAGGTGGAAGATCTCATGGGAACCGAAGTTTTTATGTTTCGCATTGAAAATCGGCACTTTCAGTGCATAGATAACACCGCCGATCGTATAGATGATGCCTCCTGCGAGAAGCCATCCGAAAGCCGGTTTGGACAGTGCGTGAAAGATCTGGGAGAATGCCAGCACACACAGCCATCCCATGCCGATGTAGATCACAGAAGAAAACCACTTCGGGCAGGTGATCCAGCAGGCTTTCACGATGATTCCAACCAGTGCCACGCTCCATACCAGGATACATAACAGCTTTCCGGTGTGACCTTTCAGAGCAATCAGACAGATTGGGGTGTAACTTCCGGCGATCAGAACGAAGATCATCATATGATCCATTTTCTGCAGTCGTCGGTTTACCTTTGCACTGATATCCAGTGAATGGTAGGTGGTACTTGCAGTATATAAAAGAAACATACTGAGAGCAAATACAGATAATGCGATCAGGTGCAGCCAGTCCGGTTCTCGGGCTGCTTTGACCAACAGAGGGATGGTTGCAAGCAAAGCCATCATCATACCAATAAAACTGAGTAATTGCACTTCCGGGATCTTTTAATTTGAATGTCATATGATCAACTCCTATCTCAAATAAAATTAAAATCTCTATTATGTAGTTTTTGAAACTACGTTATGATATTATAATATACACTTTGTCAGGAAAATACAACTACTTTTTTTAAAAATGAGAAAAAATTAAGAAGTAGAAGAAAGAAAATGAAAATAAAACCGGGAAATGCATAAAAAATCCCGTAAATTTCACCAGGAGACAGTTCTCCTGGGAATTTACGGGACAAGGTATTGAGATATCTGTCATAAAACCTTACAGAAACAAAATTAATGATGATTTGTAACTATTCGGCAGATAGAACTGTGAAGGTGCTGAATGGTTACGATAATTTGATATTGGCAAACAGAGAGCCCAGCGTAGTAGTAGCTTCTTCTGTCTCCGGAAGTTCATAAACCTCTTCCTCGATCTCCTGTGCAGCCACATCCTGCAGTGCTTTCATGCTGAGGCTCAGCTTTCCGTCTTTCACAGCGATGACTTTCACTTTTACTTTATCGCCGACTGCCAGAACTGCGGACGGATGTTTGATTCGTTTTTTCACTGATCTGGGAGATATGAACCAGACCGGAGAGACCGTTTCCGAGATTGACGAAAGCGCCGTATGGCTGCAGGCTTTCTACCGTACCCTCTGTCACAAGACCTACTTCCACATTGGATACTTTTGCGCGTCTTTCTTCGTCCGCTTTTTCTCTCAGAAGTTCTCTTGCGGAGAGGATCAGACGGTTGTCCTCTTCTTCGACATCAAAAACCTGTACCTGTATCTCCTTGTTCAGGTATTCGTTCAGATCTTCCACATAGTTCAGGGAAAGTTTGGAAGCCGGGATAAATCCACGGATTCCTTCCACGTATGCGATGACACCTGCATTGACGATGCCTTTTACGGTAACGTTCAGCACGGTTTTGTCTTCTTTTAACTGACGCAGTTTGTCCCATGCCAGCACATCGTTGGCTTCCACGCGGGATAACAGGATACAGCCGCGGCGATTGTCTCTGCCGATCACGGTGGCTGTGACTTCATCGCCCACATGAACTTCTTCTTTTACCATAAATCCAGGTTCTCTGCTGTAATCGGAAACTTTGATGATTCCTTCGGTGTAATAGCGAAGATCCAGTGTGATCTCTTCTTCGTCTACAGCGATCACCGTACCGGTGATCATATCGCCCTCTTCGAGCTTTTTAAAAGAAGCCTCCAGCTCCTTTTCATAATCTGCCATGGAAGTTGCCTCTTCGGCAACCGCTGTTACTTTTTCTTCTTCTGCCATAGTATATTCATCCTTTCTTTGCACGAATCTGCTGTTTCTATTATTATAGCGTTGTTTCCCGGAATCTGGCAACAGAAAATAGAAAGATTCCGGCACATACCGGTTGTATGTACGGGGAATAGTACATAGAAAGATAACAAATCTGTTTGCTGATTTTTTTTCAAGTATGCTAAGATAAAAATCAGAAATTATAGACCAAGCAGATTCCGGCAGAAGGCAGAAGAGTTGTCTGACAGATGCCGGGAACAACAGTTAGGGGATTATTTGTGAGAAAAGATAATAAAGTTTATGTCATCGGACACAAGAATCCGGACACGGATTCCATCTGTTCTGCGATCGCATATGCCGACATCAAGAATCGAACAACCAAGGGAACGTATGTGGCAAAGAGAGCCGGACAGATCAACGAAGAAACAGAATTTGTACTGAAATATTTCCATGTGCCGGCACCCGGTTATCTGCCGGATGTGGGAACCCAGGTGAAAGACATGGATCTTCATGAGACACCGGGAGCGGCAAACAGCATGTCTGTGAAGCGGGCATGGAAACTGATGCAGGAGCATAATGCGGTAACACTGCCGATCACAGACAAAGAAGGCAAGGTTGAAGGTCTGATCACGACCGGAGACATCGCCAAATCCTATATGGATGCGTATGACAATACATTGCTCGCCCAGGCACGCACACAGTACCGGAGCATCGCGGATACTGTGGATGGACAGATCATCGTGGGTAATGAACATGGATACTTTATCAAAGGAAAAGTGGTCATGGGATTGTCTCAGCCGGATACGATGGAGAGTTTTATTGATGAGGACGATCTGGTCATTCTCGGAAACCGTGCGGAGGATCAGCTGTGTGCCATCGAAGCCAATGCAAGCTGTTTGATCGTATGTCTGGGAGCCAAAGTCGGAAAAACGATCCAGAAACTTGCAGAGGAGAGAAATCAGGTGATCATTTCCACACCGTACGATTCCTTTACCGTGGCCCGTCTGATCCACCAGAGTATTCCGATCAAGTATTTTATGAAAAAAGACAATCTGGTGATCTTCCGGAGCGATGATTTTACCGACAAGATCAAAGACATTATGACGAAAACCCGTTACCGTGCATTCCCGGTGGTTAATACCCGTGGAAAATACATCGGTACCGTTTCCCGTCGAAACTTCATGAGTATCAAGAAAAAACAGCTGATTCTGGTTGACCATAACGAGAGATCTCAGGCGGTCGACAACATCGAAGAGGCAGAGATCCTGGAGATCCTGGATCATCACAGAATCGGTTCGTTGGAGACCTTCCAGCCGATTATGTTCCGCAACCAGCCGGTAGGCTGTACCGCAACCATTATGTATGAGATCTACGCGGAAAAATACCTGGAGATTCCGGAAAATATTGCCGGACTTCTGTGTGCGGCGATTCTGTCAGATACGTTGATGTTCCGCTCACCGACCTGTACGGAACGTGATAAAGAGGCAGCACAGGAACTGGCAAAGATCGCCAAGATCGAGATCGAAAGCTTTGCCAATAAAATGTTCCGTGCCGGAAGCAATCTGAGCAGTAAGACACCGGAAGAAATCTTTTATCAGGATTATAAGAAATTTATTGTGGATGACCTGGCATTCGGTGTGGGACAGATCAGCTTCATGTCCGAGGAAGAACTGCAGACGGTCAAAGACCGCCTGATGCCGTATATGGAAAAAGAATGTGGCAAACATGGAATCAAGATGGTGTTCTTCATGCTGACCAACATCATCAAGGAGTCCACGGAACTTCTGTGTTACGGAGAGGGATCGGATGGACTGGTATATGAGGCATTCGGAGAGAAAGTGGAAGACAGTTCCTGTCGTCTGGAAGGTGTGGTATCGAGAAAGAAACAGCTGATTCCGAAGTTTATGAATGCATTACAGCAGTAAAGGAAAAATATATGGCGAAACAACAGTGGAAACCCGGCAACATGCTGTATCCGCTTCCGGCGGTTATGGTCTCGGTGCGGGATAACGAAGGAAAAGACAATATCATTACCGTAGCGTGGGCAGGTACGGTGTGTACCAACCCGCCGATGGTATCCATTTCGGTGCGGCCGGAGCGCTATTCGTATCATATGATCGAAGAGAGCGGTGTTTTTGTGATCAATCTGACTACGGAAGCACTTACGTATGCGACCGATTACTGCGGTGTCCGTTCCGGAAAAGACGTGGACAAATTCAAAGAGATGAAACTGACCTGTGTGGAAGCCTCCCAGGTGAACTGTGGAATGATCGGGGAGTCACCGGTGAATATCGAGTGTAAGGTCGTAAAAACAGAGAAGCTTGGTTCCCATCACATGTTTCTTGCACAGGTAGTTGCTGTTCATGCAGACGAAGATTATATGGATGAAAATGGCCGGTTTGATCTGAACAGCGCACACCCGATGGTGTATTCCCATGGAACGTACTATGGTGTAGGAAAGCAGCTCGGTACTTTCGGGTACAGTGTAAGAAAACGTAAAACCAAGCGAAAAAGTAGGAAATAGGTCGAAAAAATGAAAATTTTTTTCTTGTGTTTAACACTTTACCATGCTATAATGTCTGCGTATTAAAAAAGCAATGAGCAAATTCTAAGGAGGAACGTGTAACATGTCTTATGTAGATGAAGTATATGAAAACGTTGTGGCTAAAAATCCTAACGAACCAGAATTCCACCAGGCTGTAAAAGAAGTACTGGATTCTCTGCGTCCGGTAATCGATGCAAATGAAGAAAAGTACAGAAAAGAAGCTCTGCTGGAGCGTATCGTTGAGCCTGAAAGAGTTATTATGTTCCGTGTACCGTGGGTAGATGATCAGGGCCAGGCACATGTAAACAAAGGATATCGTGTACAGTTCAACAGTGCAATCGGACCTTACAAAGGAGGTCTTCGTCTGCATCCATCAGTAAACCTGGGTATCATCAAATTCCTGGGATTTGAGCAGATCTTCAAAAAACTCCCTGACCGGACTGCCAATCGGTGGTGGTAAAGGTGGTTCTGATTTCGATCCGAAAGGAAAATCTGATCGTGAAATCATGAAATTCTGCCAGAGCTTTATGACAGAACTGAGCAAACACATCGGCGCAGATACAGACGTACCGGCTGGTGATATCGGAACCGGCGCAAGAGAGATCGGTTATATGTTTGGTCAGTACAAGAGACTGAGAAACGTATACGAAGGAGTTCTGACAGGTAAAGGACTGACCTATGGTGGATCTCTGGCAAGAACAGAAGCTACTGGTTATGGTCTGCTGTACCTGACACAGGAACTGTTAAAATTAAATGGTATCGACATCGCAGGAAAGACTGCAGTTGTATCCGGTGCCGGTAACGTAGCAATCTACGCAATCGAAAAAGCACAGCAGCTGGGTGTAAAAGTTCTGACCTGTTCTGATTCTACCGGTTGGGTATACGATCCGGACGGAATCGATGTAGCACTTCTGAAAGAGATCAAAGAAGTGAAGAGAGCAAGACTGACAGAGTATGTAAAAGTTCGCACCAACGCTGAATACCATGAAGGAAGAGGCGTATGGCAGATCAAAGCAGATCTGGCACTGCCATGTGCAACACAGAACGAACTGCATCTGGAAGACGCAAAACAGCTGGTAGCCAACGGAACCATCGCAGTATGCGAAGGTGCTAACATGCCTACCACTCTGGAAGCTACGCAGTACCTGCAGGCAAATAATGTAATCTTTGCTCCTGGTAAAGCAGCAAATGCCGGTGGTGTAGCAACATCCGCACTGGAAATGTCTCAGAACAGCGAGAGACTGAGCTGGACATTCGAAGAAGTAGATGCAAAACTGAAAAACATCATGATCAACATCACCCACAATATGGATGATGCAGCAAAACGTTACGGTTTCGAAGGCAACTATGTAGTAGGTGCCAACATCGCCGGATTCGAAAAAGTTGCTGATGCTATGTTAGCTCAGGGTATCTGCTAATTTTTAAACGACAGTAAGAAGTAATGTTCAATAAAACATCCCGACAGAGGATTTTTTGAATCCTCTGTCGGGATGTTTGTTTTTTGCGCGGACAACGAGCCAAAGTCCGTGCTTACACAAGACCTTGGCGACTGTCGCGATATAAGCTAATGAATCCCCTTCTGTAACAGATCCTTTCCGAACTTTTCCCGGATCTTATCCATAGCCCCGTTCCATCCTCTGTTCCTTTTCAATCGCTTTTGGGTCATAAGTGAACAGGTCAAGCTGCACCGGTTCATCTACATCGGTTAGTTTTCCGGCGCGAACTCCCAGTAAACGAATCGGATTTCCGTTCCACAGAGTATCAAAAAGATGGCAGGCTGTGTGATACAGTTTTTTTCCGCTCTGTGTGGGGGCGGAAAGCGGCATCTGCCGTGTGTATTTTTCAAAAGTAGCATATTTGATCTCGACACACAGATTGTTGGCGGACTGTCCGGCTTTTTCCAGACGTTTTCCTACTTTAGTGGAAAGCTGCAGGAGAATCGGATAGGCTTCCTGAGCGGTGGTCAGGTCACTGGCAAGGGTGGTGGAATTGCCGATTCCTTTTGCCTGAGACGGTTCACTTTCGAGAGCAGAGTTATCCACTCCATTGGCGTATTCCCACAGCATTTTCCCGTGACTTTTCAGATGTAACGTCAGAATGGCCGGATCCATCTGTGCAAGATCACCGATTGTACGGATTTCCAGTTTCTGAAGGACGGCAACAGAGGCATGCCCAGCCATAAAAAGGCTGCTGATGGGAAGCGGCCACATTTTTTCCTGAATCTCATCGGGGAAAAGCGTATGCGTTTTGTCCGGCTTCTCAAAATCAGAAGCCATTTTTGCCAGAACTTTATTGGAAGAGATTCCCACGTTGACCGTAAAACCAAAGTGTTCATAAATATAGTTGCGGATATAAGCAGCGCCCTCTTCCGGGGAAGAAAAACGGGAAGCGATCGTGGTATAGTCCAGAAAACATTCATCTACACTGACTTGCTCGATTTCCGGCGTCAGGGAGCGGAGAAAGCCGACAAACTGCTTGCTGTGACGGCTGTAAGAATCGTGATCGGGAGGAATGATCGTAAGGGTTGGGCAATTTTTTCAGGGCATTTGCCACAGGCTCTGCGGTGTGAATATGATACCTGTTTTTCGCTGACAGAGACTTTGCCAGAACAATGCCGTGGCGGGTCTTCCGGTTGCCGCCGATGATGGCGGGAATCGTCCGGATATCCACACTGTCCGGGTTCTTTTTCAGAAGATCGATCGCGCTCCAGCTCAGATACGCAGAATTAACATCAATATGAAAGATAATACGCTCCATGAAAAGTCTCCTTTCAGCGAAACCGGCATCTTTTGCCGGCCGATTGTTTGAGTTATCTACAGCGTAGCACATTTGAAGCAGCATGCCAAGGACACTTTGGAGCATGACTGAAAAAGAGAGTGCCGGATGTCTGTTTTGTGCATCGCGAAGCGTGTTACTGAGAACGGAGTGAACAGTAATGCATAGAGGAAGTTGTGAAAATCGCTGACCGGCTGTGGTTGTGATTCCGGATAAAAGAAGGTATAATAAAGAGATTGAAAAATATAGCTGTTCGTTATTTGCGGAGCAGAGCCTGTCCGGAAGATCATTCCGGCAATTTCAGGCATATTCTGTATAATGGGTGGCTTTGGTAAAAATTAAAAGGATAGGGGGACAAAAATTGAACGGAATTAGCAGAAAAATTCTATCTGGAACCGGAAGCACCGACAGAGGAGGACAACCGTTCCGATCAGAAACGAATAGAAGAGGAATTAAAAGTCCGGGTGTGGATGCAACAATGACCTGGCAGGCAATGGAAAAAATTATATCCCTTATGTGAAAAGGCGGACTGGAAGATAACGGTGTCTCTGGCATGGGACGGGAAAAAACTGGAAAGTGGTGGATCTGGAAGCCGGGGACAGATCCGGAGAACATTATGGTGTGGCAGTGGATCTTGGAAGTACTACAGTGGCTGTCCGTCTGGTGGATTGTAATACGGGAAAGATTCTGGGAGAGGTCAGTACCTTTAATGGTCAGATTCCGTATGGGACGGATATTCTGACCCGGATCTTTCACTGCCAGGAAGATCCGAAAACACTGGAAGTTCTTCGAAAAGCAGCCGCAGACAGTATTACTGCCTGTGTAAGAGAACTGGAAAGACAGTATCAGCTGCCGGAAAACAGCTGCATCGCCATGACGATCGGTGGGAATACGACAATGATACATTTTCTTCTTGGAATGGATGCGTTTTGTGTATTTCATACGCCATATGCGGTACATGCGGATCGGCCCGGATTTCTTCCGGCGAGAGATCTGGAATTGCCGGTAAAAGGATATGTTTATATTTATCCGGCAAAGTCCAATTATCTTGGTGGAGATATCATCAGTGGTATGGTGGCTACCGGAATTTATAAAAAAGAGAAAATTCATGCATTTTTCGATATCGGAACAAACGGAGAGCTTGTACTGGGAAACCGGGATTTCCTTCTGTGTGGAGCAGGTGCTGCGGGACCTGCGCTGGAAGGCGGAGTGGTAAAGACAGGGATGCGTGCAATGGAAGGCGCAGTGGATCGTGTGAAACTGAAAAACGGGGAACTGCACTGCCATGTGATCGGTGAGACAGCGGCGAAAGGAATCTGCGGATCCGGGATCGTAGACCTTCTGGCGGAGCTGATTTTTGCATGGATGGATCGATATCCGTGGAGTTTTACAGCCGGAGAAAAGCAGGAAAATCATGGAAAAAGACGGGATGCTGGCGGTAAACTATGCACCGGATCTGTAATTTTTATCAGAGTGATATCGAAGAATTCATCCGGACAAAAGCGGCAGCGTATACGATGGTGGCGATCATGTTACGGGAGTCGGGAATCGAACTTTCGGAACTGGAAGGTTTTTATGTGGCAGGGGCTTTCGGCAAACATGTATCCAAAGAATCTGCTATCGCAATCGGCATGTATCCGGACATGGACAGAGAACGGATCATTCATGCGGGAAATTCATCGCTGGAAGGTGCGGTATGTGCACTGCTGGATCGCAATGTGACAAAAGAGGTGGAAGAGATCCTGGAAAAAATGGTGTATATTCAGTTTGGTGCGGTGGAAGATTTCCTGAATATCATGGTTGCGGCACAGGCACTGCCACATACAGATATCGAGCGGTATCCTACAGTAAAGGCAAAACTGGAAAGCATCAGGAAACAGGAACAGTCCGCGGATACTGAGAACTGTAAAAAACAAAACCTTCGTAACTGTAAAGAAATGAACAGTTACGAAGGTTTTTGAAGTTTTATCGGAGATTTTCTTTTTCCATTCTTTTCAGCTCCGGAATCACGGTGCACAGCATCACGATAAAACATATGCTGCCGCCGATCACGTTGGACACCGGTTCTGCAAGGAATACACCGTCGCTTCCCATATGGAACACATAAGGGAAAATATAGGTAAGCGGAACTACGATGATAACCTTTACGCAGCAGGGAGAAAAAGATCGCGAATTTTTTCTTTCCCAAAGATTTGAACATCGTCTGTCCTACATACTGGAGTGCCTGAAAAACAAAGGCGCCAAAGTACAGTTTCAGTGCCGGAACCGCGTCGGCGATCAGTGTCGGATCAGAACTGAAGATACCGATCAGAAAACGCGGCACAAACAGGATCACACTCCAGGCCAGCAGCGTGTACAGAATTGCGATGATACCCATCGTGACACCAGCCTGAAAAACCCGTTTTGGACGCCGGGCTCCGTAATTATAACTGATGACAGGGGAAGATCCCTCGGTGACTGCATGAATCGGAGTATCAATAATCTGACGGATACTGGATACGATCGTCATAACCGAGATATACAGGTCTCCGCTGGTAACAGAAAGTACATTATTACAGCAGATGGTTACAAGGCTGTTGGTAAGCTGCATGATAAAACCTGCCGTTCCGAGGCTGATAATATTTTTTGCCCGTTTTCCGCAGGCACGGATTTCTTCCGGAGACAGAACACGAATCTTCAGTTCCGTTCTTTTTCTCAGAAAATACAAAACAAAAAGATGCGGAAAGAATCTGCGATAAAACAGTGGCAATTGCGGCACCGCGGATACCGAGTCCGAAGACAAAGATAAAAACCGGATCCAGGATCAGATTCGCAACAGCTCCGATCGCCACGGAAAACATTCCTGTGGTGGCATATCCCTGTGCATTGATAAAAGGATTCATGCCGGTAGATACCATAGATGGAAAGGTTCCGATCAGGTAGATCATCAGATACGGATAGGCGTAGACGAGGCCGCTTTCGGAACTTCCGAACAGGATCAGGATGGGTTTGGCAAAGATCATGCCCACAGCCATCAGGATCAGAGAACAGACACAGATCAGCAAAAAATGAAGTATTCATGATCATGGAAGCTTCTCTGTTATCTTTCCGTCCGCGTTCGATGGCAAAAAAGCGGAGCGCCTCCGGAACCGAAGAGATTGCTGAAAGCGAGAATGATCGTGATGATCGGGAAACAAAGTCCTACCGATCCGAGGGCGGTAGTTCCCACATCGGGAATTCTTGCAATATAGATCCGGTCCACAATGTTATAGAGCAGGCTCGAAAACTTCTGCGACCAGCATCGGAACGGAAGCACGCAGAATATTATCTGTGATTTTCCCGTTCTCAAAGTCAATTTGTTTCATGGTGTTCCTCCTTTAGGTAACGTTACAACCGCATATTCCGTACGGTTATCCGTTTATGTACAATTTCAGTAAAAT
>ENA-OQES01000373-OQES01000373.1-human-gut-metagenome-genome-assembly--contig:-NODE-373-length-19245-cov-2.861387_pt1 | contig 19245 bp, 27 predicted proteins | sample MGYA00242798_ERZ504641 | MGnify/ENA primary metagenome ERZ504641 (study PRJEB26092, sample SAMD00036327) | human gut metagenome | host: Homo sapiens | study: EMG produced TPA metagenomics assembly of... | reverse complement strand
TAAAGAAGACTACATAATTTTGCACCTCCCCCTCTACCGCACATACACACTTGATAATATTATTTGTAAAAAAGTTCTATAATAAATTTGGTTATATTATAAACTATATTACATTTGTAAAGTATTAAGTAAAATAAACTTTTATCATTCAACCTATAAAGCATCATAACAATGAAAACAAACACAATATTTTACAAGAAGCGTGCCACTATCCTGGCATGTGCCACACTAGCTATTCCGAGATTTGCTACTGAAAGTATAGCACAGACCACTAACTTTATATCACCATAAGTAAGAAATAAAGCCTATGAAAACAAACCAAACAACGAAAGACAGTTCCAACCAGGAACAAATCGAAGCAGTATGCCGGCAAAGTGCCCGTCATTTTTGGAATTGGCTCACTTGGTCATTAGTCTATTATGTGGTAATAAACCTGTTTCTTATAGCTATAAACTGGTTTACCAGTCCACACTACTGGTGGGTACTATGGGTGATAGCAGGCTGGGGAATCAGCTTGCTGATGACAGCCATAGAAAAAAGCATCAAATATTAATCAATCACAAACTAAAAAGAAAAAACAGTATGGAAGAAAGAAAATTGAATGAGAAAGAGAGTTTGGAACTCATCGCTCAAATGATTCAGAATACAAAAAACAGGCTAGAAACCAATTGTGGCATGCCATTCCTCTTTTGGGGATATACCACCCTCTTTGTCAGCCTGCTGGTCTGGTTTCTGGTAGTAACTACCGGGAATTATTATTGGCAATACCTATGGTTCTTACTCCCTATCATCGCAGGAACAGGAACTTACCTCTCTACACGTAATCAGCAGCCGGGTATCAAGACTCATTTGGACAAAGTAATCAATTATATTTGGTTGGTATTCGGCATAACCGGCTTTCTGATATCCATGCTCGCCATGTTTTTCTGGCAACTTCCCATCCTGTTCATAATCCTTCTGCTGATGGGCATGGGGACTACACTAACAGGACTGGTGGTAGGTTATAAAACTGTCACTATTTGCGGCACACTGGGAGCGTTAAGCTCCATCGGATGCCTTTTTTGATCCAGGTCCAAACCAGATATTAATCTTCGCTCCTGTCTTTATTTTCATGATGGTTATTCCGGGACATGTATTGAATCATGCTGCCCGTAAACAAAAAAAGTCGTAACTTTGCGCCTATGTTCAAAGAATTGAATCCATTACTACATTCCGAACTGAGACTTGCCGTGATGTCCATACTGGTTTCAGTGGAAGAGGCCGAGTTCAGCTATCTGAAACAACAGACAGGAGCGACGGCAGGTAATCTGAGTGTGCAAATAGACAAGCTGAACAAGGCTGGCTATGTAGAAGTCATCAAGACTTTCAAGGGAAAAATGCTGTACCATTTGTAAGATTACACTAAAAGGGCTTGAAGCCTTTGAAGAATATGTAGACGCATTAAAAAGCTATATAAACATAAATACATAACAGATCATATCATTATTTGTCACATCCACAAACCTGTTTGAATAAATACTGTTTAACATCTTGATTGACAAGTATTCTGGAACTTACTATCCCAAGATGATTATATGGGATAACTTTCTATTATCCCATATAACTTTTTTAGAATAAACACCATAATAAAAGGTTTTGTAAATTTGTACCCGGAAGAGAGAACATCCTCTCCCACAAAAGTGTTTATATTATACAAACTTTAAATAATAGAATTATGGAATTTGTAACGAATGAAAAGCTGACAATCGTAGGCGCTGCCGGAATGATTGGATCGAACATGGCTCAAACTGCTATCATGATGGGTCTTACTCCCAATATTTGTTTGTATGACCCATACGCTCCCGGCCTGGAAGGTGTGGCAGAAGAACTATACCATTGCGGTTTCGAAGGCATGAACATCACATTCACTTCCGATATCAAGGAAGCTTTGACCGATGCTAAATATATTGTAAACTCAGGTGGTGCGGCACGTAAAGCCGGCATGACCCGTGAAGACTTGCTGAAAGGAAACGCAGCCATCGCTGAAGAATTCGGAAAAAAGTGTAAAGGCCTACTGTCCGGACGTAAAACATATCGTGGTTATTTTCAATCCGGCTGATATCACCGGTCTGATCACCTTATTATATTCAGGTTTGAAACCATCACAAGTTACAACCCTTGCCGCTCTTGACTCTACACGCTTGCGCAGCGAATTGTCCAAGCATTTCGGCATCGCTATGGATAACGTAGAAAACTGCCGCACATATGGCGGTCATGGTGAGCAGATGGCTGTTTATGCTTCTACCGCTAAAGTAAACGGAAAAGCATTACTTGATATCATCGGCACTGATGCTTTGACAAAAGAACAATGGACCGAAATACAACAAAAAGTAACTAAAGGCGGTGCAAACATCATCAACCTGCGCGGCCGCTCTTCTTTCCAAAGCCCGTCCTATGTTTCTATCGAAATGATTGCCGCCGCTATGGGAGGAAAACCATTCCGCTGGCCTGCAGGAACTTACGTATCCAATGGTAAGTTCGACCATATCATGATGGCCTGGGAAACTTCCATCACCAAGGATGGCTGCCACTTAAAAGAAGTGAAAGGCACGCCCGAAGAAGAAGCCGCATTAGAAAAAAGTTATGCACATCTTTGTGCTTTGCGTGATGAAGTGATTGCTATGGGAGTACTTCCTCCAGTTTCCGAATGGAACAAACTGAATCCTTATATTAAATAATTCTGATTACAATATTCCGTTAAAAACATCGCCGGTTCACCCTTGGCGATGCTTTTTTTGTATCTTCGCACTCGCAATGATAGACCAACCCACCATAGACCGGATACTGGATGCCGCACAAATTGTAGATGTGGTATCCGAGTTTGTCACTCTGCGGAAACGCGGTGTGAATTTTGTCGGACTTTGTCCATTCCATGATGACAAAACCCCTTCATTCTATGTATCACCGGCCAAAGGATTATGCAAATGCTTCGCCTGTGGCAAAGGTGGAAATGCTGTCCATTTCGTTATGGAACACGAGCAGATGACCTATCCCGAAGCACTACGCTGGCTGGCAAAGAAATACAATATAGAAATAAAGGAACGCGAATTGACCGATGAGGAGAAACAAGTACAAAATATACGGGAAAGTCTCTTTGTTGTCAATGAGTTTGCCCGCGATTATTTTCAAAATATCCTCTACAATCACGCTGACGGAAAAGCCATTGCCATGTCTTATTTCCGCCAACGGGGCATCCGTGACGATATTGTCAAGAAATTCCAATTGGGATACAGCACTACCGCTCCTGACGCATTGGCACAAGAAGCCATGCGAAAAGGATATAAAAAAGAATTTTTGCTCAAGACCGGACTATGCTACGAAAAAGAAGATGGCAGTTTACGCGACCGATTTTTGGGGACGTGTGATATTTCCATGGTTTAACATCAGCGGAAAAGTGCTTGGCTTCGGCGGACGTGTACTGGACAGCCGTACCAAGGGAGTAAACCAAAAATACGTCAATTCGCCCGAATCCGAAATCTTCAGTAAACGAAAAGAACTATATGGCATTTATCAGGCTAAAGCTGCCATTGTAAAAGCCGACTGTGTTTACATGGTAGAAGGATACACCGATGTAATTGCCATGCACCAGTGCGGGCTGGAGAATGTGGTGGCCAACTCGGGTACAGCATTGAGCGAACAACAAATCCGGTTGCTACACCGCTTCACCTCCAATATCACCTTATTATATGATGGTGACGAAGCCGGTATAAAAGCAAGTATCCGAGGCATCGATATGTTACTTGCAGAAGGCATGAATATCAAAGTGCTGCTTCTGCCTGACGGAGATGATCCCGATAGTTTTTCCAGAAAACACAATGCCACGGAATTCAGAAAATACATTGATGATCACGAAGAGAACTTTATCCGTTTCAAGACCAACCTTTTACTAAAAGACGCACAAAGGGACCCCATCAAACGGGCCGGATTGATATCGGACATGGCACGAAGTATCGGACTGATTCCGGATAAAGTAATTCGATATACCTGCTTGACAGAATGTGCTACCCTCTTGAACGTAAACGAGCAAATTATTTTAGACGAGATCAAAAAAGCATCTGCTTCAACGGGGATGATAACTATCTGGAACAAATCAGAAAGAAAAAGACGCATCCGCCACTACCGGCTCTCTGCCTCCAGCGGATACTCCTTTTCCTGCCGGCAGCATACCTCCTGCCGATATGACCCCCCCTAGGCGTGGATGATAATGTTCCCCCTCCGTTTCCTCCTGCAGAAGCAGAAGCGGGATATCAATCGTATATTCCCCAAGAAGGACGGGAAAAGTACGTTTTTTATGTAAAAGAGCAGTTACTGCTTCAAACTTTGATACGCCACGGAGAGAAAGTCATGTGCTATGTAGAAACGGAAGAAAATACGGAAACTCCTCTTACTGTGATAGAATATATTTCTATGGATTTGAAACAGGATGAATTACAGTTCCATAATCCGTTGCACCGGAAAATACTGGCAGAAGCAGAAGCTCATCTGCATGACCCCAACTTCACGGCAGAGCGTTATTTTCTGGCTCATCCCGATCCTACAATCAGCAAACTGGCGGCAGATATGATAAATGATCGTTACCAACTGAGTAAAAGCAATTCACAAGCGATGGTTAAAGATGAAGAACGCTTACACGAATTGGTACCGCACCAACTTATCGACTTCAAACTTGCCATATTAGAAGAGGATATGAAATATACGCTGCAAGCATTGAACAAACCTGAAGTAGTAGCCAATGCCGATAAATGCCTTGAAGTTATGGCCCACTTTAAAGAATTAAGTGAATTACAAAAATTATGGCCAAGCGTGCCGGCGACCGGGTAGTACTAAAATAAAGGCATAACTCCTTATCGGTTATGCCGTATCAAATTCATAAATTCCTCACGTGTTTTAGCCTGGTTAAACGCACCAGTGAAATCAGAAGTAGTAGTAATGGCATTTTGTTTCTCCACCCCGCGCATCTGCATGCACATGTGCTTGGCTTCGACCACTACCATCACTCCCAGCGGATTCAAGGTTTCCTGAATACATTCTTTTATTTGCAGTGTCATACGTTCCTGTACCTGCAACCGATGAGAAAACACATCCACTACCCGGGCAATCTTACTCAAACCGGTGATATAACCATTGGGAATATAAGCAACATGTGCCTTTCCATAAAACGGAAGCATATGGTGTTCGCACAAAGAGAAGAAATCAATATCTTTCACGATAACCATCTGACTATACTCTTCTTTGAATTTAGCTCCCAACAAAATGGCATGCGGATCTTGTTCATAACCGCGTGTCAATGTCAGCATAGCTTTGGCTACGCGCTCAGGAGTTTTCAGCAATCCTTCTCTTTCTACATCTTCACCCAATAGGGATAAAATACTCTGATAATGGCCTTTCAACTGTTCAATTTTCTCTGCTGACCATTCGGGATGCAATAGTTCTTCCATGTTATTAGTCCAGGGGAATATTAATTTGTTCACGAACAATAGATACTTCTTTAAAAACACCGGTAGCCTTCAGACGGCGCATGGCGGCATCCGCTTCCTCAATACTGCGGAAATCACCTACACGACACAGCCAACGAGGAGGCTGGAAATAGGCATAGACAGGCATATCGGGAAACTCCTCTTTCACCTTGGCAGCCACATTATTAGCTTCATTACGAGCCACCCGCGAATTTGTTTCCTGCATAGACCTGAACCCGATACCCTCTGGCTTTCAACATTTTCTGCTCACCTCCCGTAACATTTCCTGTATAGATACTACCAATCAAGCCTGTTATTTTAGGATCTTGACGGATGGTTACAGTACCTTCTCCGGCACGGTTACGCTGCAAGCTTTCTACTATGTTCTGCTGTGCCAAAGCGGAAAGTCCGAGACTCAAAAAGAGTAGGATAAAAATGTATCTCATGTCGTTTTATGAATTTAAGTAAATCATCACAGATTACTCAGATTTCCACAGACGATTTTATGATTCTTTATCTGTGTAAGCTTGAGTAATCTGTGATGAAATTAATTATTTGAATGCATCGATAATGCCTTTGAAGTCAACAACTTTCAAAGCAGCACCACCAATCAAGCCACCGTCTACGTCAGGGTTAGCAAACAATTCTTTAGCATTAGAAGGCTTGCAGCTTCCACCATAAAGGATTGAAGTATTATCAGCAACTTCTTTACCATACTTGTCGGCAATCAAAGAACGGATAAACGCGTGGATTTCCTGAGCCTGTTCAGGAGTAGCAGTCTTACCTGTACCGATAGCCCAAACCGGTTCGTAAGCCAAGATAATCTTACTAAAATCTTCGGCAGACAAAGAGAATACCGATGCCAACTGAGCAGCAACCACTTCATTTTGTTTGTTAGCTTCACGCTCTTCCAATACCTCACCGATGCAGAAGATAGGCTTCAAGTTATTAGCCAAAGCCAATTTAACTTTTTCTTCCAGGATTTCCACAGTTTCGTGATAGTAAGCACGACGTTCCGAGTGACCCAGAATTACATATTCAGCACCTGTAGAAGCTACCATTTCAGCAGAAACCTCACCGGTATATGCACCTGATACTTTATCTGCACAGTTTTCTGCACCTACACCAATTACAGCCTTGTCAACAATAGGAGTAACAGAAGCCAAGTGAATAAACGGAGTACAGATTACCACATCACAATTAGGTTTGTCAGCAGCCAAAGCTTCATTCAATTCTTTTGCCAGAGCAATACCTTCCTGAAGGTTCTTGTTCATTTTCCAGTTTCCTGCAACAATGTTTTTTCTCATTTTGTTTGTTTTATTAAAGGGTTAATGAAATTATTTTGTTCGATTCTCTTTCAATTTCTTTTTCCTATGAAAATGCTCCCAAATGACATCCACCATGCTGAAAAACAACAACGGAAAGACAAACCATGCCAATACCAGCACCACTTTATGACTGAAAGTCTTTTCATTGATTTGTGCCAAAGGCAGTTTTTCCAGCCTGTCGGTCAGCACATATTCATCGGGCAGACTATTCACACTCCACTTGTTTATAACCACTCCGTTCTTCAGCAACATCAGTCCGGGATTAGAGCGTATCATGGTTTTCAGTGTAATGTCATCCATCAGGCAGAAAGGATACTCGGCTCCCGTACGCTCCTGCCAGTCTTCAATATCACTATCGGGTGATGAGGTAAGACAATAGAATTGATATCCATGCTCCACACTATAATCATACAGTTCATTTATCAGGTCAATGGTACTATCATCCGCCTGGCTCAGCTGATGCGCCACCAACAGAAAGGTATAATTATCATCATCCAGTACTTCATCGGTTATATCTTCCCCGTCTTCTCGACGAATAATGGAAAAGTCATGAATAGGCGGTTCGTATCCTTGTTCCTTCACCATCGTTTTGGAATCCACAAAAGTCCATGTGCTATCAGGATAATTTTCTAATGTAAACTCTTTCTCCACTCCATCTTTTTGAAGAATAAAACGGGTCTCATAAACAGTAGGCTTCTCTCCTTCCGGAATTTCCATCCCTTTACGTATATCTGCCCCGATATGATAAGGGCGGAAATCAAAGACAGGCAACTCACGGTAACAATACAAAGTCATCCCCGAAATATAGAGAAACGTATACATAGCCACCAACCAATCGAAACGCTTGGTCACCAAAGGAGTTATACGGTTTCCCCATTTAAAAACGGACACCGCCGCTATCAACAAAAGTACATTCTTCCCAAAAGTTTCCCAATTAGTCAAAGTCACAGCATCACCGAAACATCCACAATCCGATATCGGATTGGAAAGAGCCAACCATAAGGTGAGCGGAGTCATCACCCCCATGATAAGCACAACAAACAAGGTGGTCATTCTCCTGCGGATACCAAACAAAAGATATACTCCTAAACAAAACTCGACCATTGCCTGCAATACAGACGCCAGAAACGGAAGAAAGGCAGGCACCGAAGCAGCCCAACCGAAAACCTCCAAATAATCCTGAATTTTATATTGAGTACCCAGCGGATCTACCGCTTTGACAAAACCGGAAAATATAAATACTGCCGCCAGCAAAAAACGGCAGGCGTTTGTCCAGATTCCAATGATACTATGTAACTGTTTACTCTCCAAATTCCAACTTGATCAATCCGAATACAGAATAATTAATCATATCCATATAGTTGGCATCAATGCCCTCTGATACCAATGTAGCTCCATCGTGACCTTCAATCTGCTTGGTACGATAGATTTTCATCAAAATCAAATCAGTATACGAACTGACACGCATGCTGCGCCACGCTTCGTCATAATCATGATTTTTGGCCAACATCAGTTCCAAAGCCTGTTTGGCATACCGGTCATACAATTCCAAAGCACGCTCTTCAGTCATGTCATCCGTTTCAGCATATCCCAGTTCCAATTGAACCAAGCCGATTATTCCATAATTTACAATAGCGATAAACTCCGAACGGATACCTTCATCCACCATCGCCACCCCTTTGGTTTCAATGCTACGAATACGGTTTGCCTTGATAAATATCTGATCGGTAACAGATGAAGGGCGCATGATACGCCATGCTGCACCGTAATCGTGCAGTTTTTTCGCAAACAAATCACGGCAAATAGCTATCACATGTTCAAATTGTTGTTTCGTATCTTTCATCACACTCTATGATTAGGCGGCAAAGTTACGCATTTTTCTGCTTAAGCGTAAACAAAAAGGCGGAAAAGAATACTCTTTCCCGCCCTATTTTATATTTCTTAATTAACTAAAGCTTAAGAACATCTTAACACTTGTCCCGGACGAAGAATAGTTCTGCGGGTAATGTGGTTCAACTTGCATAAAGCATCAATAGATGTACCTGTTTTCTGTGCAATGCGGCTCAATGTATCCCCACTTCTTACCTTATGGTAACGGATAGTACCATCTGATGAAGCAAGCAAATTCACATTCTTACTATTAGTCCTGTTACGCTGGTATCTGATTATTACCATTTTCTGAACAAATAAGAATCGGCTACAATATCCTGTTTCTCAAAATCAAATAACAATGCCGGATTAATGGCCTGTCCCAAGAAACGCGTTTCAAAATGAAGATGTGACCCGGTGGAACGTCCGGTGTTTCCACCCAATCCGATAGGTTCTCCTGCTTCTACGTACTGGTTCTCATCCACAATCTGCTTTGACAAGTGACCATATACTGTTTCCAATCCATTCTCGTGACGAATCACCACATATTTTCCATATCCGCGGCGTTCATACTTCACCATACGTACCTTTCCACTGAAAGCTGCACGGATCGTATCACCTATATATACTTTTATATCCAATCCATTGTGCATACGACGACGACGGGGACCAAATTTAGAAGTTATTTTTGTGTGTTCTGTCGGCATACGGAAACCGGTCATATCAATACGGAATGTATCAGGAATAGTAACAGTATTACCATAAGCGTGTACACGCTCGTTACTCCAATTAGGGTAGAGACTATATGCAGGATAAGCTGACTTTTCCGCCTTTATCTGACGAATCAATGCAACAGAATCTACTGCTTTCAATTTTCGGTCGATAGGTGCCTGGCGTGCCAACAGATCCTGTCCTGACACATTCAGGCTAACCAGGGCGAAGGCTGCCGCTGCGACTACTTTAACACATTTCAAAATCATCCGTTTTTTTAGGTTTTTCTTTTTAATATTCGTCATTAGCATAAAGGGAACCGAACACGGCTTGCTTATACTCGAATATCTCTTCTGGTTTAAAAAATCGTTTAAGTTCCACTTCAGCGGTTTCCGGCGAATCGGAAGCATGAACTATATTCTCCTGAAAGCTCATGCTGTAATCTCCACGGATAGTACCGGGAGCCGCCAGACGTCCGTTAGTAGGACCGGTTAATGTTCTCACTACTTGGACAGCGTCCACGCCTTCAAAGCAGCATACAATAACAGGACAAACCATCATTGCATCTTTCACTCGCTGAAAGAACGGCTTTGAACTCAAATGAGCGTAATGTTCGCTAAGCACTTCATCCGTCAACTGAACCATTTTCATTCCGGCTAAACGCAGGCCTTTTCTTTCAAATCTATTAATAATCTCACCCACCAAGCCCCTCTGCAGAGTGCAAGGTTTCAAAATAACCAGCGTTTTTCCATCATAATATTGGGTTCATTTAAGGTTTATACTGTGCTTTTTCCAAAAATTCTTCCAAAGATAAAGATTTTCCTTGAGAAAGAAGGAACTTCTTTAACTCTTTTTGTATGTAAGTTATATACAATGCTTCGATAAAAATGTTCAGAAACCTCTATAAATAAAGGGGAAACACCACAAACATGTTATGCAACATATATCCTTGCTTTTAACAATGCAGTAACATAAACTAAGAGATAGCCGCCCAATTTATATTTGTTTTACGCAATGCTTGCAATTGCTGCCAAAGAATAGCATTTTCCGGATGAGTTCCTGCAGGGTCTTCATCTACAATACGATTTGCCACATCACGGACATATTGCAATAATTGACCGTCACGGGCAATATCGGCTATCTTCAAGTCAAAAGCGACACCACTCTGCTGGGTTCCCTCCAAGTCACCGGGACCGCGCAACTTCAAATCGGCTTCCGCTATCTCGAAACCATCATTGGTCTGTACCATTATTTCAAGCCGCTTGCGAGTTTCTTCGGTCAGTTTGTAAGTGGTGACCAAAATACAATAAGACTGATCAGCGCCACGTCCCACACGCCCACGCAACTGATGCAATTGTGAAAGTCCGAAACGTTCGGCGTTTTCAATGACCATCACCGAGGCATTCGGGACATTCACCCCGACCTCAATCACTGTAGTGGCCACCATAATCTGGGTTTCACCACTGACAAAACGCTGCATCTCAGCATCCTTCTCCGCCGGTTTCATCTTACCATGCACCTTGCTGACCTGGCAATCGGGAAATTCCGCACAAATCAGTTCATACCCCTCTTCCAGATTCTTGATATCCATTTTTTTACACTCTCCTTTATCAAAGGATAAACAATATAGATTTGCCGCCCTTCTTCTATCTGTTTGCGAATGGAAGCATAAAGACTGGCACGGCGATTGTCAAACTGATGGATAGTCTGGATGGGTTTACGGCCCGGCGGCAATTCGTCAATAACTGATACATCAAGATCACCATACAGTGTCATAGCCAAGGTACGGGGAATAGGGGTAGCCGTCATGACCAGCACATGAGGCGGACAAACATTCTTGCTCCATAACTTGGCACGCTGAGCCACTCCGAAACGATGTTGCTCGTCTATAATCACCATTCCTAAAGAAGAAAAGCCCACAGTATCTTCCAAAACGGCATGCGTGCCTATAAGAATCTGAACATCCCCCGTCAGCAAATCCTTCAATATCTTCTCACGCTTCTTCCTTTGACAGATCCCATTAAAAGTTCCACGCGCACATCCATGCCAAACAGGAATTTCCGAATGGTTTCATAATGCTGGGCGGCAAGAATCTCTGTAGGAGCCATCATACATGCCTGATAGCCATTATCCAGTGCGATAAGCATGGACATCAAGGCCACCAATGTTTTCCCACTTCCCACGTCACCTTGCAGCAAACGGTTCATCTGCCGTCCGCTTCCCAATATCTTTTCTTATCTCCTTTATCACCCGTTTTTGCGCTCCGGTCAGTTCAAAAGGAAGATTCTGTGATAAAAACGTATTAAAGATCTCACCCACCCGTTCAAAACGCAGGCCCCGATATTTACGCTGCCTGTCTTTACTGTAACGTAGAATATTGAGCTGCACATAGAACAGCTCTTCAAACTTCAAACGATATTGGGCCTTCCGCAGCAATTCGGGATTCTTGGGGAAATGAATATTACGGATGGCCTCATCCAAAGACATTAAATGATGCTCCTCCACTAACCGAGGGGGCAATGTTTCAGCAAGAGGTTCCTGTAGCAGGGCAAGCGCATTCTTCATCAACTTCTCCAGCCCATGAGAGTTCAAGAAACCGCGCTTCATCCTTTCCGTTGTGTTATAATAAGGCTGCAACCCCATCGTAGATAAGGTAAGTTCGCCTGAAGGATCCATATCGGGATGAGCCACATTGATACGGCCATTGAATACGGTCGGTTTACCAAAGACAATATACTCTGTCCTGGTCTTATAATGCTCTAGCAGATATTTAATTCCTTGAAACCAGACTAAATCAATGATGCCCGTACCATCAGAAAAATGACCGACAAGTCTGCGCTGTCTTCCCTCACCCAAAGTCTCAAAACTGAGAATTTCGCCTTTCAACTGGATATAAGGCATATTTCCGTCTATTTCATGGATATAATAAAGGCGGCTGCGGTCTACATATTTATATGGAAAATAGTACAACAAATCATGCAAGGAAAAAAGATTCAATTCCTTGTTCAAGACGGTTGCACGCTGCGGGCCTACTCCTTGCAAATATTTTATGTCACGCGTAGTGATATCGAACATTTCAAATTAAGACTTCCGCTATTTTCAAATCAAAAGGGGTGGTTAATTTAATATTTTCTCTATTTCCCTGCACCAGACAGACCTCCCTGCCCATCGCCTCCACTACAGAAGCATCATCAGTAAAGGCATCCGTATATTCCTGTTGATATGCCTCTTTCAACAACTGCACTTCAAAGACCTGAGGAGTCTGAACCAGTTTATAGTCATTACGCGGAACCGTTTCACTTCCCGGCTTCGTAAGATGACGCACGGTTTCCACCACATCAATTACAGGAATAACCGCTTGCTTAGTCTGCGCTGCCTCATAACATCCGGCTATCACTTCCCGGGAAACAAAAGGACGCACGCCATCATGAACACCTACCAAGCCTTCTCCCTTCACGTATGCCAACCCATTCTTTACAGAATGGAAACGAGTTTCGCCCCCATCGGCAATATCATGACGCAAAGCAAAATGATACGTTTCACAAAGATCTTTCCAGTAAGCCTGCTGGCTCACCGGAAGAACTAATATAATATGCATAGAAGAATCAAAAGCGTAAAAAGCCTCTATGGTACGCATCAACACAGGTTTGCCCCCTACAGGCAAAAACTGTTTGGGAATATCCCCTCCCATACGCAACCCTTTGCCTCCTGCAACTATAATGACATGCCTGTTCATTCTGCAATCATCATCCCTTGCTTCAATTCTGTCACCTTTTCCGCACCGACATATTTCTCGGCAATGGCAAATGAGAATGCCATAGCGGCACCGGGGCCTTTACCGGTAATAAAATTACCGTCTTTCTCTACCAAAGCGGCCGTATACTCAGCACCTTCCAGATACTTTTCGAATCCCGGATAGCAAGTTACTTTCTTACCTTTCAACAAACCACGCTTTCCATATACCAACGGAGCGGCACAGATGGCAGACAACGGACGTCCGGCTTCAGCAAATGTCATAATCAACTTGCCCAAACCTTCGTGAGCATCCAGATTTGTCGCTCCGGGCAGACCACCAGGCAATACAATCATCTCCGCATCCCCTTCTTTTACTTCTTCAAACACCATATCGGCTACTACCGGAACACCATGCGCACCGTTTACGGTCAGCACACCTGTTACGGAAACAGTCTTCACAGGCAAACCTGCACGTCTCAACACATCTACCGGGGTCAGCGCCTCCACTTCCTCGAAGCCTTCTGCCAAAAATTACATAAATTGTTTTCCATAAGCTACTTCAGTTTAAAGTAATATGTAATAGTACCTGTCTGGTTATTCACTCCGTCCACTTGGTTAAAGCGTGCTTTACGGGCGGCCTCTTCCGCCGCCTTCCGCAACGAAGCGTTTACTGTATTGGTACGTTTGTTGATACTGGTACTTATCACCTGTCCTGCGGGATTTACGGTAATAGTCACTACCACCCGTCCCTCATCCTGCACATTATAGACAGGCATCGGCAAACCGCCACTACCCAAAGAACGTCCGTTGAGGTCAAATGTTCCGTAACCGCCCACTCCGCCGGACTTCCCTTCCGAAGAGTTTCCCGTCGGACTGCCCTCCAGACCGGAGCCTGTGGTACCGGTTCCTTTATTTCCCATTTGAGTTCCCTTGCCAAAAGCACCGGCTATCTTCTTCGCCGCCGCTTCCGCTGCCGCCCTTTCGGCAGCCGCTTTCTTCTCAGCCGCCGCTTTTTCTGCTTCAGCGCGTTTCTCGGCCTCAGTCTTCTCTTTCGGCTTCACCGCCTCCTTTTTCGGTACGTCCTTTTTAGGAGTTTCCTTCTGGGCTTTCTTTTTAGGGTTCTTTTTAGTCCTTTTAGGACTGCCACCGTTTCCTCTTCTGTCTGCGTGATGATTTCCTCTTTCGTTTCAACGGGAGGAACCGTTTCCGGTTCAGATACATCGGGAGCCGGAGCCTCAGGCTCATTCATTATATCTATATCCGTCAGCGTATAAGGGTCGGCATTCCCTTGAGAAAGCTCTGTATTTCCCAGCATAACAGGAACACCCCCCTTCTTCCTGAACCTGCGGACGGCGGATAGCAATCACCAGCAGCAGGATAAGGAGAAGTATATGCAGTACAGCCGTACCAATCAGTCCTGTTATCTTATTTTTCTTCATGCTTACAGCTTAACGTTTCTTCTCAGGCGGACGTGTAGCCAACACCATCTTGAAGTGATTTTCATTAGCAATATTCAGTACCCTTACTATTTCGCGGTAAGGCACAGCCTCATCCGCATAAAGAGCCACATACATATCGGGTTCCTTCTCGGCACACCTTTGCAGGAATGCGGGCAGTTCTTCCAAGTCTATCGGCATTTCATCCTCATTGCCGAAAGCAGTATAGAAGTTCAGGTTCTTGTCAATGATTACCCTCGTAAGCGGCTTGCGAAGTCTGCTGCCTGCCTTGCGGAAGCAATACCTTGATGGCATTGGGCGACACCATGGTAGAGGTAATCATGAAGAATATCAGCAACAGGAATATGATGTCTGTCATAGACGCCATACTGAAGTTAGGTGATATTTTATGTCTTCTTTTCAGTGCCATACGCTATTACTTTTGAACGGGTTCGTTCAGTAAATCCATGAAGTCCATGGTACGCGCTTCCATTTGACTTACCACCTTGTCCACACGGGTTACCAGATAATTATAGGCAAACATAGCCGCAATACCCACAACCAGACCACCCACAGTAGTAATCATCGCTTCATAAATACCTCCTGAAAGCAACGTGATATCAATGTTGTTCCCGGCATTGGACATTTCCCAAAAAGCCTGCACCATACCGGTTACAGTACCAAGGAAACCAATCATCGGAGCACCGCCGGCAATAGTCGCCACAACAGGCAGTCCGTTCTCCAGTTTTGCCACTTCTATATTGCCGGAATTTTCGATAGCAGCCTGCACATCGGCAACAGGACGTCCCATACGGGTAATACCTTTCTCAATCATACGGGCAGAAGGAGTATTGGTGATGCGGCAATAGTTTATAGCCGACTTTATCTCACCCGTGCGGATATAATCACGAATACGTTCCATAAACAAAGGATCATCCTTCCCCGCCTTGCGGATAACCGCCATGCGTTCAAAGAAAATATAAAAACAGACGACAGACAACAATGCCAGCACAAGCATGATCCATCCACCTTTCATCGCCATATCCCAAAGATTCATCCGAGCCTCCTCTGAAACGGGAGTCAATACGGGATTACCCCCGGCAAGGGTATCCGCCAAAGCCGCCTGTGCAGCCAGTAAAGTGATATTCATCATGAACGAAGACAATTTTTATATTCTTCAATAGTTTGTTTTAATCCCATATAAAGCGCATCGCTTATCAATGCATGACCGATAGACACCTCGTCCAGCCAAGGAATATGCGTATGCATATATTTCAGATTCACCAGACTAAGGTCATGACCTGCATTCAGCCCCATTCCCAGGCTACGTGTCACCTTCGCCGCTTCTATAAAAGGAGCAATGGCCGCTTCGGGATTCCGAGGGTACATCGTAGCGTATGGTTCCGTATAAAGTTCCACCCGGTCGGCTCCCGCTTTGGCGGCATATTCTATCATCTCCTTGTCCGTACCGACAAAGATAGAGGTGCGGATACCTGCCTGGCCGAACGTATCCATCAGTTCGGTAAGGAAAGAAAGATTGGTCTTGGTATCCCATCCGGCATTAGACGTAATCTGATCGGGCGCATCGGGCACCAACGTTACTTGATGAGGTTTCACTTTCAGCACCAGATCAACGAACTCCGGTGAGGGATACCCTTCAATGTTAAACTCTGTGGTAAGCAGCGGACGAAGTTCGTACACATCGCTGCGGCGGATATGCCGTTCATCGGGACGGGGATGTACAGTGATACCTTCCGCACCAAACGCCTCACAGTCCAAGGCTACTTTCACCACGTCCGGATTGTTGCCTCCCCGAGCATTACGCAAGGTGGCTACCTTGTTTATATTTACACTTAACTTTGTCATCTTGGCAATATATTATTATCTTTGCAGTTCTGATGTGCAAAGTTAGCAGGTTTTATTAAAACCTGGTCCATTTTGACAAACAAAAGATTTATAAAATTAACTAATGAATATACGCCCAATGAAATTCGCCCTTTTCGGAAACACTTATCAAGCCAAGAAATCGGCTCATGTGGAACGTTTGCTATCCATTCTATCACAACATAACGCTGAAGTTCACATCTGCCGGGAGTTCTACGAGTTTCTGACGGACGACCTCAAGATAAGCATCCGTCACGCCGGTGTTTTCGATGGAAATAATTTTGAAGCCGACATGATACTAAGTATCGGAGGCGACGGCACTTTCCTGAAAGCCGCCAGCCGTGTGGGTTCACGCAACATACCCATACTAGGTATCAACACCGGACGATTAGGTTTTCTGGCTGATGTTTCTCCTGAAGAGATGGAAGACACATTCAATGACATCTACAATGGAAACTATCGGATAGAAGACCGCAGCGTATTGCAAGTATCCTGCAAAGAACAGGAACTGAAAGGTTACCCTTTCGGTCTGAATGAGATAGCGGTACTGAAGCGTGACAGTTCTTCCATGATTTCCATCCACACAGCCATCAATGGAGCCTATCTCACCACCTACCAGGCGGACGGGCTGGTCATCGCCACTCCTACCGGTTCTACAGCCTATTCGCTAAGCATCGGGGGACCTGTCATCGTGCCACACAGCAACACCATCGCCATCACTCCGGTAGCACCGCATAGCCTGAATGTACGCCCCATTGTCATCAACGACGACTGGGAAATCACATTGGATATAGAGAGCCGCAGCCACAATTTCCTGATTGCCATCGACGGACGTAGCGAAACTTGCCGTGAAGGAAGCCGGCTCACTATCCGCAAAGCCGACTATAAAATAAATGTAGTAAAACGAAACAGCCATATCTTTTTCAACACACTCCGCAATAAAATGATGTGGGGAGCCGATGGTAGAGGATGACATTACAATCCATCCTCAAAATAGTTTAAAGTAGTGGTTATCAAGGTTATACAAAACCTTTTTGATATCTAACAAATTTCTTTTTTCCAAATACTATGATTATATTTGTGCCACAAATAAAAAATTCAGACCATACGATAGATCGGTAAAACGCACAAAAATCATTACACGGCATATGAAAGGCACAATACAAAAATTGGAAACTCGTGATACTTCTGGATGCATTACTGTTCTTAAGTAACATGACCTTTGCTAAAGACACAATCAATCAATATACAGAGGGAAACCCCTATAGACACAACAGCGGTTTTCCATTTCAGACAAAACCAACATCCCCGACCGGCTTTATGTAGATTCCCTGTCATTGAAACGTCATTTTATCCACCGTATCGGCATTGAGGCACGTCCCGGATATATTTTCCCCAACCAGTTCCTTTTTCAGAGGAGAAAATCTGAATTGGAAACCCATAGAGAATTCCCTGTCGCTTCACTTGAAGTACTCATTCCAGTTTCATCCGAACACCTATAACGACCGTATTTACAGAGGGGCCTACCAAGGTATCGGCGTGGGCTACTACAATATGTATGAGAAGCCGCAATTGGGCAACCCGCTTACTGTCTATTTATTTCAAGGAGCGCGTATCGCCCGTTTCAACCAACGATTGTCATTAAACTATGAATGGAATTTCGGCGCTTCATTTGGCTGGAAACCATATCACAGCGATTTGAATCCATATAATAAAGTGATAGGTTCGAAAGTAAACGCCTATCTGAATACAAACTTCTATTTCAACTGGATGCTTTCTCCCAAATTTGATTTCACAACAGGTGTGGCAGTAACGCATTTCTCTAACGGTAATACCAAATTCCCAAATGCGGGACTCAATTCCATCGGACTAAAGGTAGGATTGGTTTACAATATCAATAGAAAAGAAGAATGTTTTGCAAAGCCCTTGTATCAATCACCCGTACCTAAATTTCCCCGTCATATCAGTTATGACCTGGTATTGTTCGGTTCATGGCGCAGAAAAGGAGTAACGATTGGAGAGGGACAAATGGTTGCTTCTCCTGAAACTTATCCGGTACTGGGATTTAATTTCGCGCCAATGTATAATTTCGGGTATAAATTCCGTGCGGGTATTTCATTAGACGGGGTTTATGACGGCAGTGCGAATGTGTATAGCCCGGACGGATACGGCGATGAGCTCCTCAAGCCGTCTGCCGGCAAACAACTGGCACTGGGAGTTTCGGGACGTGCCGAGTACGTGATGCCTTACTTCACAGTAGGAATAGGATTGGGTACAAATGTGATTCATGCAGGCGGAGATTTAAAAATCTTTCTACCAGATATTGGCACTGAAGATAGAAGTTACGCGCAACTCATTCCTTCATATCGGATATAATTTACAGGATTTCCATGATCCCAACTATCTGATGCTGGGATTCGGATTCAGGTTCAATAATAAGTATCCTACTTTTCACAGACGGTAAATGCTACGTCTAATTTGCACAGACACATTCTACAAAATATACTAAAATTATCGGAATATATATCGCAAACAAGTTACATGTTTGTGGAATGATACAATCATATTTATTTACCATTAAAACCGAATCTGTTTATCCCAAAGCTAGACCTTTTTGGGGGAACTTCGGCATTTTTACCGGACAGCTATAAAATCAAACAAGATATTCCTATACCAAGAATCTGCAATCCTGCTACAAGATTCCGAAAAACTTGCTACAAGAATTGTGACATCTTGCGACAAGTTTTCAAAGTCTTTCTACCTTCTTTTTGATATGCGTATCCATCT
>ENA-OQES01000372-OQES01000372.1-human-gut-metagenome-genome-assembly--contig:-NODE-372-length-19280-cov-11.622931_pt1 | contig 19280 bp, 19 predicted proteins | sample MGYA00242798_ERZ504641 | MGnify/ENA primary metagenome ERZ504641 (study PRJEB26092, sample SAMD00036327) | human gut metagenome | host: Homo sapiens | study: EMG produced TPA metagenomics assembly of... | reverse complement strand
AAAAGGATAATGGAGGGGGTTAAATCAATGAAATTTGATGTTAAAACACAGGGAAAGAAAATGGAGGTTGCTTTGGAAGGAAGAATGGACTCTGCAACAGCACCGGAATTTGAGAAGGAGATTTTCCAAAAGCTTGATGGAGTTACCGAGCTTGTTCTGGACTTTACCGATCTTGCATATCTTTCCAGTGCCGGATTAAGAGTGCTTTTATCCTGTCAGAAGAAAATGAATGCAGCAAAGGGAAGTATGGTTGTAAAGCATGTCAATGAAATTATTATGGAAGTATTTGAAGCGACCGGATTTGACAGTATTTTGACAGTCGAACAATAAAAGACGGATGAAAATGGGGAAAAGAATATGGCAATTGAAGAGAGAAAATTAACACCTGCCGGACAGGGAAATCTGCAACAGATCAAATTGGGAATACCGGTAGTGGAAGCATTGAATCGGATGGCAGAGAATCCCATGGGGGAAAATGAAAAGCTGCTTTTAAGGATTCTGGAACAGAATAAGGATACGGAATATGGAAGGAAATATGGCTTTGCGGATATTCATTCCATAGAAGAATACCAGAAGAAGGTTCCGGTCAGTGTATACGATGATTATGCAGGCTATATTTTAAGAATGAGTGAGGATGGGGAGGAGAATCTGATTACCTCCGGTAAGGTTGTACATTATAACAAGTCTTCAGGAACGGTTGGAAATCCCAAGCGTATACCGTTGACGGAAGAGGCTTTTCAGGTTTTTCAGAAGTATAATGGTCCCTACCGTATGGGGCTGGTCGCAAAAGAACTCGGAGAAGACTGGATCAACGGACGGAATATGTCCATTGCGGAATCCATTGCAGAGATCCAGCACGTGAAAAGCGGTGTTACTTATGGAGCTTTGTCAGTAAAAATGATCGGTGAATTCCGCCCTTACCTCGGAATGAGTTTTACATCTCCCGATGAAGCAATTTATCCGGAATCGGAAACCAACACCAGATATCTGCATGCACGTTTCGGACTGATGGACCAGGATCTTACGAATATGGCAGCGAACTTTCTTGGATTTTTACTGGAAGTATTGCGTTATATGGAACAGAATTGGGAGCTTCTGGTTAATGATATTGAACAGGGAACGATTGATCTGGGTATTAAAATGTCAGAGGAAGTCCGTTCCAGTCTCTTAAAGAAAATTCAGCCCATGCCGGAGAGAGCGCAGGAACTGAGGGGAATTTTCATGCAGGGGTTTGAGGAACCGATTGTACCGAAGCTGTGGCCTCATGCACAGTTCCTTACCGGTGTCGGTTCCGGTGGATTTAAGGTTTATGCTGATAAGATCAAAGAGAAATATATGGGAGAAAAAATAGCCCGTTATTTTACCGGAATTAATGCATCTGAAGGCATGATCAGTGTCCCGTACCGGTTAAATGATGAGAAGAGCGTGCCGGTTCCGGACAGTATGTTCTATGAATTTCTGCCGACAGACGCAGATGATGATTTCTCCAAAATAGTAACGATAGATCAGCTTGAGACAGGTAAAGAATATGAAGTGATTGTTACGAATCTTTCCGGTTTTTACCGGTATCGTATGCGTGATGCGGTAAAGATTGCAGGAAAATATAAGAATCTGCCGATTCTGGAATTCATCGGACGTATTGATCAGACAGTCAGTGTTATGGGGGAGAAGACAACAGAAGTGGCACTCAGGACTGCCGCAGAGGATACAGCAAAGCAGCTTGGCTTTGACATGATTGATTTTACAGTATATCCGGATGTTGAACATGTTCCTCCACGTTATACTTATTTTATGGAAATCGAAAGCCTTCCGGAGGGGATGAAAGCAAAGGAAATCCGCTTTTTTCTGGAGAGGAATCTTGCTAAGGCCAATCCGTCCATGGGAGATAAGGTGGCAAAAGGAATCTGTGCGCCAACTAAGTTAAATATCTTAGAGCCGGAGACATATAGCTTATACCGTGATCTGATGATAATGAAGGGAATTGCGCCGGCACAGCTGAAGCCTGTGCACATCATCCGGAATGAACTGCAGCGGAAATTCTTTTTCAGTCAGACAGAATACGGAGTGGAGCTTGTAAAATAAATGGAAGGACTTTGTGAAAATAAAAGGGGGAGCCTATGAAAATTTTAGCTTTAGTAGCAAGCCAGGATAGTACTGTGGAAGATGTTAAGACAAATGGAAGAAGGCAGATGCAGGCACTGATAGGTAAAGATAAGGAAGTGCTTTTCTGCGAATATTCCACGATTGAAATTTGCAGGAACGGGGAACTTGCGATCACCTGTCTGGGCGAAAAAATGGAAAAGCCGGATTATTTCTGGCCACTGCTTGGATCCACGGATGGATTTATTCTGGAGAATATGCTTCAGGATGCGGGAATTCCATCTATTTTAAATCTGCGTGAGCTTCAGGTCGCAAGAAGTAAGATTGCAACTTATCAGAGACTTGCACAGAATGGAATACGGGTGCCTGATACGATGGTGTTTTTCAAAGATTCTGATCCCGAAACACTGTCTGGTCGTTTTGGTTATCCATTTGTTGTGAAGCCGGACAGTGGATTTGGCGGGATTGGTGTAGAACTGATCCATAACGGCCAGGAGCTTAAGGATTACTTTGCAACTCTTTCCTATGGACAGGCTTATGTGGCACAGGAATATATTGCTACTTCCAAAGGAAGAGACATCCGTGTTGTTGTTCTCCATGGCAGATATTATTTTTCGATGGAGCGCCATGCATCGAATCCTGATGAATTCCGTTCGAATGTACATGTGGGTGGAACTACACAGGAGAAGACTCTTACCGAAGAAGAAAAGGTATTCTGTGAAAAGGTAGCGTCCATATTTAATCTTCCAATTATCGGACTGGATCTTATGATTGGTGATGGAGAGTATGTGCTGGCAGAGGTAAATGCATTTCCGGGTATGCCGGGGTGTAAGATGATGGATGCATATGCTTCCGTTATTGATGATTTTATGGAGGGACAGGCATGACCGGATTTTTGCGAAGAGTATTAAGCCCATACAGGGGACATTTGATACTGGTCATTTTACTGCAGCTTGGTCAGTCCTTTTTAACCATGTATCTGCCAACAATCAATTCCAGAGTGATCGATTATGGTGTGGCGAATGCGGATGCTGCATATATCATGCAGCAGGGAATTCTCATGCTAGGAATAGCTCTTATTCAGTTTCTGCTATCAACCTTGGCTGGTATTTTCGGAGCAAAGGTGGCACTGATGACCGGACGGGATTTGAGGGAGCAGGTTTATGAGAAGCTGATGTATTTTTCACGCAGGATGATCGGAAGCATGGGAGCTCCTACGCTGATTACCAGGGCAACAAACGATGTACAGCAGGTAACCCAGTTTATTACGTTCTTATTTACCGCGATTATTGCAGCACCGATGATGTTTATCGGAGGTCTTGTGCTTGCCTTGTCCCAAAGCGTGAAGCTTTCGGTGGTATTGCTTGTGACGATACCCCTGTTGCTTGGGGTTTCTGTGGTATTTTTAAAGCTGATCCTTCCTTATTATAGAGAACAGCAGACGAAAATAGATGAGATGAATACCGTACTCAGGGATCAGATTTCCGGTGTCCGTGTGGTAAAGGCCTTTACGAAGGAACAAGGCGAGAAGGAACGCTTTGAACGGATTAACGGAGATCTTTCAAGGATTAATACCAGCATCGGTAAGATTACAGGGCTGATGCAGCCAATCTTTACCCTGACAATGAGCTTTGCCAATATTTCGCTGATCTGGCTTGGCGGCCGTATGGCGGGAAACGGTCAGGTACAGATTGGACAGGTGATCGGCTTCGTAACCTACATATCCTTTATTCTGACAGCAACCCTGATGGCTTCCATGATTTTTATTATGCTACCAAGAGCCGAGGTATCGGTTACACGTATTGAAGAGATTTTAAACAGTGAAAGTGAAATTCAGGACAGAGAGGATGCTTTTTTGCCAGAGCAGTTCCGGGGAGAAATATGTTTTGAACATGTGACGTATTCCTATGCACCGGATAATGAGCAGGTGGAGCCTGTATTGAAGGACATTTCCTTCTGCGCACAGCCGGGTAAAACGACGGCGATTATCGGATCTACCGGATGTGGTAAGACTACCTTGCTTGATATGATTCCACGTCTTGCAGATGTGACAGAGGGGACGGTCTTCGTAGATGGCATGGATGTCCGGAAGCTGTTAAGGCATGAGCTTGATCAGGCAATCGGCATGGTTCCGCAGAAGGCTTTCCTGTTTTCGGGGACACTGGAGGACAATCTGCGGGATGGAAAACCGGATGCAACACAGGAAGAACTCTGGGAGGCTCTTTCGATTGCGCAGGCAAAGGAGTTCGTGGAGAAAAACGAACGTGGTCTTAAGATGAAGGTTTCCGAAGGGGGAACAAACTTTTCGGGCGGGCAGCGGCAGCGGCTTGCAATCGCAAGAGCAATTGTCCGCAGACCCTCCATCTATTTGTTTGATGATTCGTTCTCTGCACTGGATTACCGGACAGACCAGGAGCTGCGAAGAGCACTGAAGCCGGTTACACAGAATGCGGCTGTGATTATTGTTGCACAGAGAATCAGTACCATTAAGGATGCTGACCAGATCCTTGTGATGAATCAGGGACGTATTGAAGCGGTTGGAACACATGAAGAACTCATGCAAAGCAGCCGGACTTATCAGGAAATTGTGGCTTCCCAGCCCACAGATAAGGAGGTGGCATCATGAGTACAAAGCAGAAAAAGACCATACAAAAGGGGGCTTTCAAGCGGCTGTTAAAGCTCTTCTTCTTTAAAAATAAGATGCTGACCGCTCTTATGCTGTTCAGTATTATTATTTCAGCGGTTGCTACAGCGCTGGGACCGCAGTATCTGGGGTATGCAACGGATTCCATTGTACAGGATATGTCAAACCCGGTAAGCAGTAACATTCACTGGGACCGTTTTTTCTTCTGGGCAGGGATATCGAGCGTGATTTTTCTGATCCAGTTCGTATCGAAATGGCTATCCGCATGGTTTTCCACACGGATCATCTCTGATACGGCGAAAGAATTGCGCAGTCAGGTAGAGACAAAGCTATGGTCGCTGCCATTAAATTATTTTGATACAAACAGTCACGGAGATATCATGAGCCGGACCACAAATGATATTGATAATGTGGTCACGACTCTGAATTCTTCAGGTGCAGATACGATTTACAGTATTTTCCAGCTGGTCGGGATGATTGTCATGATGACTGCAATTAACTGGAGGCTGGCATTGATCACTGTGATCATTATTCCGGTCTCGGGCTGGATTGTGACCCTGATTTCTAGGTTTGTGCGTAAGGAATATCAGAAGCAGTGGTATTATACCGGAATGATTAACAGTAATGTGGAAGAGAGTGTGAACGGACACAATATTGTGAAGCTTTATGGTCAGGAAGAGAAGTTCGTGGAAGCTTTCAGGAAGCAGAATCGTCTGCTGTATGAATCTTCCTTCAAAGCTATGGCCGTATCGAACTTGATTCAGCCATTGTCCCGGTTCTTTACGAATCTGAATTATGTGATTGCGGCATTGGGAGGTGCTTTACGGGTAATATCCGGACAGATGACGGTCGGAGATGTGCAGGCATTTATTCAGTATACCAGACAGTTTCAGACACCCTTTTCCAAGCTGTCCCAGGCGTATTCTTCACTGCAGTCCGGAATAGCGTCTCTTGACCGGATCTATGAGCTGTTAGACAGTGAAGATCAGGCTGAAGAAAAACCGGAAGCCAGAGAGAGCTACCGGTTGCAGGGAAAGATCGATTTCCGGGATGTGAGCTTTTCTTATGTACCTGAGAGGAAGCTGATCGAACATATGAACCTTGTTGTAGAACCGGGCCAGATGGTCGCTATTGTTGGAGGAACTGGTGCCGGCAAGACAACACTTGTAAATCTGATCGAACGATTTTATGAAGTAAACATTGGAGAAATTATTTTTGATGACAAAGTAGAAATTCACGACCTTACAAGAGCATGCCTGCGGGAGAACATTGCAATGGTTCTGCAGGACACCTGGGTGTATAAAGGAACGATCAGGGACAATCTGAAATATGGTCTGAAACGGGAAATCACGGAAGAAGAATTCCGGAATGCATGCCGGGAGACCTTCGTGGATCAGTTTGTAAGTACACTGCCTGATGGTTATCAGACCGTAATTTCCAATGAAATGTCAAGCCTTTCTGCCGGAGAAAAGCAGTTGTTGACGATCTGCAGGGCATTTCTTGTGAAACCGAATATTCTCATTTTGGATGAGGCAACAAGTTCTGTAGATACCAGAACCGAAGCCATGATTGATCAGGCACTTGATAAGCTGCGGGAGGGACGGACAAGCTTTGTCATTGCCCACCGTCTGTCCACAATTCGCAATGCAGACGTGATCCTGGTTATGGAGAACGGGCATATCGTGGAGCAGGGCAGTCACAAAGAGCTATTAGCACAAAACGGAGCCTATGCCAGATTATATCAGGCACAGTTTGAATCATAGAAAATAGGCGGAGGAAGAGATTATGCGTATTGTATTTTATAGTGCGTCAACATCAGCACATTCCAATTCATCAACAAAAACAACCTACCAGCCGTTCCGGGCAGATACCTGGGATGAAATGGACCGGCTTTATCCGGACTGCGAATTTGTTGTAGCAGGACCCCTGAATGGTTCTTACATTTTTGACGTGGCAGATGGGGAAATCTGCAAAAAACCTGAGAAGGTGAAATACGTGCTTTTGGAGAGTGGAATGAGTGCGGAGGATACGGCAGAGCTGATTGCACAGCAGAAGCCGGATATTGCTGTAGCAATTGCATCGGGAGCCGTTCCCTTTGACTGGGTACCGATCAAGACCGCTCTCATTGCTGAGGAATTACAGAAAAGAGGAATTGCAACCATTGCCAATAATACGCTGGTGTCAGTGGCAGCATTTGATAAGTGGCGTAGTAATATCATGTTCCGCAGCTTTGTCAAAGCGGCAAAGGGAATCTATATTCACCATGAGCTGTTTCTTGCGGAGAAGAAGAATCCGGGTGTCAGTATAAATGTATATAAGGAATATGTTTTTTATCGGATTAAGGAAATGAACTTTCCGGTCATTGTGAAGGATACATTAGGTGCAGGGTCAATCGGAGTGGAAGTCATGAACTCCTATGAGGAAGTAGAGAGCTTTCTTAATTCCGATCGGAACAATTCAGATATAATGGTGGAAGAACTGATCCAGGGAGAACAGTTCGGAACGGAAATTCATGGTGTAGAGGGACGTTACAGTGTCCTTCCGCCGATTGCCTTTTCTGTAACAAAAGAGGGCATTACAGATCCGTTAAGCTCTGTAAAATTTGGTCCGGTGACGGATCCTTCCTATCATTTTGAAAAGGTACAGGAAGAACTGCTTAATATGGCACAGAGTTTGAAATTTGAAGGAACAGTGCAAGTCGATCTGGTTTACCGGGCAGGAGAATGGTATATTATCGAAATTAATCCAAGATGGTCCGGAATGACAACAACAACGGCTGCCATGGAGGGAAGAAATCCACTATCTATTTTTGTGGACAGCATACTCGGAACTGACAAAAATTATAGTATGAAACGGAACCTGAAATATGCATTGAACTTTAAGATGAAAGCAAGGTCGCAGGAGGATCTGATCCGATTATATGGGAATCCGCATGTGGATTATATTATGCAGCTGGAAACCTCAGTGGCAGGTATGGAGAAGATCAACTATTGCGAGGTTGTTATCAGTACCGGTCAGGAAAAAGAAGATATTCTGAATATCCTGAATGAACTGGAAGAGGAATTCCCGGGGCTTGTTTCCGATGATGTGAAAGCAAATGCCGGAGAGCTTGTTGCAAAATATCAATGAGAAAACGGCGGTCGATAAGACCGCCGTTTTCTGCTGTTTGGAAAAATTAAAACCATTTTGCAGCGTATTGCTGTAATTGTTCCTGGACATCCCGGTAGCTGTATTTGCTGACCGGGATTATTTCATGATTATTCAGTGTGATTTCAAAGCGTCTGATTGAACGGATAGCATACAGAGAAACAATGTAGCATCTGTGACATTGCACGAAGATATCTTTCGGCAGAATTTCACGGACTGCAGAAAGGGATTTATATATCTTCGTGACAGTACCGTCCTGAAGGTGAATCTGCAGTTCTTTATTGATTATTTCAATATAGGTAATATCCCTGATATGAAAGGATACAGTTCTGGACGGAGTGTCGATTATAATGGATTTCGGGATCAGATGTCGGATTGCACGGGTTAGTGCTTCTGCAAGTTTTTGACGGCTGACCGGCTTAAGGATATAACCTACAGGTTCAGCAGAATATGCATCGAATACAAATTCCTTACTGCTGGAAATGAAGATAACGGGAATTTGGTTTTCAGTGTCACGGAGACATTCTGCAAAGCTGATCCCATTGTTTTCACCCAGCATAATATCAAGAATCAGAATGTCACAGCTTTTGGGAGTATTCTGCAATGTAATTTTTTAATTCTGAAATAGAAGTATATTTTCGAATCTCACAGGATTCTCCCATGGATGCTAAAATATCGATGATCATTTCTGATATCTGTGTTAAAAAAATTCGGTTCATCATCACAGATGGCAATATGGTACATAGTGAAAGCCCCCCTATTATTCGTTATTTTCGTCAAGACAAAGTGTTGTTGTTACAGCAAAAAAGCCACCACGTACCTGTACGCTCAGTATACCATTGTATTTTTCGGCGATTCCATTGATGATCTTAAGACCGTAACCGTGTCTGTCACTGTTCTTTTTACTGGATTTATATTTTCCATTCGTGATTCTCAAGTTATCCTCATTGCAGGAGTTTTCACATTTAATAAACAGAAAATTTCCCTTTGAATGGAGATTCAGCCGGATGACCCGCTGTCCTTCAGAAACCTTCTGACACCCTTCTACTGCATTTTCCAATATATTTGTCAACATCCGGCACAAATCAATGTCTTCCATGTTGAGTCTTCTGCCAATGATAATACTGTACTCCACTATGGCTTTATAACGGCTGGCACGTTCTGCAAATTCTGAAAGGATGGAATTAACCAGAGCATTGGCTGTGTAGGTGACAAAAGGAAGCTGTTCGGCTTCTTCAGTAAATTTCTGTATATACTGTCTGGCACCTGCATAGTCCTCCTGTTTAAGATAGGAGGACAGGGCATTCATATGATGCCGGATCTCATGGTGTATTTCCAGAATATGTTCGTTGTTTTCTGCCTGATTCCGGTAGCTTTCCAGCATGCGCTCGGAAATCCGCTGTTCTTCCTGTTTGCTGCGGATGTATCCCATGACACTGAAGAATACGGCATACACCATGAAAGCAAATACTGCAAACAGTACAAACATAACATGGACAACTATATTATTGGAAAGATTTATTATGCTTGAGAACTGTGCAATGCTGGCAATCAGAATAAACAAAGCAGGGAGGGAGCAGAGAATCTTCCAGATCCGTGATTCCAGATCTGCATTGATCATAGTACGGATTCGCTCCATCAGTATGAGAAATGGTTTCGCAAGAACCAGATTTATGATAAGTGTGAGAGCCAGTGCAAAGGGCGGATACATAAAATAATCGGATGGAAACCGGAAAGTACGGTGCAAAAAGGGTAACGGTGCTTGTAACAAAGAATCCGTAGCTCATTACAACAAAAAATTACAAATAGTTTTTCTGCTACTTTTTGCCTGGATGATAAAACAATACAACACTCCGAACAGTAGCAGGGCAATATAAAAAATAACATTCCAGATTAGCTCTTTGTAATCACCGCCAATGTTGAACTGTGCGATAAGAGAAAACGGAATGACCATTACAATAAAAATGGACAGTGCCATGAGCATTGTCTTTTTTGTGCTTAAGCGGAAACGATCCCGAAATGGATACAAACAGAAAAATGCATAAGGAAAAATCTGAAGAGAAAATCCGCAGAAATAACGCAATGCTATCATAAAACCCTCCTGTCATAAAGATAGATAATGGTCAGGTTACCTATTAAAAAGTAAGTATACCATTGGCAGAAGGCAAAATCAAATCATATGAAGGCCTTTTTACGCTATATTTTGACTATTCACGCAAAAATATGGACAAGGGAATTAAATTCAAATAATATAAAAATATAAATAATATAGCCACAAAAACATTCAAAAGAAAGGAGACTAAAAATGAAGAAAAGAATGATTATTGTGACGGCACTGATTATGGGAACTCTGGGAGCAGGATGTGTGAGTGTCCAGGCATCGGATACGTTACCTGAACTGACAAAAGACAATGCACTGGAACAGATGATGAAAGCAGGAGAAACAGACAGTCTTGTAAGCAATCATAAAAGCTATGAAGCTACCTGTGAATATATACTGCAGAATACAAAGGTATATGATTATGAAGATTCTGAAGTGATGTATGTAGATATGTATGGTACTACCCAGATGCTCTATAAGGATGGCGAATTAAAATACGGAAAAGAAGGAGATGAGTATCTCTCCTGTCTGTATATTGATGAAGCAGATGGAAAATGCAGATGATCTTATAAGGCTTTTTAATACAGATGAAACCATGGAGGAAGAAGTGACGGATCTGAAGGACGATGGTGATACGATCATTATACAGACAAAAGTACCTGAAGAACTTACGCAGAGCACACTGAATTCTCAGGGCGATGGAGAATCTTATACAGAGGGAGACTGGATTTCTATGGAATATGTGGTTGCTTCGGATGATTACAGACCACTGAAACATACTCAGATTCTGAATCATAAGGACGGCACTTCAGAAGAAGCTTCGAAGATGGAATTCTCCTACGGCGTGGACAGACCTGAGGATGTAGCAGATCTCTGTGAAAAGTACGAAGAAGCAGAAAAAGCAGAAGGTGATGTACGTAATGTGACAGTTACTGCAGCTCCTGGTACAGAGCAGGAAAAGGATTATGCAATCACGGTTCCAGCAGATAATCATGTATGGATCATGCTTCATGACGATAATTCTTATTACATTATGTATACAGATAAGGAGTGTAAAGAACTGTACGAGCCAGAGGAAGATGTGAAAGAAGATAAACATCTCTATGCAGAGATTGAGTCTTATGAAGAGGCGGAGGATGAAGTATGAGGAGTTTGAGCGTATTTATCAGGAATATTATCTGAAAATTTTGACATTTATACATAAAAGAGTTCCTGATCTGTATGAAGCGGAAGAACTGACTGGAGATGTATTTCTGTCTTTTTACAGAAATATGGACAGTTATGATGAAGAAAAAGGTAGTATAGCTACCTGGTTGTATGCAATCACAGCAAACCGCCTGAAAAACTATTATAGGGATAAAAAGACTCATTATTCTCTGGAAATCCTGAAGCAGCAGACAATTCCCCGGGAAAAAATGCCGGAAGAGATTGTGGCAAAGATTATGAGAGAAGAGACATTAAGAAAAAGTCTGGAGCAGCTTTCTGACAGAGAACAGGAAATTCTTCTGGGAAGATTTTATTATCAGAAAAGTTCCACAGAGCTTGGCAGGCAGATGAATTTATCACCGGGAAATGTAAGGATGATACAGAAACGTGCTCTGGAGAAGTTGCGAATGATTATGGAAAAACAGAGGGAATAGGCGTTCAGGCTACAGAGACTCTGCCTGAACTGACTGGGGATAATGCATTGTAATAGATTATGAAAGCCGGATGACATATTTCAGATATGAGATATTTGCATATGGGTAGTTTGAAGAGGAGGGAATTGTATATGTGGACAAGGAGAGAATTGAAAGAGTGTGCCAAACAGCTTTTAAAGATAAATTATTGGAAAGCAGTTCTGGCAGGAGTTATATTATCCCTGATTGGAGGTTCAGGAGTGGTCTCGGTAGTAGAAAGGTCTTCTTCCGGAAGTTTTGATGAAGTGATAGGCGCAGTAGAAACTGATGATTTTGGCCTTGTTTTAGGAATTGCACTTGGAATTGTGGCAGTTGCGTTGCTTGTTAACTTTATTATGACGATTTTGATTTGGAATCCTCTGGAGGTGGGATGTAAAAAGCTGTTTATTCAATGTGAATACGGAACAGCGGAGACGAGATGTATCTGGTCGGTGATCAACAGGAGAGATGGAAAGAATGTTGGCTGGATTATGTTTGTGCGGACATTGTTTGTAAGCTTATGGAGTCTTTTGTTTATAATTCCGGGAATTATAAAACAGTATGAGTATATGATGATTCCGATTTTTGTTGGCAGAGAATCCACAGATGAATCGAAAAGAAGCTTTTGAAAAGAGCCGTCAGATGATGAAGGGAAATAAGTGGGCTGCATTTGTATTAGATCTGTCTTTTATAGGATGGAGCCTTCTGGGAATTATAACATTCGGGTTGGTTAATATATTCTTTGCCGGACCATATCAGTATTTAACACAGTCACAGCTTTATTTTCGCCTGAAAGAACAGCAGAAAGAGGAAAGCTATGGATATTGAGTATTTATTGTACCTGCAACAATTTCGCGAAACGGTTGGCAGTATTCTGACACCGCTTATGAATGCAGTAACAAAGCTGTCCGCAGGATTTTTACCTATTGCAATGATGTGTATGATTTACTGGGCATTTGACCGGAAGGCGGGACGAAAAATCCTGGCAGGACTTGGGGGCGGTCTGTTTATCAACGGATTTTTTAAAGCTTACTTTCTGTGTCTATCGCCCATGGATACGGGATACACGGATTTTACCCTATGGTGATTCTAAAACAGCAGCTACCGGATATTCATTTCCAAGTGGGCATACAACGCGGGCAACGGCTATGTTCGGTGGAAGTGGACTTTGGTTCATGGCAAAAAAAGCACAGTGTCGTTGCAGGTCTGTTGTTTGTGCTGGTATTCCTGACTATGTTTTCACGAAATTATCTGGGAGTACATACTCCGCAGGATGTTCTGGTGGGATTTATATCAACAGCAGTTATGATGTATCTGACCGGGTGGTTGGAATTGTGGAGTGAAAAAGCAAAAAAAAAGAGACCTCATGATTCTTGTGGCAGGGCTTTTGATCTGTATTGCTGCTGTGCTGTACTATGAATACAAACCATATCCACTTGATTATCTGCCGGATGGATCACTTCTGGTTGATCCTGCTAAAATGCGGGGAGATGCATATGAAGGAGTCGGATTTATTGCATCCTTTGTCATCTGCAGGATACTGGAAAAAATGACAATTAGATTTTGACAGAATTTCGCAAAAGCTAAGGTTGTTTATCAGTATTTTTGCATTAATTCCTTTGTACTGGTGGATAAATACAGGGTGCCCATACATAATAGAAGAAATAAGCCGAAGCCTTGGCAAGTTCCTCAGATTTGGGCTTGGAATCATATATATCATGGTGCTGGTGCCAGGAACGGTGGTACTGGCAGGAACTCTGACTAATCGTGGAAGTGATAAGGTGACCAGAGAAAAACAGGGGCAGCCCTAAGGCTGCCCGGAAGGATTGATATAGTTATTTACGAATAGAACTTCAACGCTTCAACGCTTTTTGAATTTCCTCCATATTCATGCCTCGTTTTAACATATTGTTTATCCTCATCTGCTCCCTATATCTGGGATCATCCATAGTAGGACGGCCAAAACCACCGGCAACATTTTCTAATTCTTCTTCAGATAATTCGTTTGTAATGTTCTGTTTGATTTCGCTCATAATAGTTCTCCTTTCCTGTAAGAATTCGAATGATTCCTATCTGTTTATAAACATCAGAAGAGAATTTGTCACATTATATGAAGAAAAAATTATTTTTATCTGGAGATCTTTGATGCAAAGCGTCAGAGACCAGATACAATAAACAAATGATAAAAATACAGCATCAGTCAGATGATATGATAAACAAATTGCATACTGGAGGATGAAAAAGTGGATAAACAGAGTATATTTAGAAGGGAAAGTCTTGATCGTGTTGAATCTCCGGAACAATTAGATGCATATATTAAGGTGTCTCATCCGAAGGTTTGGTTAATTATGGCGGCACTTCTGGTGGCAGTAATATCTGTGATTGTATGGAGCGTTGTAGGAAGTCTTCCACAGACGATGACAGTGAAAGGAGTTACTGTTGGAGGTAATGTGATTAACTGCTATGAATGTGTAGAAAATGCCAACACAAACCTGATAGGATGTAAGGCAAATATTACACTGCCTGATGGAAGAAACATCAGTGGCAAAGTGGAAGCAGTGAGTCAGAATCCTTATTCACAGGAAGAAATTCGTGCTGAAATATCAGAAGACTGGCTTGCGGATAATGTGCTTGATGGAAACTATTCTTATGAAGTTCGGGTTATAGCTGAAGAAGACATTCCCTCAAATATGCTGGCAACAGTTATCATTACAACAGCCGAAATGAAACCAATTCAATTTATTTTGAATTAGAGCGTGTTTGAAAAATCATTCCCGCAATCTGCACGCCCCACTTTGCGGTATATTTTGTCCAAATTCGGTTGCCGTAGCCCGCTACGACGCCCTCATCCGGACAAAATCTCCCATAAATTGTGACGCACATCTTGCGAAAAGCATTTTTCAAACACGCTCTAGGAGAGTGCTATGAAAAAGAGGAAAAAAAAGAATTACAGTTCCGGTTATTATGCAGATGGAAGCCCTGGAATGTGGTGCAGCAAGCCTTGCTATGATTCTTGCGTATCATGGCAAGTGGTTACCGCTTGAACAAGTTCGTAGTGATTGTGGAGTATCAAGAGATGGAAGCAAAGCTTCCAGTATTGCAAAAGCCGGAAGAAGTTATGGGCTAGAGGTAAAAGCGCATCTATATGGGGTAGACGAAGTAAAAGAGAATGTTACTTATCCTGCAATTATCCATTGGAACTTTAATCATTTTGTTGTGTTATGCGGTTTTACCAAAAATGCAGCTGTAATTAATGATCCTGCACGTGGAACGATCAAGGTAACAATGGAAGAATTTGATCATTCTTTTACAGGAGTATGTATTGAGTTCACACCAGGAGAAAACTTTGAGAAGGGTGGAAAGCCGGAAAGTGTATTTAAGTTTTTGAAGGATAGACTGGCCAATACAACGGCTTCTGTGATTTTTGTAATGATTACGGCTGTCCTTGTTGCTTTTGTAGGCTTGGTTACTCCCGTGTTTGCCAGAATATTTACGGATCAGATTTTGCCCGGACATAATATGCATTGGCTTGAAATGCTTCTGGTGGCAATGCTTTTCACTGCTATATTCCGAATGATTGTTGGTTTTCTTAATGAGATATATCTTTACAGAATTAAAGGAAAGCTTGCTATTGTATCAAATGCCTCATTTATGTGGCATATGCTTCATCTGCCCATGGATTTTTATGCACAACGAATGGTGGGAGACCTTGCTGGCAGACAAAAACTGAATGATCAGATTGCAGAGACTTTGATCGCAAAAATAGCTCCGGTATTTATCCAGATTATACTGTTGTTTTTCTATTTTATAATCATGATACGTTACAGTGTGGTTTTGACTTTTGTAGGTTGTATTGCGATTGTGTTAAATCTGCTTGCGTCTCAGATCGCATCACATATGCGGGTGGAAACTACCAGAGTTCGTATGAGGGATGAAAGTAAAGTGGATTCTGCAACTATGTCAGGAATTGATATGATAGAGAGTATTAAAAGTTCAGGTGCAGAAAATGGGTTCTTTGAAAGATGGGCTGGATTTCAGGCTTCAGCAAATATCCAGACAGTAAAGCAGTTAAGAAATGATAGCTTCTTTCTGAGCATTCCGGTTTTGCTTCAGGAATTGTCGAATGCGGTAATTCTTACCATTGGTGTGTGGCTGATCATGAAAGGAAAATTTAGTGTTGGTATGCTTGTGGCATTTCAGAGTTTGCTTCAGCAATTTATGATGCCTGTGGAAAGCCTGCTTGATATTGGACAAAGTATTCAGGAAACACGTACTTCTATGGAACGTGTACAGGATGTTATGAAATATGCTTCTGACAACAGTTATGTAAAGACGTTTTCAGAGGATGATATTACTGAATTTGAGAAGCTGAAAGGAACAATAGAACTTCGGCATGTGACTTTTGGATACTCGAAATTGGAGGAGCCGCTTCTGAAAGACTTTAATCTGATCATTCATCCCGGAGATAAAGTTGCTTTTGTAGGACCATCTGGCTGCGGAAAGTCTACGATTGCAAAGCTGATTTCGGGGCTCTATGAACCGTGGGAGGGAGAAATCCTTTACGATGGAAAAAAGATAACTGAGATACCAAGAGAGTCGTTTTTAGGTTCGCTATCTGTTGTTGATCAGGAGATCACATTATTTGAGGATAGTATTTCGGAAAATATCAAAATGTGGGATAAGAGCATTACGGATTACGAAGTGATCCTTGCGTCTCGGGATGCCCAGATCTATCAGGATATTATGGCGCGTCCGGGAGGGTATGAACACAAGATTGATGCAGGAGGCCGCAATTTTAGTGGTGGACAGCGCCAGCGTTTTGAGATTGCAAGAGTTTTGGCAGGAGACCCTACAATCGTGATCTTAGATGAGGCAACGTCAGCCCTGGATGCTAAAACAGAATATGAAGTCACCAAGGCGATCAAAAACCGTGGAATTACTACGATAGTAGTTGCACATCGTCTTTCTACGATCAGGGACTGTAATGAAATTATTGTGTTAGAGCATGGTCAGATAAAAGAGAGAGGCACTCACGAGGAATTATATAAGCTGGGCGGAATGTATTCCCAATTGGTTACAATGGAATAAGAGGTTTAATATGGGGTGGTTTGACAGTCAAATTAGAGAAAGAATTTCAAATAATAAACAACAGCTTCAAAAGGCATACTGGAATCTGGCATCAGTTGTTATGAAGGAGACCAATGAGACCTTTGCAGACACCCGGAGCACTGGAAATCAGAATGCATTGACGCAGATTTGTCGTTATTTCCATCTTGAAGTTAATACTGTGCCGGACAATATTGTGGATTTGGAAGAACAGATGGAATATCTGTTTCGTCCAAGCGGGATCATGAGAAGACGTATTAAATTGGCAGGCGAATGGTGGAAAGATTGTTATGGACCAATCCTGGCAGAAAGAAAAGATGGACAGATGATAGCCCTCCTTCAGGGAAAAGGAGATCATTATTATTATCAGGATATAAAAGGAAAATCAAAGAATCGTGTTGATTCGCAGACAGCAAAAGAGCTCTGCGAAGAAGCGGTTTGTTTTTACCGTCCGCTTCCGCAAAGGGAATTGACACAAAAAGACCTGTTTAAATTTATACTGAAATCGTTCACAAGTCAGGATAAAGTTTATATGATAGTTACGGGATTAGCAATTATGCTGTTAGGTCTGATCGTTCCAATGGCGACTACTTTTCTGCTGGAGAATATACTGCCATCAGGTCAGGCGATTATGGTTGGTTCTATTGCCGTCCTTTTAGCGGGAACTGCTGTTTCAAAATTTCCTTTTTTCTGTTGTAAAAGAGATGATGAGGGGACGTGTAGAGCAGAAAATGAAAGTTGAGCTCCAAAGTGCTGTGTTTGCAAGAATCCTGAATTTACCGGTTCAGTTTTTTAAAGAGTATTCAGCAGGTGAATTGTCTGAGAGGGTGATGGCTCTCACAGAATTGTGTACCATTTTTGGCGAAATATTATTGGGATTTGGTATGACGGCATTGTTTTCCTCGGTATATCTTATACAGATTTTAAGTATTGCTCCTGTTATGTTTTTGCCGGCTCTGGCAGTTCTTTTCGTTCAGCTTCTTATTGCGGGAGTCAGTGTTTATGGGCGGTTGACTGTAATGACAATGGAACTTGAAGCATCCACAAAAGTACAGGGTATTGTATATGAGATCTTTTCGGGAATTCAGAAAATCAAACTTGCAGGATGTGAGGAGCGTGCATTTGCAAAATGGGCAGAAAAATATCAGATGGAGGCTAAGGCCAGGTATAATCCGCCGTTTGCGTTCAAAGTTCAAAATGCATTGTCACCGGTTGTCACGATATTAGGAAGCATGTTGTTATTCGCTGTTGCGGCGAACAAATCATTAAGTGTTCCTCAGTACGCGGCATTTAATACATCTTTTGGAATGGTGAGCGGAGCAATTTTGGAATTGACTTCAGTAGCAGCTATGATATCAGCTCTTCGTCCGATCATGGATCTTGCGGAACCGATACTGAAAGCAAAGCCGGAAGTATGTGAAGAGCGTCAAATTGTAAAAAAGGTTAAAGGAAGCATTGAGTTAAATAATATATCTTTCCGCTATACTGATGATGGACCGTGGATCATTGACCATTTGAATCTTAAAATTCCCAGAGGTCAGTATCTTGCGATAGTCGGGACAACCGGCTGTGGAAAAACAACGTTAATGCGATTAATGATGGGATTTGAAACACCGAAATCCGGAGCTGTATATTATGATGGGAAGGATATTCAGAAGTTAGATCAAAAATCTTTGCGTCAGCAGATTGGTGTTGTGATGCAAAACGGAAAACTCTTTAATGGTGATATTTTTTTCTAATATTACGATTTCAGCACCGCAGCTTGGGTTAAAGGAGGCTTGGGAGGCAGCGGAGATGGCTGGTGTAGCAGATGATATACGCAATATGCCGATGGGGATGCATACGATATTAAGTGAAGGTTCCGGTGGAATATCGGGAGGGCAGAGACAACGTTTGATGATTGCGCGTGCAATTGTTACAAAACCGAAAGTGCTTTTGTTTGACGAGGCAACCTCTGCACTTGATAACATTACACAGAAACATGTTTCTGATTCTTTGAAAAACTTAAAAAGTACAAGAATTGTGATTGCACATCGATTGTCCACAATCAAAGAATGTGATCGGATTATCGTTTTGGATAAAGGGCACATTATTGAAGATGGCACCTACCAGTCTTTGAGTAAAGCAGGAGGTTTCTTTTCTGAATTGGTTGAAAGGCAAAAAAATCTAAGGTTTCTATACCTGTATAATCGTGCAGAAAAAATCAGTATTGTAAGGAGATATTAATCATGCGGTCTAAGGGGGGTATTTTCTCCCCTACTCAGTTACATATATCAGTTCATTATAAAAAGGCTTAGATTTTTGTCTTGACAACTGAACCACTATACACTCCGTACCCAGTAACGGGAAAGATACATAAATAGTCAAAAATGTACGTATACTATCTTCCATGTAGAAAGTAAATTTTTGATACAGGAGGACAGACATGGACAACAGCACAAAGAAACTATTAGAAGAATGCAGTGTCGGATGCAAGATGGGAATTGAGAGCATGGAACAGGTACAGCATCATGTGACAGATGCC
>ENA-OQES01000371-OQES01000371.1-human-gut-metagenome-genome-assembly--contig:-NODE-371-length-19298-cov-4.828178_pt1 | contig 19298 bp, 17 predicted proteins | sample MGYA00242798_ERZ504641 | MGnify/ENA primary metagenome ERZ504641 (study PRJEB26092, sample SAMD00036327) | human gut metagenome | host: Homo sapiens | study: EMG produced TPA metagenomics assembly of... | reverse complement strand
AGCAATGCCGTCGGCGTCCAGCGCGTCCATCTGCTCCCGGATGGCCCCGTACAAACAGGGGTCCCCGGTGTGCAGCCGCACAGTGGTTTTGTGTTCGGCTTCCATTTGGCGCATCACGGCAAGCACCTGTTCCAATGTCATTTCAGCACTGTTATAAATGGCGCAGCCGGCTTTGGCCAGCCCCAGCAACGCCGGGTTGACCAGGCTGCCCGCATAAAGTAATGCAGTCCGCCGTTTGCAGCAGCGCCGCACCGCGCCGGGTGATCAGATCCGGTGCGCCGGGGGCCTGCGCCCACAAAATGTACCATACCTCATTGCTCCTTTTTGCTGCCAGCTTTGCAGCAGCTGGGCAGCGGTCTCAGTCTGGCCCAGCGGCCCGGCCTGGTTGGAAAAACAGTACAGCCCCCAACCCGGAACGCCCCCGCCACGCGGCGGTCCAGATGCAGCTGGATGGCCTGCAATAGGCTTTCGAGCACCGGCTCCCGCAGGTTTTCGGCATCCAGAATGTCCAGGCAGGCGTCCGTTGTGGCGGCGTCCATCAGGGCGCGGCAGGTGGCCTGGCTGGCCCCAGCAGAGCGCCGCATGGGTGCAGAACAGTTCGGTGCGGCAATCCGCCATGCGGGAATGGGTGTTCATAATGCCGCCCGCCAGCTTGACCAGCTTGCCGATGTGCCCCACCAGCAATACCTCTGCAAACTGCTCCGCAGCGGCCATATCCAGCGCATCCCCCATAAAGTTGGAGCACTTGACCACCGGGATGCTGCTGTATTCCGGCAGGTTTTGGGCCAGGTAGTCCAGCCCATAGTTGCCGGGGGCCAGGATCAGCCGCTTGGGGACTTTGCTCCCGCAGGGCGGCCTGGTGGATCTCCAGCTGCACGGTATCCAGGATGGCCTGCTGGCTCATGGGCTCCACAATGCCGCTGGTGCCCAGGACGGAAAGCCCGCCTTCCCACCCCGATGTGGGGGTTAAAGGTGCGTTTGCGGCTTCCTCGCCCCCCTCGATCGAGATCATTACGTCAAAGCCGCCGTCATACCCGGCTGCTTCGGCCTCCGCGTGCAGGGCATCGGTGATCATCCGGCGCGGCACATGGTTGATGGCCGCCTGCCCCACCGGCTGGTCCAGGCCGGGCTTAGTCACACGGCCCACACCGGGTCCGCCGTCAATCGTGACCTGGCCGGGGGCATCCGGCAGCAGGGTGATGTCGGCTATGACCGGCAGGCCGGTGGTAACGTCCACATCGTCCCCGCCGTCCTTGCGGATGGCGCACTGGGCGCCGGCGGCTGTTTTGCGGCAGTAGATGGGCGCAACCTCCACCACAATGCCTTTTGGGGTGCGCAGGCCGACGGATTCCGGCGCTTTACCGGTCAGCAGCAGGCGGGCGGCCCCGGCAGCGCCAAGGGCGGCACAGGTGCCGGTGGTGTAGCCGCAGCGCAGCAGCTTTTGCCCGCTGCGGATGTAATGTTCAAACCTGGGCGGCTCCTGTTTGGCGGGTCCCCGTTCGGGTTCACGCTCCGGCTGGGGGCCGTACAGTGCTTCATACTGCTCTTTGGTCAGGCGGTACAGCGTGCGGATGTTCTCTGCGGCAAACGCGTCTTTCGGTGTCATCACGCCGGAAACGCCCTGCGGCGATACGCACACCACGGTATCCGCAATTTTTTGCGCCAGCTCCAGCTCGTGCAGGCTGACAATGACGGCCACCTGTTTTTCCTTGTGCCAGCTGGCGCAGGATGGTCAGCAGCTCAATTTTGCCTTTGATGTCCAAAATGACGTTGGTTCGTCCAGCAGGATAATTTCCGGCTGCTGGCAGACGGCGCGGGCCAACAGAACGCGCTGGCGCTGGCCATCACTGATTTTGGTAAAGTCCCGGTCGGCCAGCTCATCCGCCTGCACCAGATGCAGAGCATCCCGCACCTGCATCTTGTCCTGCTCGGACAGGATGCCCAGCCGCCCGGTGTAGGGGTAGCGCCCGGCAGCAGCCATATCAAAACAGGTAGTCAGCTCGGTGTGGCGGGTGTGGGGCAGCATCAGGGCCATTTTGCGCGCGCGGGCATTGGGGGTGTAGGTTGTCAGGTTTTGGCCCTGCAGCAGCACAGCGCCGCTTTGCGCCGCCAGCTGCCCGGCCAGCGTTTTGAGCAGGGTGGATTTGCCCGCGCCGTTGGGCCCGATGAGGGCCAGGATCTGCCCCGGCACCGCCCCCAGCGTGATGCCGGAAGCAAGGGGCGCGCCGCCATAGCCGATGGCCAGTTCTTTCGTTTCACAGCGGTATTTCATCGCACACCCTCCTGACCCCGGCGCACCAGCAGCCAGATGACCACCGGCGCGCCAAACACTGCCGTTACGGCGCTGATCGAAAGCTCGGTGGGGGCAAACATGCTGCGGGCGATGAGGTCGCACAGCAGGCAGAAGGCCGCCCCGCCCAGGCAGCACCCGGGCAGCACCACCAGCGGCCTTGCACTGCCGAACAGCTGCTTGACCAGATGGGGCACCGCGATGCCCACAAAGGAGATGGGCCCGCAAAGGCCGTGACACAGGCGGCCAGCAGGCTGGAAAGCAGCACCAGCAGCCGGGAAAAGGCTCTGACATTGATGCCCACGCTCCGGGCGTAGGCCTGCCCCCATCTGGTAGGCGGCCATGGGCCTTGGAAAGGCAGAACGCTGCCGCCAGAGCGGGCAGCACCACCAGCGCCGCCGCCCGCACATTGCCCCAGGTCATGCCGGAAAAGCTGCCCTGAGACCAGTTATGTAGGTTGACGATGTTGCTGTCCTGGGCAAAGGCCACCACAAACTCCGTGACGGCTGAGCAGATGTAGCCGATCATCACGCCGCAGATGACAAGGATGCTCATCCGCTGCACCCGCCGGGAGACCGCCAGCACAAAGGCCATGGAGGCCATGGCCCCCGCAAAGGCGGCTGTGATCAGGGTAAGGGAGCTGGTGAGCAGGCCCTGGTTCAGAAAAGCCACCATGACCAGTGCCACGGCCAGCTTGGCCCCGCTGGAAATGCCCATGACAAAGGGCCCTGCAATGGGGTTGGCAAAAAAGGTCTGCAGCAGGTAACCCGCCGCCGAGAGCGCCGCCCCCAGCAGCACCACCATCACGGCCCGGGGCAGGCGCAGCTGGGTGATGATGCCCACGCTCAGAGCGTCCTGCCCGCGGCCGGTCAGGGCCGCCAGCACTGCCCCCGGTGTCAGGGACACACTGCCCCAGAACAGGTTGGCGGCAAACAGCACCGCCAGCAGCAGGGCAAGGATGCCGTAAGAGAAGATCAGGCGCTTTTTGCTGGTCATAGGTTACTCTACTTTCCTCAGAAATTGCAGGTCGGCGGGGTCGTTCTCCGTAAAGACACGGTGCAGGTCGAGCACAAAATCGACCAGCGCCGTACTCTGCTGGAAAAAAGCTCTGGGTGGTGCACCAGACACTGCCGCTCTGCACAGCCTTGAACTCGGCCAGCAGGGGGCATTTTGCCACCAGTTCCTCCGTGGTATGCACCACGCCCTCAATGGTGCTGTTGTAAAGGAGCACGTCCGCATCCTTTGCACCGGCGTAAAAATCCTCCAGCGGCAGGTTCATGGTGGAAAGGTTGTTGCCGTTGTCGGTCAGGTCCGCAAAAACATAATCACCGCCCGCCATCTCGATCATCTGGGCCACATAGTCGCCGCCCTTGCGCACATTGGCAAGGTTGTTGGCTGTAATGGAGAAAAAGGCACAGCGCTTGCCGGTGGAAGCCTGCCCGGTCAGCGGTGCAAGGCGCTCCACCTGCCGGGCAAATTCCTGTTCCGCCAGCTCCTCTTTCCCCAGCAGGATGCCCCAGAACTTGAGCCATTCCAGCCGGGCCAGCGGGCCGCTCTCATAGCTGGAGCGCTCTACCAGCACCGGGATGCCGAACCGTTCCAGCTGCTCCTTGACCTCCGGGGTGTGGTAGATCATGGTGTTCTCGATGGCAAGGCCGCAGTTGGCCGCAAGGATCTTTTCGTAGTCCGGGGCGCTGTACTTGCCCGCATAGGCAATGCGCCCGTCCTCCATGGCGGCTCTGGCCTCATCCAGATACCAGCCCTCCGCCTGGGTGCCGGAAAGGGTCACGCTGTCCAGCCCATCCAGCGCGAGGAACAGGTCCATCACCGAGGTGGAGACAAGGTAGATGTTCCGGATGGGCTGACGCAGCACCGTCACGCTCTCGGGCAGGCCTTCCACCGCAGCGGCATCCTCCGGGGTCACAAGGAACTGCTCCCCCGATTCGGTCAGGGTCAGCATGGTATAGCCGCCCTCATAGCAATCGGCAGTAAACTGTGTGGCGTAATCCAGCGGGCAGGCATGGTCAAAGACCAGTTCTTCTGTGCTGGCGGGCGCTGTCTCGGAGGCGGCGCAGCCCGACAGGGCCAATACTGTAGCAGGCAGAACGCGCAGGAATTGTTGTCTCGTCAGTTTCATCCGTTCAGCGCAAATGTCAGCGTATACTCGATCTCATGGGGGGTGCTCATGGCTACGGTATCGGCAGTGACAGCCAGCGGGGTGCCCAGTGCAGAAACAGGGATCTCAAAGGTGGAGTTTCCCTCGGTGTTGGTGGGCAGATACTTCTCGCCGTCCACGATCATGTAATCATAATTGGGGCTGCTCCACAGGATGACAGCGGTCATTTTGCCGTCCGCCACGGTCAGGGCGGCAGGGCTTTCCACGGTGGCACGGCCAGAGCCGCCCTCCAGGGTCACATTGACGCTGTATTCACCGTCCGCAGGGGTCTCGGCAGCTTCTTCAGCCTTGGGCTGTGCATTGCGGATGCTCACAGTGTGGTCATACCACTTGCCCTTGGTCCCGAGGAGTGCCAGCTGGAAGTCCTGGTCCACAGCGGCCACGGGGATATCATAGCCGTAGACCTCCTCCGAGGTGCCATCAGAGTAGGTGACGGTGTCGGTGGTAGGCAGCAGCCAATCTGCCTTGTTGGCCTCGGCATCGGCGGCCATGCCAACATACAGGTTGACGATCTTCTTGGAGGCCAGACTGACGTGGAAGGTCATCTGCCCGTTCTCCACGGTCAGGGTGCCCATGCCATTGCAGGCTTCGTTGGCGTGGAACATGCCGCTGTCGGTGTCGAACTCAGCCGTGTACACGCCGTCCGGCAGGGCGGCTTCGGCAGGCTCGGATGCGGTAGCGCTCACGGCAGAAGCGGCTTCCGAGCTGACAGCAGTGGAAGCAGTGGAAGAAGCCCCGCCGCAGCCGGTGAGGACGGCGGCCAGCATCAGAGAAGCAACGGACAGGGAAACAAACTGTTTGCAGTGCATAAACAAAATACCTCAAAAATTCAGAATTTGAAATGGGAGTGTTTCTCCTCATGCGGGGAAGCTCTCCATAAAAAATGCCCGAAAAGATCTCTCCCTTCGGGCATTGGAATGCGGAATATTAGCCGTTCAGGGAATCAATGGCGGCTTTGGTGTGCTCAATGTAGCGCTGCTGGATGTCCTCGATCTCACCCAGACCGGCGATCTGGCACTCCACGGACGCGAAGTCACCGGATGCCTGGAACTGGCTCAGCCAGGAATCGTCATCCGCACCGGCCATATCGTTGTTGGCGTGGTCACCGGCAACGACCATCAGGGGGCGCAGGATGACCTTGGTGTAACCGGCGGCCTTGACAGCCTCGATGACGTTCTCGCAGGCGGTCTCCTCGGGCTCACCCTCCACCGTGCCGATGAACACGTTGCTGTAGCCCAGGGTCTGCATGGCGGTCTGCATCTGGCTGTAGCTCACCTTTGCGGTGTGGGAGGTGCCGTGGCCCATAAAGACAAAGGCGACCTTCTCCTCAGCGGCGGCCTCCAGGCTGTCGAAACCCGCATCCTTCACAGCGGCAGCGGTAACGGCCTTGGCAACAGCTTCCTTGTCGGCGTTGATGACTGCAGCGTCGGCACCGACCTCGCCCAGCAGGGGCTCGGCAACGGCAACGTGCTCGAACTTGTCCTTGTACTCGTCGATCATCTCCATCATCTCGTCGTACTCTGCACCGTGCATCAGGTGGGTGGGCTGGACGACCAGGTTCTTCACGCCGTTGGCCACAGCGCGGTCCAGAGCCTGCTGCATGTTGTCGATCTTCTCACCGTCGCGGGCCTGAACATGGTTGATGATGATCTGTGCGGTGAAGGCGCGGCGGACAGACCAATCGGGATAAGCGGCCTGCAGCGCATCCTCGATGCCCTTGATATCCTTCACTCGGCTGTCGTTGAAGGAGGTGCCGAAGGAGACCACCAGCAGCTCATTCTCGCCGATTTCGTCCTGATTGCGGCTGTCGTCCTTGGAAGCATCGCCGGTGTCGCGGCCAAAGTAGTCAGGGTCAGCCTCTTCACCCTCGACCAGCTCCTTCTGGGCATCGGTCAGGGCATCCCATGCGGCCTTGGCGGCCTCACACTGGGCATCGGTGTCATCGGTGCGCTCCTGCACATAGATGGCATCGATCAGATCTGCAACGTTCTTTGCGGCCAATTCGTCAGCCTCCTCGCCGGAAACCTCGCTGCCGGCAGCAGATCCTGCCGCGCTGGAAGCAGTGGTGCTGCTTGCGGCACCGCCGCAGCCGGTCAGTACACCGGCGCAGAGGGCCAGAGCGGTCAGAGCGGCCGCTGCTTTGTGGATGGTGCGTTTTCTCATTTTGTTCGTTCCTTTCCTGTTTTTGAACATGATTTTTGCTGAACAGAAGGTACAGGAAAGAGTGCCCGGCAAAACAAAAGGGGCCTTTCTGCTTGCGGGATGGCAAAGCAAAAAGGCCCTTTTCAGTTTTTGCAGGCTTTTTGGGTACAACCAATTCCTCGTGATCTGGGGCTTGCGCCCCCGTACCAACAGCGGGCAGGTTTCCTGGCTGAAAGCTCAACATCCACCGCCGCCTTCCCGGAACATACGTTCCAGTGACCAGTGCAGCTGCACCCTGGCGGTAAACTCCCTTATCACAGTGACGAGATCGTGCGGGATTTGCACCCGCTTCCCTTTTAACGTGCCTGCCCCCGGCAAGAGCTGCGGGCGGTACGCACCTGCTGTTTTCTATTCAGTTCGCTGTTCAGTATAACATACTCAACGGAGGAATGCAATCACCACTCCGGGGAAACTTCCGGGCCCACAGGCGGTGTTTTTTCCCCGATCAGGGCCACCGCCACATCGTTGACATTGGTGCCCGTTGCCCCGGTGATGATCAGGCCATCCACTGCTTTCAGGGCGTGGTAGGAATCGTTGTTCTGCAAAGCAGCGTATCCGCTCCAGCCCCCGGCCTCCAGCGCGGCAAGGGTATCCCCATCCACATAGCCGCCGGCGGCATCGGTGGGGCCGTCTGTGCCATCGCTGCCCACAGAGAACACCGCCGCGTTCAGCCCGGCAATGGCAGGCGCAGCCGCAAGGGCCAGCTCCTGATTTCTTCCGCCAAGCCCTTTTCCGATCAGGTGAACGATGGTCTCGCCGCCCGCGATGTAGGCCAGCTTTTTCCCCTGCCCTGCCTGGGTGCGGACAATGGAGCCAAGAAAGCTGCCTGCTTCCCGTGCTTCGCAGCAGAGTTGGTCGGTCAGGAGAACCGGTTCATATCCCAGATTCCGGCAGGCGCTGGCCGCGGCACGGCAAAGCTCCCGCACGCTGCCGGTGATCCGGGTGGTCACATTGTCCAGCGTTTTGGGCGTTTCCTGCGCCAGCAGGGCCCGGGCCTGTGCTGAGAGTGCCAGATGATACTTTTCGGCAACGGCAAGCGCCTGGGCGCAGGTGGAGGTATCCGGCACCGCCGGGCCGCTGGCGATCATATCCAGCGGGTCCCCCAGAATGTCGCTCAGCACGATGCTGAACACCTGCGCAGGGGCACAGCGCTGCGCGAACCGCCCGCCCTTCACACCGGAAAGCCGCTTGCGGATGGTATTCATCTCCACAATGCCGGCCCCGCTGGCCAGCAGCTGGCTCGTGATCTCCTGCAGCTCTGCCCCGGAAACGAGCGGCTGCTCGAACAGCGCACTGCCGCCGCCAGAAAGCAGGAACAGCACCGTATCCCCGGCAGTCAGCCCCTGCACCAGCTCCAGCGCCTTTTGGGTGGCCGCAAAACCGTTTGCATCCGGCACCGGGTGGCCCGCCTCATAGCAGGTCACCCCAGGGATCTCACCTTTCACATGGCCGTACTTGGTCACGACCACGCCGCCGTCCACCCGGCCCAGCGTTTCAACCGCCGCGTGTGCCATCTGCCAGGCCGCCTTGCCCGCCGCCACCAGAAGCACCCGGCCCTTCCCGGGCCGGAGATCCCGCAGCGCGCGGCGCACCGCCTCATCTGGCAGAACAGCGTTCAGGCTGGAACGAAGGATCACATCCGCATCCCGGCGCAGTGCAGCATTCATAGACTCGCCCTCCTTGCAGCGGTGCCCGCCCCTCCGGGACAGCGCACCGAAAACAGCTGAATCAAAAAATCAAGACCGACGATCTCTTTTGAAATCGTCGGTCTTGTTCCAATCCGAGTGGCGAGAATCGAACTCACGGCCTCTTGAACCCCATTCAAGCGCGCTACCAAAACTGCGCTACACCCGGACATCTGATCGAGCTTGTCGCTCACAGCTCAATCAGTATACCCGAAGAATGGTGTTTTGTCAAGCACTTTTTCAGATTTCTTCTTCATTTTCGGCAATGGCTGCTGCGCGGTCCACCGGCTGCGGAAACTCCACCGTGGCCAGCGCCACAGCGAACACGCTCTGCGCACCGGCATCCAGCAGGGCCTGCGCGCAGGCCGAGGCCGTGGCTCCGGTGGTCAGGACATCGTCCACCAGAAGGATGCGCTTTCCCTCCACAGCCTCCGGCCGGGCCACCCGGAAGGCACCCGCCACATTGGCCAGCCGCTCGTCAAGGGAGAGCCCCTCCTGCCGCCGGGTGGAGCGGGCGCGGGTCAGCACGTCCGTGACCACCGGAACACCCACCGCCCGGGCAAGGGGCTGTGCCATCCGCTCCGGCACATTGTAGCCGCGCTTTTTTGCTGGAGGCCGGTACCGGAAGGATACAGTCGTAACCCCGGTCAAGGCCCGGTACCGGTTCGGGCAGGGGCTCAGAGCCGCACATTCTGATCTCGCTGCCAAAGAGCAGGCGGGCCATCTCCACGCCAAGCTCCACAGCCGCCCAGGGCGCGCCCTGATATTTCGCCCGCAGCACCGCGCGGCGGACAAGGCCGGTGTATCGGTAGGGCGCGGCTGCCCCATCCAGCCGCCCCAGGTAGTGCTCGGAGCCGCGCAGCCGCATGGAGGGTGCACGGCGCAGCTCTGCCAGCCCATCGGCACAGTCCGGGCAGGCAGGCCGGCTGCCCAGCACCCGGTCACAAAAAGGGCAGCGGCGCGGGTAAAGCACCCAGCGCAGCTGCCGCAGTGTGCGGCTCAGGCCGCTGTAATAAAGCATCAGTCGTTCTTGACCGCAATGATGACGCGGACCATTTTTTCCGGCAGCGCAGCCGAAATTATCGTACCAGCCGGTCAGCTGGTAGCCGTCCGCATCCACCTGAGCCAGCTTGGTGGGGTAATACTGGCCCTTGTACCACAGGTAGACCTGCACATTGTCTGCCATCTCATAGCGTTCACTGCCCGAGAGCACCGAGGCCGCGCCGACCTTGTCGATCTTCAGGGGCATCAGCTGCATCATGGCCTTGACAGAGCCGGTGGTCTCCCGCCGCACGGCAATGCCGCCCGCCAGCACCGGATACTTGATGGCTGTGGTGTAGCTGGCCACCGCGCCGTTGACGTAGCAGATATAGGTCGCCCCGCCGCCGATGTAATTGAAGATCTGCTTGAAGGGGGTGCCCGTGATCTCCGCGATCTGCTGGAAGCCAATGCTCATCAGGGAGCCGGTGTTGCTGGTCAGCTTCTGCCAGGCCGTGCTCAGGATATCGCCCGAAACGATGCCCCACAGGATCTCGCTGGTGGTGGGCACCAGCAGGTTGGACAGGCGGTCTGCCGCCGTGGCACCGGTCACAGTGGTGGTGGTATCCGAGGCAGATCCGGAGCCGTCGGTGCCGCCTTTGGCCGCTCCGGTGGTGGTGCCTGTCGTGGTCGTGGTGCCGGAAGCGGAATCTCCCGCCGCAATGCCGGTGAAAAGGCTCTTCAGGTCAGAATAATTCATGGCCAGATTTTTCACATCGTCCAGCACGCCGTAGCTCCACAGGTCGCCGGTCACATCGTTCAGGATGAGCCGGTCGATCTGTCCGGCATCGTTGACGGTATAGTAGCGGACATCGAGGTCACTCAGTGTTACCCCCGATAGGCGGCTGGGACGAACCGTCCCAGCCACACCCTCCGAAGTCGTATCCAGAATCTCTACATCGTCGGCCAGGGCGGCAGCGCCCAGCGCAGTGGCATTGGTATTGATGGTGCCGTTGACGCGGCGTTCATCGATGTGCTCCACGCTCTCGCCCTCCGGGGTGACCTTGATCTCTACCAGCCACCCCTGCGGAAAGTTCAGGCTCTTGTCCACGTTCACGGTGCGGGCAATGCCATCGGTGCACATGACGGAGACTTTCTGCAGAACATCCGCGCCGTTCTCTTCCACCAGACTGCGGGTGGCGGTCTGCACGACACCGTAGAACACGCTGTCGGCTTCCTCGCCGGTCACGATCCCGGCAGCCTCATTGTTCATGCCCAGCAGCAGGGTGACGACCTCGCCCACGCCGCCGCCGTTGAGGGAGGACACCTGGGAGGCCACCGCAGAGGACCCCAGCGTATAGCTGGTGCCTGCCACCGTTACACTGGTGGGGGCACTGGCACTGGGCGAAACTGCCGTGATGCGGCCAGCGGCCCGGCGGGTATAGACCCACAGTGTCTGTAAACTCTCGCTGTAATAATACACATCGTATTTGTTCAGTTCCGCAGATTCCGACGCTTTATCGTTGCGGTAGACCATCTTGGGAACAAAGGGCAGCTGGACCGTATCGCCCGCCACAAAGGGGCCCTTCAGGCTCTTGAGCATGACGCTGGAGGTATCCACCTGGCCATTGGAGACCGTGAAGCCCAGGCTGCTACCGTAGGCACTGCCGCTGGCAGCGTTGGCTGTCAGGGCGTTGTAGAACAGCAGGGCGCACTCCTCGTAGTTGAGCGCTTCGCCCTGGCTGCGGTCCACCTGATTGCGCAGGCCCAGCTCACTGGCCTTGTTCAGCTGTGCGTTGGGGAAGGAGCCGCTCAGGTCGGTCATCTTATAGCCCATCAGCTTGAGGATGGCCGTGACCGCCTCCTCCAGCGTCACGGCGTTGTCGGGCCGGAAAGAGCCGTCGGTGTAGCCGTTCATCCAGCCGTTCTGCACCGCAATGCGGACATAGGGGGCATAGGGCGAAGTGCCGGGCAGGTCGGTGAACAAAGTGCCCACCGTGCCCTGAGAGCCCACGCTCTCGCGGTAGGTGGAGTAGGACACCAGCATCCGGGCCAGTGCACCGCGGGTGACCACAGCGTTCAGAGCAGCCTGCTGGCTGCTGTCCATCGCGTTCAGCGTGATGGACAGCTGGACCGCCGTGTTGGCGTTGCCCGCTGCCGATGCCGGCAGCACCAGCATCGACACGGCAATGCTCACCGCCAGCAGAAATGCAAGGATTCGCTTTTTCATGGAAAATCCTCCTTAAAATAGTTTCTAATGTATTCCGGGTTGCGGCTCCCAGCGTCTGCTTCGTGCAAAGCCTTGCACTTGCATCCTGCTGGCCGCGGCCCCAACAACTCCTCCCTTCATCCGCCACTGGCGGCGGTCGTCGTTGTTGCCCCTATTAGGGGAGCTCCGCAAGGCGCTGGCAAAGCCAGACCGAAGCGGTAAGAGGTTTAATCATATCTCAGCGCTTCAATGGGGTTGAGCCTTGCGGCGCGCTTGGCGGGCAGATAGCCGAACAGCACACCGATGCCCACTGAGATGCCAAAGGCCACCACGATGGAGTTGAACGAGGGGCTGACGGTCACATCAATGTCGCTGGAGATCATGGGCAGGATGCGGTTTGCCGCCATGGACACGATATAGCCAAGGACGATGCCCAGCACGCCGCCCAGTGCGGAGGTGGTGGCAGCTTCCACCACGAACTGCGACAGGATCACCCGCTCCTTGGCACCCAGTGCCTTGCGGATGCCGATCTCCCGGGTGCGCTCGGTCACCGACACCAGCATGATGTTCATAATGCCGATGCCGCCCACCAGCAGCGAGATGCTGGCAATGCCGGTAAGGATAATGATGACCATGTTGATCATCTCGTTCATCTCCTCCAGCCACTCGCTGGCGCTGTAGATGTAATAAGCGTTGTCGCTCTTGAGCAGGTCGTGCAGACCGCTTTCCACCACCGCCTTGGCCTCGTTGGCGCGGCTCTCGTCCTTCATAATCGCAACAAAGTTCTTGGCGCTGGACTGGTTGGAGAGCCGCATGGCCGTGGTGTAGGGCAGATAGATGCAGTCATCATCGGAGCCCTGCTGCATGTTCTTGTCCGTCACCTTGGCGTTCAGCACGCCCACGATCCGGAACTTGTAGGCCCCCAGCTTGATGGTCTGGCCCACCGCGTTGCCGCCGTAGGCCGCCCGGTTGAGGTAATCACCAATGATGCAGACCTGCTTGTTGTCCTTGATGTCCATGTACTGCAGGCCGCGCCCCTGGGCGAGGGTATAGTTTTTCATCTCGGCGTAGTGCTCGTCCACACCGTAAACGCTGGTGCCGTAGCGGTAGGTCGTGGTGCCCACCTTGGGGGTGTTGTTGCTGAAATCGATCTGGGGCGAGACTGCGGAGATGAGCTCCTTGTTCTTATCCGCGATCTTATACACATCCTCCACCGAGGCGGTGCGGGAGCCGTAGCCCCAGACCTGAATGGACAGGGCATTCGTGCCCAGTGCTGAAAAGCTGTCCCGCATGCTCTGGGTCATGCCGTTGCCCAGGCCCACGATAACGATGACCGCCATGACACCGATGATGATGCCCAGCATGGTCAAAAAGGTGCGGAGCTTGTTGCTCCACACGTTCTGGAGGGCCTGACGGAAGGTCTCAATGATCATTTGTTCCCCTCCTGTTCTGCCGGTTCAAAGTTCAGCGTCGGCTGGACGATGGCTTCCGGCGCGCGGGAGTCGCCATCGTAGACCACCTGACCATCCTCCAGCCGGATGATGCGGTCGGCCTGCACGGCAATGGAGTTGTCATGGGTGATGAGCACCACCGTATGGCCCTGCTCATGCAGATCCTGCAGCATTCCCAGCACCTCGCGGCCGGTGTGGCTGTCCAGCGCGCCGGTGGGCTCATCAGCCAGAATGATCGCCGGGTTGCGCACCAGCGCCCGCGCGATGGATACGCGCTGCTGCTGGCCGCCCGAAAGCTGGTTGGGCTTGTTTTTCAGCTTATCGCCCAGCCCCACCTGCTCCAGCACCTCGCGGGCCCGGCGGTGGCGCTCGGCGCGGGGAATGCCCGCATAGACCAGCGGCACCTCCACGTTTTCCAGTAAGTTTAATTTGGGCAGAAGATTATACTGCTGGAAGATGAACCCCAGCATCTCGTTGCGGATGGAGGCCAACTCGTTCCGGCTCATCTTGCCCACATCCCGGCCGTTCAGCCGGTAGGTGCCCGCCGTGGGCACATCCAGACAGCCGATGATGTTCATGCAGGTGGACTTGCCGGAGCCGGACTGGCCCACAATGGCAACAAACTCGCCTTTTTCTATTTTCATGGTGATGTGGTCGGCAGCTTTTACCGTGGTGTCGCCCATCTGGTAATATTTGCAGACCGCATCAAATTCGATCAGAGCACTCATTCCATCCTCCCATCAGAAGATCATCATGCCGCTGCCATCGTCATAGTAGCTGTCGCTGCTGACCGAGTTGGGGTCGTAACCAATGGTGTCCCCCTCCTGGATGCCGCTGACGATTTGGGTGTAATCATCATCGCTGACACCGGTCTTGACGGCTACATAGACAAAGCCCTCGGGTGCCTCCATGGTGGCATCCGCCTTGGAAGCGCTGGGGGAATCCTGGGTCACCAGCACATATCCGCCCCGGACAATGGCCGCATTGGGCACGGTCAGGGCATTGGCAGCCTCGGCCACCACGATCTCAGCGTTGGCGTTCATGCCGGGGCGCAGGCCGTCGGTCTCGTCAATGCGGATGGTCACCGGGTAGGTGGTGGTGCCGCCGTTGGAAGTGCCTTTCATGGAGACGCGGGTCACAGTGCCCACATAGTTCTTATCCTGCACGGCATCGGCTGTGATCTGCACCTTCTGGCCCACAGTCAAGGAGCTGATCTGCAGTTCGTCCATGTTGATGACCATTTCCAGATAGCTCAGGTCATAGATGACGCAGAGGGTATCGCCGGATTTGACCGCGTCGCCCACCTTGGCATCCTTTTCAATGATGGTGCCGCTGATGGGAGAGGTGACGGTATAGTTGGCCATGGTATCCTGCAGGTTCTGCAGGGAGATCTCAGCGCTGCGCAGGGTCTCAGAGGCAGACTGGATGCTCTCGGTCAGGTCATCGCCGCTCAGCTCGATCAGGATATCGTCCTTGGCAACGGTCTGACCCTCCTGCACATGGATGGAGGTCACAGTACCTGCAGCCTGTGCGGTCAGGGTACGCTCCGCCTGATAGCCAAAGGTGGCAGAGCCGATGGAGCTGACCCCGTTGATGGAGGCGGTGGCCGCCTGCGCGGTGGTCAGGCCGCCTGCATTCCGCACGGCAATGGTCACGGTGCGGGTGAGCAGGTTGCCGGTACTCAGTGCATCCGTTCCGGTCACGCTGGTCACGGTGCCGTCCAGCTGCTCAAAGGTGCCGTCCAGCGTCACCTGGGCGGTCTGGCCCACGCTGAAATTGGCGGCATCGGCAGCGGGGAATTCCAGCGTCAGCAGCATTTTGGAGCTGTCGCGGATGATGGCGACCTCCTGCCCGCTGGTCACCTCGTCGCCTTTTGCGACCTTCAGGGTGCTCACAGTGCCATCCACCTCGGCGCGGACATACTGGCGATCCACCACCTTGTCATAGCTGCGCTGTGCCTGCTGCATGGCGATCTCAGCCTTTTCAAAGTTGGTGGAAGCATCCGAGCTGTCCAGCGTGTAGAGGATGCTCCCCTCATCCAGCACGTCGCCCTCCTCAAACTCGCCGGTGAGCACCTTGCCCTCCACCAGAGATTTCACGGTGTAGGTGTTGGCAGGGTTCAGGGTACCGGTGCCGCTCAGGGTGTTGGAGACATCCCGCACTTCAGGGCTGGCTTCCAGATAGCTGGGGTCCACGGCTGTGGTGCTGGCGCTCTTGGGCTTGAGCAAAAATCACACCGCCCGCGATCGCCACACAGACCACCGGCACGAGCCATTTGCCAGTTCTTCTGCAAAAGCAGCACCGGGGCCTTGGTTGTCTGTGCCGCAGGCGTTTCCGCACCCGGGTTCTCCGCGCCGTCCTTCTTCTTATTCCAGATCATCATGTTCCTCCTATCAGATTCAGGCTCGCCGGGGGCGGCCTGTCAGATTCCTTTCCTATGTATAGGTGTAGTGTATCGCATTTTGCCCGGATACACAAGCGTCCAAATTTCGTTTGCACGCTTTTCAGCAAATTTTCACAGATTGTAAACCTTTGCGCAAATCGCAAGTTGACCTGTCTGTCGCTTTCTGGTTTAATCGGGACGTTGTTTGTACCAAATCAGAGGAGGACTTTTTTACCATGAATCAGACCAGTAAGTTCTCGGTGCGCGATATCTGCTACGCGGGCCTGTTTGCCGCCGTCATCGCCGTGATGGCACAGATCTCCATCCCCATGCCGCTGGGTGTGCCCATGACCATGCAGACCTTCGCCATCACGCTGGCGGCTGTGGTGCTGGGCTCCAAGCTGTCCGCCATTGCCACGCTCGTTTATCTGCTGCTGGGCGCTGTGGGCGTGCCGGTGCTGGCCAACTTCTCCGGCGGCATCGATAAGTTTGTCGGCCCCACCGGCGGCTTCCTGATCTCCTTCCCCATCATGGCCTACATCATCGGCCTGGGCGTGGAGCACAGGGATGCCTTCAAGGGTGCTTTCCCCGTGGCGGTTGTCGTGGGCACTGTGGTCAACTATATCGTGGGTGTCATCCTGTTCGTGATCGTCGCCCACAGCACCGTGTCTGTGGCCGTTTCTGCCTGCGTTCTTCCCTTCATCCCCACCGCCATCATCAAAGCTGTGCTGGCCTGCGTGCTGGGCCTGAACATCCGGAAGCGGATCCCGGGGGTTAAAAAAAAGCATGAGCATCGTACTGCGCCCGCATCACCTGCTCTGCACCCAGGGCTACTCCGGCCACGGCTACAGCGAAGCCTTTGTGGAGCACATGAACGATGTCGTTCACCAGCTGCGGGAGGTGCCCGGGACGAAGATCCAGCTCACCTTCTCCACCGACACCCTCTGTTCCTGCTGCCCCAACAAGCTGGGCACCGACCTGTGCGACACGCAGGAAAAGGTCAAGCGGTACGACCGCAAGACTGTGGAGTATTTCGGGCTGGAGGAAAAGGAATACGACTATCAGGCTCTCATTCGGGAGATCGATGCCAAAGCCACCCCCGAGATGCTGGCCGATATCTGCCGGGACTGCTGCTGGTTCCCCATCAGCGCCTGCTGCAAGAATATCTGCGAAGGCAAATACGTGAAATAACATTTTCCCCTATACAAGAAGCCGCCGTGCAGGAGATGATCCTGCACGGCGGCCTCTTTGTTTTATTCTGTTTCTGCGGCCTGCACCGTTACATAGACCCCGGCGGGGACACAGGCGGCCCAGGCATCCTGCTCGCTCAGCCAGCCGAATTGCTCGCACACATGGTCCGGGCACTGACTGTCGAGAAAGGCGATAGCCCCATCCTTTACCTGCAGATGCACGATATAATCGCCCACATCATACAGATAATCGTGGTCCTCGTCCAGCGGGATCGTTTCGGTGATGCCGTCGCCGAAATCGACCACGGCCACCAGCGGCTCCGCTTTGGGGGCGTTGGCGCGGTACAGCACGAACAGGAGTGCTGCCGCGGCCAGCACCACGGCCGCAAAGATCAGGTTTTTCTGCCAGCTTTTCAGGCGTTTCATGCAGCGTACTTGCTGGCAGCAGCACCGGCAATGCGGCCAAAGACAGTGAAGTCAGCCACGGCATTGCCGCCCAGGCGGTTTGCACCGTGGACACCACCGGTCACCTCACCTGCTGCGAACAGGCCGGGGATGACCTCGCCGTTCTCGTTCAGGACTTCAGTGTTGGTGTTGATCTTCAGGCCGCCCATGGTGTGGTGCACACCTGCGGTGACCTTGATGGCATAGTAGGGAGCGGTATCCAGCTTGTTTGCAAAGCTGGTGCGGCCAAAGTCGGGGTCGTTCTTGGCCTCAACATAGCCGTTCCAGGTGTTCATGGTCTCGGCAAAAGCAGCCTCATCAACGCCCATTGCCTTGCCCAGTTCCTCATAGGTCTCACCGGTCACGGTGTAGCCCTTCTTGATGTAGCCCTGAATGACGCTGGAGGCATCCACCATAGCCTGATCCACCACCAGCCAGCTGTAGCTGCCGGTCTGAGCGATCTCAGCGGCGGAAACCACATCACGGGTACCGACTTCATCAATGAAGCGCTTGCCCTCGGCATTGATCAGCACAGCGCCGTCGCCGCGCAGACCCTCGGTGATCAGGGCAGCGGTGTTGGCCTCCACGGTGGGGTGGATCTGGATCTGATCCATATCCACGGTGTCAGCACCGATGGCCTGTGCCATCTTGATGCCCTGGCCCAGGATGCCGGGGGCGTTGGTGGTCATAAAGCCCTTCAGCTCGGGCTTGTACTCGGTGACCATGTCCAGATTTGCGCCGAAGCCGCCGGTGGTCAGCACTACAGCCTTGGCATTGATGGTGATGGTCTCACCGGAAGCACCGGTGGCCTTGATGCCAACAGCAGCGCCGTTGTCATCGGTCAGGATCTCGGTGGCGGTGGTGTTCAGCATCATCTGGACACCAGCCTTCTCACAGTTTTCCTCCAGCAGGGGGATCATGTAGGAACCGACGGAAACGGTCTTGCCCTCTGCGTTCACAGGGCGATGGATGCGCTTGACGGATGCGCCGCCGAAGCTGGAAACACTGTGCAGGGTGATGCCGTGCTCGTCCAGCCAGTCGATGGCGTCAGCGCTGTTGGAGCACAGGGTCTCCACCAGAGCAGGGTCATTGACACCCTTGCCGCCGATCATGGTATCCAGCTCCATCAGCTCAACAGAGTCGAAGTAGCCGGTGGGGTTGGCCTGGTAGGCAGCCCACTGCTCGGCCACGGTAGCAGCCAGAGCGGTGATGGTCTCGTTGTCAGCATACTTTTCAGCAGCAGCCTTCAGGGTCTTTTCGACACCTGCGCCCTCGGCGAACTCGTTCTCATCCTGATACACGGTCTTGCCGGCGTTCATGCCGCCGGTAGCGCGCACGGAGTTGCCGCCCACCACGGGCTGGCTCTCCACGATGACAACGCTCTTGCCCTCGCTGGTGGCAGTCAGGGCAGCGGTCATACCTGCGCCGCCTGCGCCCACGATGACGATGTCGGTATCAACGGTAGAATCCTCAGCAGGCTCAGCGTTGTTCTCCACAGCGGTCTGGAAATCCTCAGGCTTCAGACCAGCAGCGGTAATGGCAGCAGCCGCTGCCTCCTTGATGGCATTGGAGGTAATGGTTGCGGTAGACACGCCGTCCACGGCAATGCTGCCGCTCTCGGCAATGGCAGCGGGCAGCTGCTCGATTGCCTTGGAGCCAACGCCCTCGGTCTCATCGGCACCCTCAGCGGTGCAGCCGGTGATCTTGCCGTCGGTCAGGGTCAGGGTAACGGTGACATCGCCGCCAAAGCCCTTGGCAGTGCCGGTAAAATCGCCGGTAGCACCCGCGCCGGTGGTGGAGGCGGGCTTGCTACCGCAGCCGTAGCCCAGCAGGCTCACTGCAACGACAGCGGCCATGGCCAGCGCTGCAATGCTCTGTTTCATCTTCGTGTTTTTCATGGTTTCTTCTTTTTCCTTCTCAGTTGAACCAATGTTGCAGGCAGTTAGCCTGCGCGAACATATTTCAGCATAAAAAGGGGCTGCCCATTCGGAAGGCAGCCCCCTTTGCCGAACTAGGAAAAGATCAGGCGTTGGCCTGTGCAGCAGCAACAGCGCAGGCAACGGTAGCGCCGACCATGGGGTTGTTGCCCATGCCGATCAGGCCCATCATCTCAACGTGTGCGGGCACGGAGGAGGAACCTGCGAACTGAGCATCACCATGGACGCGGCCCAGAGAGTCGGTCAGGCCATAGCTTGCGGGGACCTGCAGCCACGTTATCGGGGTGCAGGGTACGGCCCGTGCCGCCGCCGGAAGCAACGGAGAAGTACTTCTTGCCGTTCTCGATGGCCCA
>ENA-OQES01000370-OQES01000370.1-human-gut-metagenome-genome-assembly--contig:-NODE-370-length-19313-cov-3.119358_pt1 | contig 19313 bp, 26 predicted proteins | sample MGYA00242798_ERZ504641 | MGnify/ENA primary metagenome ERZ504641 (study PRJEB26092, sample SAMD00036327) | human gut metagenome | host: Homo sapiens | study: EMG produced TPA metagenomics assembly of... | reverse complement strand
CAAAATCATTAGAAGCAGAAGCTGATTTCAGAGTTAAGAGCTTTGGACATGCTGGAGACGGTAACTTACATATCTATACATGCAGTAATGACATGGAAGAAGGAGAGATTTAAGAAACAGGTTGCAGTCTTTATGGATAAAGTATATGCAAAAGCAACAGAATTCGGTGGAATGATTTCTGGAGAACATGGAATCGGACATGGAAAGATGGACTACCTAGCAGAGTCTCTCGGACCAGTTCAGATGAGGATCATGGAAGGTGTCAAAGAAGTCTTTGATCCAAATATGATCTTTAAATCCAGGTAAGATCTGCTACAAATTATAAATTTTAATAGGAAACGATTAATCAAACATAAACAAGTAACATAAAACATATACAAAGCATTTTTTAAGGTTATTTTAGGAGGATATCAAGATGGCATATTTAATTTCAGAGGAAGCAAAAGACTTATTACAGGATGTACACGAGTTCTGTGAAAACGAAGTAAAAGAACAGTGTAAAGCATACGACGTCAGTGGAGAATGGCCAAAAGAAATTTATGACAAAGCCATTGAAATGCAGTTACATTCATTAGAAGTACCAGAAGAATACGGTGGACCAGGATTATCAAGAGTAGACGTTGCGGCACTGATCGAAGAAATGGCTATCGCAGATGCAGGATTTGCAACAACAATTTCTGCCAGTGGATTAGGAACAAAACCAGTACTGATCGCAGGAAATGAAGAACAGGAAAAAACATGTATGCCAGAAGATCATTGATGGTGGATTTGGAGCTTTCTGTTTAACAGAACCAGGAGCAGGATCTGATGCTAGTGCAGGAACAACAACAGCTGTCAAAGACGGAGATGAGTGGGTATTAAATGGAAGAAAATGCTTCATTACAAATGGAGGAATCGCTTCTTTCTACTGTATCACAGCTATGACAGATAAAACAAAAGGTGTTAAAGGAATCTCTATGTTCTTAGTTGATGCTGGAACACCAGGATTAAGCACAGGTAATGAAGAAAATAAAATGGGTATCCGTACATCAAACACATGTGATGTTGTATTAGAAGACTGTCGTATTCCAGCTGCAAACTTAGTTGGAGAAGAAGGAAGAGGATTCTCAATCGCAATGAAGACATTAGACCAGGCAAGAGCTTGGATGGGATGTGTTGCAACAGGTATCGCACAGCGTGGTATCAATGAAGGTATTGCATATGCCAAAGAAAGAGTTCAGTTTGGTAAACCAGTCATCAAAAATTCAGGCAATGCAGTTTAAAGTAGCTGATATGGAAATCAAAAGCAGAAACAGCTCGTCAGATGGTTGCACATGCTTTAACAAAGATGGATATGGGATTACCACATTCCAAAGAAGCAGCGATCGCAAAATGCTATGCATCTGATATCGCAATGGAAGTAGCTTCTGAAGCAATCCAGATGTTCGGTGGATATGGATACAGCAGAGAATATCCAGTTGAGAAATTATTAAGAGATGCTAAGATCTTCCAGATTTCGAAGGAAGTAACGAAATTCAGAGAATCGTCGTAGCAAATAACACAATCGGAAGATAGAACATAAGAAGGAGTAAGACTATGAACATTTTAGTATGTATCAAACAGGTTCCGGATGATTCTGTAGAAATCCATTTAAATGCAGAAGGAACACCGGATTTAGCAAACGTAACACCTGTTGTAAATGCATTTGACACCTATGCTCTCGAAATGGCAGCACGATTAAAAGAATCCTCTGAAGGAGAAGTAACAGTTGTATGTGTCGGAGAAGATAGTGCAAAGAACTCTCTGAAAAACTGTCTTGCAGTTGGTGCAGATCATGCATTTTTAGTAAGTGATGATGCATTCAAAGGATCTGACACAACAGGAATCGCAAATATCCTCAAAAAAATGTGATCGCAAAATTAGAAGCGGACAATGGTCAGAAATTTGATCTTGTATTCTGTGGAAAAGAAGCAACAGATGCCGCACTTGGACAGGGTGGCTTAATGTTAGCTGAAGAACTTGGAACAAGTGTGATCACAAATATTACAGAAATCGCTTTAGATGGCGATAAAGTGACAGCAAAACAGGAAACAGAAGAAGGATATCGTACAGTAGAAGCTTCTGCACCATGTGTTGTAACAGTCACAAAACCAGAATATGACCCACGTTACCCAACGATCAAGAATAAAATGGCAGCAAGAAAGAAACCAATCGGCGATATTAAAGAAGCTGATCTTGCTGATCTTGAAAAAGAAAAGGTCGGAGAATCTAATGCAAAGGTTCAGATCGTTAAATTATATGAACCAGCGAAGAAAGAAGCCGGAATCAAGATTCAGGAAGAAACACCAGAAGATTCAGCAATAAAAGCAGTCGCTATGATGGCAGATGCCAAAGTATTCTAGGAAGGGAGAACAAAGGACATGGCAGAATGTAAGAATATCATGGTATATGTAGAAACTGCAGAAGGAAATCCAGTCAAAGTTGGATTGGAAATGTTATCTCCAGCCAAGAAACTTGCCGATAAAGTTACGGCAGTTGTTATTGGAGGTGGAGTAGCAGATGCAGCAAAAGAAGTAGCAAAGGCCGGAGCCGATCAGGTCATCTGTGTCGACAGCGAAGATTACAAAGAGTTTAATCTCGATGCATATGCTCAGGTTTTAGTAGAATTAGTAAAAGAAGAAAATCCAGAAGCTGTATTTGTAGGTGGAACACAGGATGGAAAAGATATCGCACCAGTTGTTGCAGCAAAATGTAACACAGGATGTGCATCCGATGTATTAGATATCAAAGCAGAAGATGGAGAAGTTATCTATACATGCCCACTTTATGGTGGAACTGTATTGGAAGATGTAAAGATCAAGACAACACCACAGATAGCAACATTACGTTCCGGAGCATTCCAGAAAGTGGAAGACCCAACTGAGGGTGAAGTTGTAGCCAAAGAAGTAAAAGTAGCTGATGATGTGATCAAAGCAAAGGTCACAGAAAGTGTAAAAGAAATCGCAGAGATGATCAACTTGGAAGAAGCAGAAGTTATCGTATCTGGTGGACGTGGAATGGGAAGCAAAGAAAACTTCGCATTAGTTGACGATCTTGCAAAACTCTTAGGAGGAGTTGTAGGAGCAACAAGACCAGCCATTGAAGACGGATGGGTATCAAAGATTCATCAGGTTGGACAGTCTGGAAAGATTGTTGCACCAAAATTATATATTGCATGCGGAATCTCTGGAGCTACACAGCACGTATCAGGAATCATGAATTCTGGATACATTGTAGCGATCAACAAAGATGAAGATGCACCAATCTTTGACGTAGCCAATGTAGGAATCGTTGGAGACGTTATGAAAGTGCTTCCTGTTATGATCGAAGAGATCAAGAAGATCAAGGATGCACAGTAAATAAATATCTATTTTTAAAATAGCTTGTTTCTATACTTAATGTATATTCACCATTTATAAAAGGTCAGATTATGGCGTATGCCATAGCCTGGCCTTTCTTTCCGTGTATAATTAATAAGAAGAAACTTTTATATATCACGTCCACAATGCCGGTAAAATGCCAGCATATACAATCCACATAATCCAACAAGTGCATACACAACTCGTGACAGCCAGCTCATATCTCCAAACAAAAATGCAACAAGATCAAATCGGAAGAATCCGATCAATCCCCAATTTATAGCACCAATGATCGTAAGCGTTAAAGCTGTACAATCCAAACATTTATTTCCCATAATAAAATCAAACCTCCTTGATGTGAAATGTAAAGAATTCCAGTATAGTATTTACCAAAAAAAGGATTTTATGTAACAAAGTATTAAAAACCTTAAAATACATTTACGTTTCAAAAAAAAAGAGAGTATAATACTCATCAAAGACCATGTCTGACTACCGTGAAGGTAAAGGAGGAACAAAGGCATGAAAGTTAATTTTTTTAGACGTAGACGGAGTATTGAATTCACAGCAATTATTCGAGAAATGCGAAGATGATCAGCTGATTTCTGTAGATGAGGATAACATTAAGAATTTAAAAACAATCGTAGATGCAACAGGAGCAAAGATCGTATTATCATCATCCTGGAGATACGGATGGGCAGAACACAGTGATGCTGTGCAGGACTGGTGTCAGATTCTAGTTGACATCTTAGCGAAATACGACCTAAAGATCATAGATAAGACAGAATACCTAAGCAGTGGAAGAAGAGAAGATGAGATCAAAGATTGGCTGGATAAGTGTGAAGAGAAGATTGAAGGTTTTGTCATATTAGATGATGGTGCATATGAATGGCATAGACACGGATTTGACAAACATCTGGTTAAGACAGATTTTTGTACAGGTGGATTAAGAGAAGAAGATGCAGACAAAGCAATTAAGATTTTAAATAAGAAAAGATTATTCAGCTTTTTCAAAAAATACTAAAGGAGAGTTAACAGATGGATATAAATAAAGTGACAACAGCAATGATCGATTACTATCAAGGTCAGCCAAAGAGAATCCAGCATTTTCTGAAAGTACACGCGTATGCAAAGCTGATCGGAGAGCAGGAAGGATTAGATAAGGAAATTTTAGACATCTTGGAAGTGGCTGCATTAACACATGATATCGGTATCAAAATAAGCGAAGAAAAATACAACAGCAGTGCAGGAAAATACCAAGAGATCGAAGGACCGGCAGTTGCACAGCAGATGCTGGAAGACTTGCAATATGACAAAGCAAAAACAGACAGAGTCTGCTATTTGATCGGACATCACCATACATATGATCAGATTGACGGTATTGATTATCAGATTCTTGTAGAAGCAGATTTTTTAGTAAATCTTGCAGAAGAACAAAGTTCCAGAGAGACAATTGAGTCCGTAAAAGGCAAGATTTTTAAGACAAAAACAGGAATCTGGCTGATAAATAAAATTTTTTGAAAAAAAAGCTTGCCAAGAGTCGAGGAATATGATAAAGTATAGAAGTCGCAGAAATGAGACAACAACTTAACTGCCCAGATAGCTCAGTCGGTAGAGCAGAGGACTGAAAATCCTCGTGTCGCTGGTTCGATTCCGGCTCTGGGCATTGTATGCGGGTGTAGTTCAATGGTAGAACTCCAGCCTTCCAAGCTGATCACGTGGGTTCGATTCCCATCACCCGCTCTTTTATTAAGAAGAATGTTATGCATTCTTCTTTTTTGGTTGTAATTTTTTATTGTATCGTTTTTTTCCAACCATAGTCAATCGAATTATGTTATGATACAATGATAAAAGAACAAAAATCTGAAACACCATACCATAAAGGAGATACAAAAATGGATTACAACAAACTGGCATTAGAAATGCACGAACAAAACAAAGGTAAGATCGCAGTACGTTCTAAAGTAACAGTAAAGACAAGAGATGACTTAAGTACAGCTTATACACCAGGAGTCGCAGAACCTTGTCGTAAGATCCGTGATAATAAAGAAGAAGTATATCGTTATACAGCAAAAGGTAATTTAGTAGCTGTCGTATCTGACGGAACAGCTGTATTAGGACTTGGAGATATCGGACCAGAAGCAGCAATGCCTGTTATGGAAGGAAAAGCCCTTTTATTTAAAGAATTTGCAGACATCGATGCATTCCCAATCTGTCTTGATACAAAAGATACAGAAGAGATCATCAAAACAGTCAAGAATATCGCACCATGTTTCGGTGGTATCAATTTAGAAGATATTTCCGCACCAAGATGTTTTGAGATTGAAAAACGTTTAAAAGAAGAATTAGATATTCCAGTATTCCATGATGATCAGCATGGAACAGCCATCGTTGTAGCAGCAGGATTATTAAATGCCTTAAAATTTGTCGGAAAGAAAATGGAAGATGCAAACATTGTGATCAATGGAGCAGGATCTGCTGGAATCTCTATCTGTAAACTATTATTACAGTTTGGCGCAGGAAATGTTGTCTTAGTTGACCAGAAAGGTGCATTATGTCCAGGAGAAGACTGGATGAATCCAGCACAGAAAGATATGGCAGAGATCACAAACAAAGAGAAACAGACTGGAACATTAACAGAGATCATCAAAGATAAAGACGTATTTATCGGAGTTTCTGCACCAAATATCGTGACAGCCGAAATGGTATCTACTATGGCAGACGATGCGATCATTTTTGCCATGGCAAATCCAACACCAGAGATCATGCCAGATGAAGCGAAGAAAGGTGGAGCAAGAGTTATCGCAACAGGAAGATCCGATTTCCCTAATCAGATCAATAACGTATTAGTATTCCCAGGAATCTTCAGAGGAGCTCTGGATGCAAGAGCTGGGCAGATCACAGAAGAGATGAAGATGGCAGCAGCAAGAGCGATCGCAAGTATCATCAGTGATGATGAGTTAAATGAAGAGTATATCATTCCAGGTGCATTTGATGAAAGAGTCTGCAAAGCAGTAGCCAAAGCTGTTGCAGAAGAAAGCCAGAAATAAATGATAGAATTAAATTAAGTACAAGAGCACTTCTGTTCAAGAAGTATGTTTTATGATATACTATATTGAGTTGTGAGAAAATTTTAGGAGATTTTAGGAGAATTCATTCAATGAAAACAAGCGGAATATTATTGCCAAGTTTTTAGTTTACCATCAGATTACGGAATTGGATGCTTTTCAAAGGAAGCATACAAATTTGTAGAATTTTTTAGAAGAAGCAGGCCAGAAGTACTGGCAGATCCTTCCATTAGGAACGATCGGTGCGGGAAATTCTCCTTATCTTTCGATTTTCAAGTTTTGCAGGAAGTGCATATTATATCGACTTAGAACAGTTACTGGAAGAAGGACTTCTTAAGCAAAAAAGAACTTGAATCAATTAAGGAAGAAAACAAGGGCAAAGTTGACTATGAGAAAATCAGAGAAGATCACAGAAAGCTTTTTAAGAAAAGCTTATTTCAGATTTCATCCAGATGAAGATTATAAGAAATTTATCAAAGACAATGAATACTGGATCGGGGAATATGCAGAATATATGAGCGAGAAGAAAAGTAAATTCCCAGAAAGTTATTTCTGCTTCTGCCAGTATTATTTCCATAAACAGTGGCTTGCGCTGAAGAAATATGCGAATGACAAAGGAATTCGGATCGTAGGAGATCTTCCATTTTATGTAGCCTTAGATGGAACAGCATTTACATACCACAAAGAATTATTTAAAGTCGATGAAGAAGGAAAGGCAACGGTTGTAGGTGGAATGTCCTCCAGATGCATTTGCAGAAGATGGACAGGTATGGTCCAATCCTGTATATGACTGGGAATATCATAAGAAAAGCAGATTACGAATGGTGGATGAAACGTTTACGTCATAATTTGATGTTATATGATATTTTAAGATTAGATCATTTCAGAGGATTCGATGAATACTTTGAGATTCCAGCAGAAGACGAGACAGCTGTTAATGGAGAATGGGTCAAAGGCCCAGGAATGGATTTCTTGAAGCAATGAAGAAAGAACTTGGTGAGAAGAAAGTTATCGCAGAGAACTTAGGATTCTTAACAGACAGCGTGCATAAACTTCTAGATGATACAGGATTCCCAGGAATGAATGTTCTGGAATTTGCATTTGGAGCATATGATGACAGCATCTATCTTCCACATAAATACAAAGAAAATAGTGTTGTATACACAGGAACACATGACAATGATACGGTTGTTGGATGGTACGAAACATTATCAGAAGATGATAAGAAATTCTTAGAGCATTATTTAAAATACAGTACGATCGAGAGAACAGGAACTGTACATTTAGACTTGATTTCTCTTGCATTAGAGAGTCGAAGCGATATGGTGATCATCCCACTTCAGGATTATCTTGGATTAGGAAATGAAGCAAGGATTAACACACCATCTACGGTAGGTGGTAACTGGGAGTGGAGAGTGAAAGAAGAGCAGTTAACAGATGAGTTAAAAGAACTGATCAGAACACTGACAATAAAATATCGTACAGTTGCAGAAGAGAATGCGAAGAAAGCAGCCGAAGAAGCACAGCAATAGAAGAAATTGATAGAAGAAAAGGATGAAAGAATTTGGAAAATCTTTCATCCTTTTTTGCATAGAAATATGCGTATAAAATAATTGATATTAGATTGTATGGAATATGATGTACCATATAAAGCAATAAAATTAGCTTGACGACACAAAATCATAGTGTTACAATTTAGTACATAAAAGCGTTGAAGCTTTAAAGCTCAGAAGTTTAAAGCCAAGGAATGCAATCGGGAACGATATTAAGGAGGAGAAAAATATGAGATTAAAGAAAGTCATGGCAACAGGATTAGTTGCTGCATTAGCATTATCCACAATGGTTGGTTGCTCAAGCAAGAAAGACAGTTCAGACCAGAAGAAGATCGGAGTCGTTCAGTTAGTAGAACATGATGCTTTAGATGCATCTTACAAAGGGTTTAAGGATGGTCTTGAGAAAGCTGGATATAAAGACGGAGACAAGATCAAGATTGAATATAAGAACGCACAGAATGAACAGTCAAATTGCCAGACAATTGCCAAACAATTTGTCACAGATAAGTGCGATCTTGTATTAGCGATCGCAACACCAGCAGCACAGGCAATGGCCAATGAATCAAAAGATATTCCGATTTTAGTAACAGCTGTTACAGATCCAGCCGATGCCAAACTAGTGAAATCAAATAAAAAACCAGGAACAAACGTATCTGGAACATCAGATTTAACACCAGTAGCAAAACAGATGAATCTATTAAAAGAATTAATTCCAAATGCAAAGAAAGTTGCAATGTTATATTGTTCTGCAGAAGCAAACTCCAAATTCCAGGTAGGACTTGCGAAGAAAGAAGCAAAGAAATTAGGATTAACAACAGTCGATGCAACGGTATCAGAATCCAGTGAGATCCGTCAGGTTGTAGAATCCTTAAAAGGTAAAGTTGATGCAATCTATTCACCAACAGACAACATGATCGCAGCAGGAATCAATACAGTATCCATGGTAGCAAATGAAGCTAAGATTCCATTTATCGTAGCTGAAGAAGGAATGTGTACAGGTGGAGGACTTGCAACATACGGAGTTAACTACTACAAGTTAGGACAGCAGACAGCAAAGCAGGCAGTAAAGATCTTAGAAGGAAAAGCTGAACCAAAAGATATGCCAATTGAATATCAGGAAAATGCGGATCTGATCATCAATAAAGACACAGTAAAGACATTAGGAATTAAGATTCCAGAGAAGTTGAAAAAAAGAAGCTAAGATGGTAACAACACAGAAAAGAATAATAAATAAGATTTTCTTGCATGTAAGATTACAAGAAGATCAGGAAGTGTCTTCCGATTTGCGGGAGGCACTTCTGTGCATTTAGAAAAGAGGTAGAAAATGGCATTAATTACAAATCTTTATAGTGCATTAGCCCAAGGAACATTATGGGGAATCATGGCACTGGGAGTTTATATTACATTTAGGATCTTAGATATCGCAGACTTATCCTGCGATGGAACATTTGCACTCGGTGGATGTATCAGTGCAATCCTTATTACAAGGGGAGTCAATCCATTTGTAACATTATTATTTGCACTTGTAGGAGGAATGTTAGCAGGACTTGTTACAGGCTGGCTGCACACGAAACTTATGATCCCTGCGATCTTAGCAGGTATTTTAACAATGATCGCATTATGGTCCGTTAATATCAGAGTTATGGGAGGACCAAATGTTTCATTACTTGGAGAAGACACTGCATTTACAAAGGTAATGGATCTGTTAGGAGTAGATCAGACATTGGCAACATTGGTAGTTGGAGTCATTATTGGAGCCATTGTGATCGCAGCTCTGTACTGGATTTTTTTGGAACAGAGATCGGATGTGCACTTAGGGCAACAGGAAACAATGAATTTATGGTACGTGCTTTAAGGGGGAAATACGGATACATCCAAAGTTTTAGGACTGGTGATTTCTAATGGACTGATCTCAGTATCTGGAGCTTTAGTAGCCCAGAACCAGGGATACGGAGATATCAAAATGGGAACAGGATCTATTGTAATTGGTCTTGCATCCATTGTAATCGGAGAAGTTATCTTTGGAAAACGTTTTAACTTTGCTTATATCCTTGCATCACTGATCGGAGGAGCAATGGTATATCGTATGATCATCTCACTTGTTTTACATTTCGGATTAAGTACCGATGATATGAAATTATTCACAGCGATCATCGTAGCATTAGCACTCGGTATTCCTGCTCTCAAATCAAAATTATTCACACCGCAGGACACCAGCATAGAAAGAGGGGCAAAGTTATGTTAGAAATTAAAATGTACATAAAACATTTAATAAAGGAACGATCAATGAGAAAAAAGGCATTAAATGGAGTCAATCTTCACTTAGATCCTGGGGACTTCGTAACGATCATCGGAGGAAATGGGGCCGGAAAATTCTACAACTCTCAACATGGTAGCAGGAGTCTATCCGATCGATCAAGGAACGATCATTCTAGATGGCAAGGATATCTCAGATCTTCCAGAATACAAACGTGCCTACATGTTAGGAAGAGTATTCCAGGACCCAATGATGGGAACGGCAGCAGGTATGCAGATTGAAGAAAACATGGCAATGGCAAACCGTAGAGGAAAGAAAAGAGGCCTAAGCTGGGGAATCACAAAAAAAGGAAAAAGAAATGTTTAAGAAAAATTACAAATGCTCGACTTAGGACTAGAAGATCGAATGACATCCAAAGTAGGACTATTATCCGGAGGTCAGAGACAAGCATTGACACTGCTTATGGCAACACTTAAGAAACCAAGCCTGCTATTATTAGACGAACATACAGCAGCCCTTGATCCAAAGACTGCGAAGAAAGTACTAGACATCACAGAGAAGATCGTAGCCAGAGATAATCTTACAACAATGATGGTAACACATAATATGAAAGATGCGATCAATATCGGAAACCGCCTGATCATGATGAGTGATGGAAAGATCATTTATGATGTGAAAGGGGAAGAAAAGAAGAAGCTTAAGGTAGCAGATTTATTGCAGAAATTCGAAGAAGCCAGCGGCGGAGAATTCGCAAACGATAGAATGTTATTATCTTAAATTGTAGTTGGCCAACTGTAGATTTCGAGTATATGATAAAAAATAAATAAGCAACCGAAAGTGATGCGGTGGAATTTTGCTCATATTTTGAACAAATCGCTGATTCGCCCAATTTCCTACGAAAACTCGCTCTGGAGTTTTGTCTAAGACCAAAGTCTTTGAAGCTCAGACATTCGTCCAATTGGGCTGCGAATTTATTCAAAATATGGCAAAATTCCAATGCATCACTTTCGGTTGCTTATTTATTTTTTATCATATACCAGAAGTCTAAAGTGTGGACAATTACAAGATTGGAAAACTTAAGTGGGTGTGTATGTTGAGTGTTATCGTTTTTAAATTTTTGTAGTGACAGACAGTGTTTATTATAAATACCAATACAGTAAAACATACATGCAAGCCTACACTTCAAATCGATACATTTTTTTGCCTATAAATTTATGCTATGATTAAAGATAAGTGTATTTTGCAGCCATAAAATATACAGAATAAAGATGGAGGAAAGTTCATGTTTGACATTCAGCAGGAATTAAAGAAGCTTCCGGCAAAGCCTGGAGTTTATTTGATGCATAATAGCAAAGATGAGATCATTTACGTTGGAAAAGCGATCAAGTTATGTAATCGTGTGCGTCAGTATTTTCAAGACAGCCGGAATCTGTCTGTGAAGATTCAGCATATGGTAAAGAATGTTGCTTATTTTGAATATATCATCACGGATTCAGAACTGGAAGCTTTAGTACTTGAGAACAATCTGATCAAAGAGCATCATCCAAAATATAATACAAAACTGAAAGATGACAAAGGCTATCCTTACATTAAAGTAACGGTCAATGAAGAATTTCCAAGGATCATGCTGGCAAGGAAGATGAAAGCAGATGGAGGAAAGTATTTCGGACCTTATACGAGTGCAGGAGCAGTAAATGATACGATCGAGCTGCTTCGCAAGATCTTTAAGATCCGTACCTGTAACCGAAGACTTCCAAAAGATACAGGGAAGGACAGGCCTTGTCTGTACTATCAGATCAAGCAGTGTGATGCACCATGCCAAGGATATATATCCAAGGAAGAATATGCAAAACAGATCGAAGAAACAATCAAGTTTCTAAATGGAAATTATAAACAGGTTGCAAAAATGCTTCAGGAGAAAATGCAAAAAGCATCGGATGAATTGGAATTTGAACAGGCGATGGAATACAGAGATTTGCTCAAGAGTATTGAGCGGATCATGGACCGTCAGAAGATCAATACGTATGCGTTTGAGGACCGTGACATTATTGCAATGGCACAGGATGATAAGGATGTTGTCGTATCTATTTTCTTTATCCGCCAAGGAAAGCTTCTTGGAAGAGAACATTTTCATATGGAAGCAGATGAGGAAAGTTCAAAGGAAGAAGTTTTAGGAGCTTTTGTCAAACAGTTTTACGCGGGGACGCCTTATCTTCCAGGGGAAATCTTTCTGGAACAGGATATTTCAGAAAAGGAGATCATTGGAGAATGGTTGTCAAAGAAACGAGGAGCAAAAGTACATTTTAAGATACCAGTGCGTGGGCAAAAACACAAGATGGTAGAGATGGCAAAGGAAAATGCTCAGAATGTATTAAGAATGGATCGTGAGAAGATCAAACGGGAAGAAAGAAGGACGATCGGGGCAGTTCATGAGATTGAAGAATTGCTCGGGATGGAAGGTTTGAATCGAATGGAAGCATTTGATATTTCTAATATCAGTGGATTTCAGACCGTAGCATCCATGGTCGTATTTGAAAGAGGAAAAGCAAGAAGAAGAGATTATCGCAAGTTTCGTTTAAGAACTATCGAAGGTCCGGATGACTATGCCAGTATGGAAGAAGTTTTGACCAGAAGATTTCTTCATGGAAAGAAAGAGCTAGAAGAACTGAAAGAACAAGGAAAAGACACTACACTTGGCAGTTTTACAAAATTTCCGGATATTCTGATGATGGATGGAGGAAAAGGACAGGTCAATGTTGCACTTCGTGTGCTGGATCATTTGGGACTTGATATTCCAGTATGTGGAATGGTCAAAGATGATGATCATAGAACGAGAGGCTTGTATTATAACAACGAGGAAATCATATTTGCGCCAAACAGCGAAGCATTTTTACTTGTGACAAGGATACAGGATGAAGCCCATCGTTTTGCGATCGAATATCACAGATCATTGCGTGCAAAAGGGCAAGTACATTCTGTTCTTGATGACATCAAAGGTGTTGGACCAAAGAGACGAAAAGAATTAATGAAGTATTTTAAAGATCTTGGACAGATCAAGACAGCAACAGTTACGGAACTTTTAAATGTTCCTGGCATGAATCAAAGTACTGCAGAGTCTATTTATGGGTTTTTTCACGATTCCAAGCAGTAAGGAAATATGTTAAAATAGAGAAAGAGACAGACAATCAAGGGTGCAGAAAGAGAGAAAGATTATGGATAAAGAGCATAGAGTATCAGTATATGATATGGTTAAGGAATTAAATTTAAAAGAAGTAACACCAGAGATCAATTCAAAAGAAGTTTACATTGAACAGGCAGAGATCAACCGTCCAGCATTACAGTTGGCAGGCTTTTTTTGAAAAATTTTGCACAGAATCGAGTTCAGATCATCGGAAAAGCAGAACACCCTTTTTATTGAAGAGGTAGAAAAAGATGTTGAAAATGCGAAAAATATTTATAAGAGATTTATCGGAGCGGGAATTCCAGTTATCGTATTTTGCAGGAATCTGCATCCAAGTGAGATGATGATAAAAGTTGCGAAAGAGTATGGGGTACCGGTTTTGATATCTCAGGATACGACATCTGAATTTATGGCAGAAGTGATCCGCTGGCTGGGAACTGTATTGGCTCCAAGCATTACGATCCATGGAGTTTTAGTCGATGTATTTGGTGAAGGAATCCTGATCACAGGAGAGAGTGGAATCGGTAAGAGTGAAGCAGCTTTAGAGTTGATTCGAAGAGGACACCGTCTGGTATCTGATGACGTTGTAGAGATCAAGAGGGTCAGCAAGAAGTCATTGATCGGAACATCTCCGGAAGTTACAAGGTTCTTTATCGAACTGCGAGGAATCGGTATTATTGACGTTAAGAATCTGTATGGTGTTGAAAGCGTTAAGATGGAGCAGGAGATCAATCTGGTCATTCAGTTGGAAGACTGGAACAAAGATGCGGATTATGACCGCTTAGGATTAGAAGAGAAATACGTAGAATATCTTGGCAATAAAGTTGCAGCACATACACTGCCAATTCGTCCAGGGCGTAACTTGGCGATCATCGTAGAAGCAGCAGCGATCAATCACAGACAGAAGAAGATGGGATATAATGCAGCCGAAGAACTTTATAAACGTGTTACAGGTCAGATGGAGGATTAAATGATATGAAATATTTATATGGAATTGATATTGGTGGAACAACAGTAAAAATGGGTCTGTTTGGAGAAGATGGAACATTAAAAGAGAAATGGGAGATTAAGACAAGAACTGAGGAGAATGGAAAGAACATCCTGCCAGATATTGCACAGGCAGTGAATGATCACAGCAAAGCAAATAGTTTTGATAAGGAAGATGTGATCGGACTCGGAGTTGGAGTTCCAGGAGCTGTTCTTGAGTTTTCAAAAGTTAATGAATGTGTGAACCTTGGATGGGGAAGCGTGGATGTGGCAGGAGAATTGTCAAAGCTTACAGGGTGTAAGGTAAAGGCAACAAATGATGCCAATGCAGCAGCCTTAGGAGAGATCTGGATGGGAGCAGCAGCAGATTATAACAGCGCGGTGATGATCACTCTTGGAACAGGAGTCGGAGGCGGTATCATCGTTGATGGAAAGATCATTGATGGAAGCCGTGGATATGGTGGAGAGATCGGTCATATGACTGTGGATCCTTTTGATGATCGTGTATGTAATTGTGGAAAGACAGGATGTCTGGAACTTTATGCATCTGCAACGGGAATTGTATATGAGACAAAGAAAGCATTAAAGGATTTTAAAGAAGCGACTACACTAAGAGACCTTGATGAAGTAACTGCAAAAGACATTTTTGATGCTGCTAAAGAAGGAGATACATTTGCCAAAGAACGGGTAGATGATCTTGGACAGAAATTAGCACTTGCAGCAGGGAATATCGCATTGATGGTCGACCCAGAAGTGTTTGTTATCGGTGGAGGCGTATCAAGAGCTGGACAGATCCTTTTAGATGCGGTCAATGCACATTTTAAGAAGTATACATTTGGAAAAGCACAGGAGACAGGATTTGTACTTGCGACTCTTGGAAATGATGCTGGAATTTATGGTGCAGCTAGTCTGATGCTTTCATAAGATGAAGAGATTTGGAATCCTGTGATATACAGGATTCCATCTTGCATTAATATTAAGAATGGAGAAATTATGGATACAAAGATTGATCAGTTAAAACAGATCATACCAGAAAAATATATTTTAAGACAGGAACCGATGGAAAAATCATACAACATTCCGTATTGGGGGACCCGCTGATATTTTTGTGGCACCAGAGAATATGGAAGAGATCAAAGCGGTCAGTCGTTTTGCAAAAGAAGAGGGAATTCCATTATTTGTTTTAGGAAATGGGAGTAATCTTTTGGTCGCAGATGATGGAATGGACGGAATTGTTCTTCAGATTTACAAAAACTACAGTGGAATCGAAGTCCGTGGTAATGAACTTATCGTCAAAGCAGGAACTTTATTAAGTTCTACATCCAGAGCAGCACTCAATGAAGAATTAACTGGATTTGAGTTTGCAGGTGGAATTCCTGGAACATTTGGCGGAGCTGTCGTTATGAATGCTGGTGCATACGGTGGTGAGATGGTGCAGGTACTAAAAGAAGTGACAGTTCTTACAAAAGAAGGAGAGATCAAAACTCTGAAAGCGGAAGAATTAGAGCTTGGTTACCGTACAAGTAACGTTTTAAAGAATGAATACGTTGTCTTAGAAGGTGTGATCGCACTTAAGAAAGGAAATAAAGAAGAAATCAAAGCCAAAATGGATGAGTACGCATTGGCGAGAAAAACAAAACAGCCATTAGAATATCCAAGTGCCGGAAGTACATTTAAACGTCCAGAAGGATATTTTGCCGGAAAATTGATTCAGGATGCAGGATTAAAGGGATATCAGGTGGGAGATGCACAGGTATCTGAAAAACCACAGTGGTTTTGTGATCAACCGTGGAAATGCTACAGCATCCGATGTTATGCAGTTGATCAGTGACGTGAAAGATAAAGTAAAAGAACAGTTTGGAGTTACGATGGAGCCAGAAGTCAAACGTGTTGGAAGGTTCTGAAAAAGGAGCAGTACAGATGAGATTTGTAATTGTAACAGGAATGTCAGGAGCAGGAAAAAGCAGTGCATTAAAGACATTAGAAGATGCTGGATACTTTTGTGTTGATAATCTTCCAGTGGCTTTACTTGATAAATTTGCAGACATGTTGTTAGATGAAACTGCCAAGATTGAAAATGTTGCTCTTGGGATTGATATCCGTAATGGAAGAGGAATTGGCGAGTTAGCACACAAATTAAAAGAAATCGAGGCAGCGGGGATCAAGTATGAGATTCTCTATCTGAATGCAAGTAATCGTATTTTATTAAAACGCTATAAAGAGACAAGAAGAAATCATCCTCTGTCAAGAGATGGAAGAGTTGAGGATGGAATTGCAAAAGAGCGGGAGATCATGAAATTTCTGCAAGATCAGGCAACGTATGTGATCGATACTAGCCAGCTTCTGACAAGGGAGTTAAAATGAAGAGATCGATCGTATTTTGTAGACGGAGAAGAAGGGGAACGATTCCAGATTGCAGTTGTTTCTTTTGGATTTAAACATGGGATTCCTGCGGATGTAGATCTGGTATTTGATGTCAGATTTCTTCCAAATCCATACTATGATCTGAATCTGCGACCATTAACTGGAAAATGACAAACCAATTCAGGATTTTGTGATGAAGCATGAAGAATCTGTGGAATTTCTTGATAAGTTAGATGATATGATGAGATTTTTCGATCCAAATTATATTAAAGAAGGCAAGTATAATCTTGTGATCGGAATCGGATGTACTGGAGGAAAGCATCGATCTGTTACGATCACCAATAAATTGGCAGAGCGATTAAAACAACTGCCATATTCTGTCAAAGTAGAGCATAGAGATATTATGAGGTAGGCAATGTCATTTTCAAGTAATATTAAAGAGGAATTATCAAGAAATGAAACCGGTGCCAGACACTGTAAGATTGCGGAGATCGCAGGATTCTTACGTTTTGGAGGGAATATCAGTCTAGAGCCAGAACATTATGAGATTCAGATCCAGACGGAGACGGTATCTGCTGCGAAACGTTTTTATACACTTATCAAAGATGTGTTTGATATTCATGCGAAGATTGATGTTGGACGAAACGAATTTTTAAAAAGAAGTCGAAATTATACGATAAGTGTTGACAAGCATAAGGATTGTGTTTTAATATTGAAAGCAGTGAAACTTTTAGATTCCAAAGAATTTGGACTTGTTTTACAGAACACATGTTGTAAGCGGGCATATATTCGAGGGGCTTTTCAGGCAGCTGGTTCCATGAGTGATCCAGAGAAGAATTATCATTTTGAAGTTGTATCTACTAATGTACAGACAGCAGAACAATTAAAAGAGGTCTTGAAATTTTTTTGATTTAGATGCTAAAATTGTCTTGCGTCAAAAAAGTACTACGTGGTATACATGAAAGAAGGATCAAAGATTGTAGATGTGTTGAATATTATGGAAGCACACGTCGCATTGATGGAGCTGGAGAATGTAAGAATCCTGAAAGATATGCGTAATAAAGTAAACCGTCGTGTCAATTGCGAGACAGCGAATATTAATAAGACGGTTTCAGCCGCAGTCAAGCAGGTGGAAGACATTGAATATATTGATAAGCACAAAGGCCTCCGTTTTTTAGATCAAGGGTTGCAGGATATTGCAAGATTACGTCTGGAACACCCGGAAGCTACACTGAAAGAACTTGGAGATATGCTAGAACCGCCAGTAGGCAAGTCTGGTGTGAACCACCGGTTAAAGAAGATCGGCCGAATTGCGGAAGAGATAAGATTGGGAGGACAGGAATGATTTCAAAGAACGTCAAAGTGGAAGTAGCCTTAAGAGAAGAAGACAGACCAATAGCTTTTCTTGTACAGATGGCGAGCCAGTTTGAGAGCAAGATTTTATTCGAGACAGGGAATAAGCAAGTCAATGTAAAGAGTATGATGGGAATGATGAGTCTTGGATTAGACTTAGATCGTTTAGAGGATTTAACAGTCGTAGCTGACGGAGTCGATGAAGAAGAAGCAATCAGCAAGATTGAATATTATCTTACAAAAGGAGCATAGATACACATATCTGTGCTTTCATATATGCCGAAATAGCTCAGTTGGTAGAGCACTTCACTCGTAATGAAGGGGTCGCCGGTTCAAGTCCGGTTTTCGGCTTACATAACAAAGGATCAGGCAAATGCCTGATCCTTTGTTTGGTTTGTATTAACCACCAAAATAAGAAAAATGCATATAATCTCTGCGGGATCCCCACAATCCACGATGAAAACCATATTTCTCGAGGATTTTAACCAATTTACAGTTCAAAGGAATTGAATAACGATTCTTCTTAGGTTTCCAGAAGGAACCAGCCAATACCTTTTTACCCTGGATCATATAGTTTTCATTGGAGTTAATATCAAAAGCTAATCCCTCACAATGTTCAGAACTGGAATTCTTACCACGCCAGCTGTAGCACCCGATCTCATGGATAGGGAAACGTTCTTTGCTCTTGTAGATTTCCTTAAACATTTCTTTGATAGAAGGTGCAAGCCCTTTGTTGACAGTGATACGGAATTTTCTTGTATATTTTTTACTTACCTTTCTTATCCCATACTTTTACTGTGATCGTTTTCATATGTTTCTTTGCCTGCTTAGCACTCTTATAGTCAGCATAATAAGACTTCCCAAAAATGCACGGCGGCAGCGACTTTCATAAGATTCGTCTGCATAAGAATAGTAATCACAGTATTTTTCAGATAAGGTGTCATTGGACCATACAGTTTACCGCCATTAAACGTTCTTATATGCCTGAATTTTTAGTAGTAATAAGCAGTACCGTTTGTTAATTTTCCGTATGAGTATAAGATAAGTTGTTTCGACTTGTGAAAGTCTTTAATTTTTAGTGTAATTTGCCATCTTCCTTTTTTGGGAATAATATACGATATACCCATCAGCCTCATCATTTTTTGGCCCATGTGATCGTATTGATCTTTTTTTTCC